>Ga0315555_1001355_pt1 | contig 17587 bp, 22 predicted proteins | sample SalMarSW160380MG_FD_202113 | JGI IMG/M metagenome (GOLD analysis project Ga0315555, IMG submission 202113) | Salt marsh sediment microbial communities from the Plum Island Ecosystem LTER, Massachusetts, United States - Salt Marsh Sediment SW1603-80 ... | reverse complement strand
GCCAACTTCACTGCTGTAACCTTAAACTCATTACTATAGCGATGCTTTTTCATCCTCCCCGTTCTCATCAAACACCCCCTCAAAAGTTAGTCTACACTGTCCACTTTTTCAGGGGAAGTACTGAGTCAGGTTGAAGCGGTTGTTAGACTTATTTGCTATCCTTCGCAGTATTTAAATTTATCTATCTCTATACTTCCTGAACCATCCTTTATATGGAAAAATCTAGTTTTTCCAATATAGCTTGCCCATAGCGTAAATGTGCTTGGAGGACCAATCAAAAAATCACATTTACTCATTAATAAATGATCAATATACCAATCGTTATTAGAAACGTGAGTATTAGTATTGTCTTCACATGCAGTAGATTCGTTTGAAAATACTATAAAAACACATTTCTTGTCATATTCTTTAGATATTTTAGTCTCTAGGTTTAGCATATATGCTTTATATACTTCATCCTTAAAAAAATATTTTCCATCCATCCATGATTTATAATCATCTCGTCTTATGTGGACACCAATTATAGCAGTGGTTTCACGATGGATATTTGTTAGTTTTTGATAAAGGCTATTATTTATAAAATATTTATCCTTTAATGAATATTTTTCTACGAATAGATCCTGATACTTAGCCGTCAAGCTATGTACTCGAAAACTCCACCCCTCAACATAACAGTCTTGATTCGAACACTCTAAGAGCATTGCTGCATTATTGTCATCTTCATTATTGAAAGAAATAACATTCTTGCATAGTCCGTATTTTATTAGGTATCTGCCAATTCTCGTTCTTAAAAACTTTGCCGTATTCTCTTTTTTCGATTCTACAGGAGAGACATAATATTCATACATATCAGCAAAAGTAGGATTCGCATACTGAATACCATTTTCAAGACAAAAGGCTTCAAAGTGAAGATTCTGAAATAACCTATTGCTATGATTTCCATAACCATTAAAGAGAACGATCAAACTAATCTCCTTACTATAAATACGCCTAACATAGAGTAGACTGCCAGTATAAGACGCCCGGTAGACTGGGTTGTCAGCCTAATACGCCGACAATCCTAACCGTGAAATCTGTATAATTCGTTAGATTCTAATACCTTGCGTGTTTTTGTTCTGGACGGGTAGGGTCTTATACTGACCAGTATAAGACACCGCTTAAACCTCGTCTATCGGGCTCCGCACGCCCTTCGGATCCTCATTCAGCACGTGGGTGTAGACCATGGTGGTAGGCTAACATTTTTAGGAGGGATGTCAAGAACCAAAAACAACGAACGCTCTGAATATGTCCTGGCAGGGCACTCTATCCGTGCAGTACTTTTCCATTGACACGCCCCTGATGAATCCCTATAGTTGATATACCGCCGGAGTGGCGGAACTGGGAGACGCAGGGGACTCAAAATCCCCCGGGCCTTGCGCCTGTGAGGGTTCGAATCCCTCCTCCGGCACCAAGAGCATATATGATGGATTTCCGAGCCTGCCTCCTACGTCCCAGGGGATAAGGAGGGTGGCCGATACGGTGCGGTTGGAAACGACCATGCCCCCCGTGCTTGGAAAGGAGATCCACGTGAAGGCATGAAGGGCCGATGGCCGGCACGGGACCATGGGCCTTTGTTATTATAGGGATCATGAGGCTGCTCCGCGATAATTACCATCGTTCAATCAACTACCTGCGCATATCCATCACCGACCGATGCAACCTGCGCTGCCGCTACTGTATGCCCGAAGAGGGGGTTGAGTTGATGGAGCACAGAGATCTCCTCACCTATGAGGAGATCGTATCGGTGGTCGAAGTCTTCGCCCGTCACGGCATCTCCAAGGTGCGCATTACCGGCGGCGAGCCACTCGTGCGGCGGGGTGCCGCGGACCTCGTCAAGGCAATTGCGCGGATCGAGGGAATTCGTGACCTAAGTCTCACCACCAATGGTGTCCTTTTAAAGGGATACGCTAAAGACTTAGTCGAAGCGGGGCTTCGCCGCATCAACGTCAGCCTCGACACCCTGCGCCCTGATCGCTTCGCCTACATCACCAGGAGGGATACATTCAAAGAGGTTTGGGCGGGTATCGAGGCGGCCCTGCAACAACGCCTCTCCCCGGTAAAAATCAACGTGGTGGTTATCAAGGGCTTCAACGACGACGAGATCAAGGCATTCGCCCGCTTGAGCCTCACCCATCCACTCCACGTCCGCTTCATCGAGTTCATGCCCGTCGGGGAAAGAAACGGCTGGGATGGGGAGGAGACGATTCCATCCTCCCAGATCATAGAAGAAATTAGAGAGCTGGGAGAACTGATTCCCAAAAGCCCTCAGGAGAACGATGGTCCGGCCAAGAGGTATTATATACAAGGAGGGAAGGGGGAGATCGGATTTATCTCGCCGATCAGCAGCCACTTTTGTGCACAGTGTAACCGCCTTCGTCTCACCCCTGACGGCAAGATCAGGACCTGTCTCTTCTCCGACGAGGAGATCGACCTCAAGGGGGCCTTGAGGAGGGGGGACGGAGAGGCGGCTATCGAGGCGATTCTCTATCAGGCCCTACGGACCAAGCCCGCGGGGCACCGGATCGGAGATATTCGCTTTAAGAAGTGTCAGCGGGGAATGCACGCTATAGGAGGATAGGAGATGACGAAGTTTACCCACCTGGACGAGCAGGGGAGGGCACGGATGGTCGATATCACCGAAAAAGAGGCGACCGTGCGGGAGGCCAGGGCCCGGGGAGCGGTCATCATGCGACCCGAGACCTTTCACATGATCGTGACGGGGGGGATAGGAAAGGGGGATGTCCTGGGGGTGGCCAAGGTGGCGGGGATCATGGGGGCCAAGCAGACGGCGGAGATCATCCCTATGTGTCATCCGTTAAATATTACGAATGTAGAGATCACCTTTGAGCCGATTGAGGCGGAACACCGCATTGAGATCGAGGCAGGGGTCAAGGTAACAGGGAGGACCGGTGTGGAGATGGAGGCCTTGACAGCGGTAGCCACAGCCGCCCTCACCATCTACGATATGTGCAAGGCCGTGGATCGCGAGATGGTGATCTCCGATATCCACCTGGTGGAGAAGAAGGGGGGACAGAGCGGGCATTTCTTACGGACGAAGAGTTAACCACGGAAAAACACGGAATATCACCGTGAGAATAATACAAATAATCACACAGAGACACGGAGAGCACAAAGAATTAAAAGAGAACAAAAAATATAAAAAATCTCTGTGGTCTTTGCGGCTTTGTGTGAGGGCATAAAAAGGAATTCTACTGATAAGTTAATGTAATTCCGTGAAAATTTGTGGTTAGCTATTATTATATAGGGGTACGTACGGATGCAGGGGAAGGTGATTGCGGTCAACACGGCTGACCAACGGGGCATCCCCAAAAGGAATGTGGGACAGGGGTATCTCCGCGAGGGGTGGGGACTGGAGGGAGACGCCCACGCCGGTCCCTGGGACAGGCAGATCAGCATCTTCCCACTGGAGGCCATGGCCCTGGTGCCCCCCGATATCATGCCTACCATCGCCGAGGGGGACTACTCGGAGAACATCACCATCAAGGGCATCCCCTTGAAAGAGCTGGGGATCGGGCGCAAATTGCGGATCGGCGAGGCCGAGGTCCTGATCCGCCACATCGGCAAGGAAAAACCTAAACCAGAAGGACGACCCTACATCGTCAGCCGCGAGGGGCGTTTCGGCACGGTGATCACAAGCGGGGGGGTGAAGAAGGGAGATTCAGTGATTCCTCTTGAGGAAGAATGATGGAGTTCTTTCGGGTCCAGACCACGCAGCAGGTCAAGGAGATCATCAAGGGTATCAGTCCCCTCGGCGATGAAGCGGTCTCATTGGAGGCCGCCGTGGGGAGGGTATTGGCCGAGGACTGCGTTGCCCCGCATGCCTTCCCCCCCTTCGACCGCTCGGCCATGGATGGGTATGCCGTGCAGGCCCAGGATACCTTCGGGGCCTCGGAGGGCAACCCCACACCCCTGGAGGTATGCGGGGAGGTGAAGATGGGGGAGAGGCCCTCTTCCCCCATACAACCCGGGGGGGCGGTAAAGATCGCCACCGGAGGAATGCTCCCCGAAGGGGCCGATGCCGTGGTCATGGTGGAACACACCCAGGTCATGGATGAGGGCACTATCCAGGTTTTGCGGGCTGTGGCTCCTGGCGAGAACGTTATCCACCACGGCGAGGACCTGAAAGAAGGCGAACGGATACTGGAGCAGGGCCACCTGCTGCGCCCTCAGGACCTCGGTGCCCTGGCCGCCCTGGGCAAAGGGATGGTGCGGGTCTATCGTCAACCACGCGTAGGTATTATCTCCTCAGGTGACGAGATAGTCCCCCTCGAGACCGTCCCCCAGATAGGGCAGATCAGGGATTCCAACCGCTACGCCCTCTGGGCCTTGACACAAGAGGCGGGAGCACGGCCCTTTCACCTGGGCATCGCTCGGGATGACCTCACGGACCTGCGAACAAGGCTCGAAGAGGGCCTCTCTCAAGGGGACGTCGGCCTGATCTCCGGGGGGAGCTCGGTAGGGACTAGAGACCTTACTGTCGAGGTTATCGAGTCCCTGCCAGGGGTCCAAATCCTCTTGCACGGGGTGGCAGTAAGCCCCGGCAAGCCGACTATTCTCGCTCAAGCAGGAGAAAAACTGATCTGGGGTCTGCCCGGGCATCCGGTATCGGCCATGGTGATCTTCATGGTCCTCGTGGCCCCCGCGCTCCGGCGCATGGGGGGGAGGAGGGATTGGGAGGCGTTGCGCCCCTGGGCCCTCAAGGCCCTGGCCTCCAGAAACATCCCCTCGGCCCAGGGGAGGGAGGACTACGTGCGGGTCAAGCTGAGCGAAAAAGACGGTCAGTTAATGGCCACACCCATTTTCGGAAAGTCAGGCTCCATCTCAACTATGGTTAAGGGGGACGGCCTGCTCAGGATCGCCATGGACTCTGAGGGGGTCGAGGAGGGGGAAGCGGTAGAGGTCTGGCCGTTCTGAAAACCGTTCTCAAAGAAATTCGTTTCTGACATCCCAAAAAGATTATGCTACAATAACAAGATCCTCATTGACAGGGACGACAAATAATGCGGTAACGCATCAAAAAGAGTATCTCAGCTTATGTACAAGGGAGGTGAATAATGACGACCTTTACTGCCTATATAGAGTGGGACCCGGAAACAAAACTGTATGTGGGGATTGTGCCGGGGATTCCAGGAGCCCATACTCAGGGTGCTACTCTTGATGAACTACAAACAAACCTCAAAGAAGTTTTGGCGTTATGTCTGGAAGAATACACGGGGTCAACCGACGAACTCCCTCGCTTTATGGGCCTTCAGCAGATTGAGATAGCAGTATGACACGTCTTCCCGTTGTTGACTCCAAGACAATGGAGAAGGTGCTCCTTCAACTCGGTTTTAAGAAAGCCCGGCAAAGGGGAAGCCATTGTTTTTATCGCCACCCTGATGGCAGAACAACGTCCGTGCCTCATCATCCAGGGAGAGATCTCGCCCAAGCTTTAGTCCGTGAAATCATCCGTGAGATCGAGCTGACGCCTGAGCAATTCAGAGAAGCGCTAGAGAAGAAATAAGAACCTCTACAAGTAAAGATTGGACCCTTTTTAAAAATAAAAAAAGGGCGGGGTCGCCCCCGCCCTGTGAATCCGGCAATATAAACGCCTGAGATGGGCGTTTTTCAATACGCTGTCAGATCCAGAACCCCATGGCCATGATCCCCCCCGCCACCAGGGGGATGGTGAGGTTGTCGTCCAGGCCGGTTGGGAGGAGTTCAACCAAGGTGGCCCCCAACACCGCTAATACCCCCCACCAGAAGTAGTCTTGCATTGCTGAGTTCCCCCACAGGAGTTTGTCTTGCATGGCAAGGACCACGATGATTATCCCGCTGACAAAAAAGGCGATGCTCCCCTCCAGGGTCTTTCCAAAGATACGGATCCTCCCCCAGGCACTCCCCACCAGGCCCGCTGCGGCATCGCAAAAGATGAGGATGTAAAGGCTCGCGATGGCCACCGGCTTGGGGAAGATGATGATGGAGGCCAGCGCCCCGAAGATGAAATAGCTGGACCCAATGAGGCCATGCTTCTCATGTTCCCGCAGGAAGCGGGAGGTGATGACCCGATCGAAGAATTTCTTAAAGCCCTGATGAAAGTGTCTGAAGATGTCACAGAAGACATAGAATGCGCAGATGGGGAGCATGATCAGCAAGGCCGTCTCCTTTGGGATGTAGCGATAGGCAATGGGGATGATGATGGGCCAGGTATGCATGATCTTGCGGCGGATCTCCAGCCAGGGTATCATTTCGGCCTCCGCAACCGCTCTATCTCTTCCGGTAACAGGGGGCGGTAATCCCCTGGTCCCAATCCCTCCAGCGTGAGGGAGGCAAATCCGATACGCTTGAGTTGCACGACCGGGTGATTGATCGCCTCGAAGGTTCGCTTGACCACCCGGTTTCTCCCTTCGTGCAGGGTGACCTTGAGCCAGGAGTTCTTCTGGAGCTTCCTCAGGGGGGTGATTTTCATGGCAGGGCTCATCCCGTCTGCGAGCTTGACCCCTTTCTCGATCCTCTTCATCTCCTGGGCGGTCAGTATCCCCTTTACCTTCACCAGGTAGGTTCGGGCCACTCCGTAGCGGGGGTGGGAGAGGCGCTCGGTAAGGTCTCCGTCATTGGTGAGCACCAGGAGTCCCTCAGCGTCGTAATCAAGCCTCCCCACGGGAAAGACTTTGACCTTGATCCTCGGGATGAGGTCCTTGATTGTGGATCTCCCCTCGGGGTCATGAAGGGAGGTGATGACCCCACGGGGCTTATAGAGGAGGTAGTAGACCTTGGGGGCGAGTTGGGGGATCGGTTTTCCTTCAACCTTGATCTTGTCAGAGGCGGGATCCGCCTTAAACCCCAATTCCCTGATTACCTGGCCGTTGACGCTGACCTTGCCGGCCCGTATCAGGTCCTCGCCCCCTCTCCGGGAGGCGACCCCCGCCTCGGAGAGGAGTTTGTGGAGCCGGACCAACGACATCACTTTTCTTCTCCCCCCGTCGTTTCCTCCTCAGGGGGCTCCACCTCTTCTTCCCCCTTCAGGGCGTCGAGTTCCTGAAGGGTGGGGAGTCCCATCAGGTCGCGCAGTCCAAAGACCTCCAGGAAGCGCCTGCTCGTCCCATATACCAAGGGTCTGCCGGCGACCTCCTTGCGACCCAGGATCTTGATGAGTCCCTTCTCCAACAGGGAATTCAATACCCACCCCGAATCCACCCCCCTGATGTGCTCGATCTCCGCCCTGACGATGGGCTGCCGATAGGCCACAATGGCCAGGGTTTCCAAGGCGGATTTACTGAGCTTGGTCGGTCTTACCTTCCTCAGGCTTCTGATCCAGGGGGCATAATCGGCCTTGGTGCGGAACTGATACCCCCCACCCACCTCCACCAGGTGAAAGCCCCTTCCCATTTCCCGGTATTCGGCCAGGAGCTCCGTAAGGAGGTCCTTGATCACCCGTTTTCCCACCTCGTTCCCTACTATCTTCACGATGTTATCGACGGTGAGGGGATGTTGATGGACGAACAGGAGGGACTCGATAATCCCTTTGATCTCATCCTTGTGCACGTTATGCCTCCCTCTCCATGGGGATGACGGCGGCGACGGCGTGTTTGTAGATCAATTGATCGCCGGGGCCCTTCAGGAGGATACAAAAGTTGTCGAACCCTGCAATGGTCCCAAAGAGCCTTTCTCCCGAGAGCAGCTCCACCGTCAACCATACCTTTTCTCTGCGCATCCGGTTCAAAAATTGGTCCTGGATATTGACAGGTCCTGCCACCCACACCCCTCGTGCGGTCAATTCCGCCAAAATTCCGTAATCGTCTTCATGACGCTCTCCCAATCCCTGGGGAATGCCACCCAGTGGATCTCCTGATCGGCCTTGAACCAGGTGATCTGCCTTTTGGCATAACGCCTGGTATCCCGCTTGATCAGCCTCGTGGCCTCGGCGAGATCGTACTCCCCGCCAACGTGGGCCGCCATCTGTTTGTACCCCAGGGACTGCATCGCCCTGAGGGAGGGAGTATAGCCCATCTCTAAGATGCGTTCTACTTCTTCTTTGAGCCCCTGTTTCATCATCTCGTCGACCCGGGCATCGATGCGCCGGTACAGCTCGTCTCGCTCCATCTGCAAGCCTATCTTGAGCACGCGATAGGGCCCCTCCTTGAAGCGGTGCCTCCCCCGGAGGGTTGAAATAGGCCGGCCCGTGCGCTCATAGACCTCCAGGGCCCTGATGATGCGGTAGGTGTCGTGGGGGTGTAGACGCGCGGCGGTGGGGGGATCGACCTCTTGCAGGCGTTCATACAGTTGCTCCCTCCCCCCGCTCTGGGCCTCGGATTGGAGCCTCGACCGGATGACGGGGTCCACCTCGCCCCCTTTGATCAACCCTGAGGTCAGGGCCTTGATGTAGAGGCCCGTGCCCCCCGCCACCATGGCTTTTCGCCCCCGCGCCTCCACATCCGCAATGATCCGCTGGGCCTCCTCCCTGAAGAGTGCGGCGCTGAACTCCTCATCGGGATAGAGGATGTCGATGAGGTAGTGCCGCACTAATTGCCTCTCCTCCACAGAGGGCTTGGCCGTGCCGATGTCCATATATCGATAGACTTGCATCGAATCGGCGTTGATGATTTCAGCCCCGAAGTGCCCGGCCAGTTCCAGCGCCCTGGCGCTCTTGCCGCTGGCAGTGGGGCCGACTATCACCACGATCCTGGGCTTGTTCACCGCCCAAAGTCTAAACTACCGATTGATTTTCTTCAAGGGGAAAATTAGGAGGGTCTGTCCATTGTTCAAGGGGTTGTAATTGTTGCGCAGAAGTTTTATACTAATCGATTATTACACAACGAGGTCGGAGGACGGACGGCAGTGAAGGCTATACTTCGGAAGAGAAGGGAGGGGATATGAATGACCGAGAGGGATGACCTCGAGAAGATGCTCAAAAGGCTCAAGAAGGATTTTCAGAGAAACGTTCAGCCGATATTGAAGAAACATTCCTATTTTATCAGCAAGGGGGAGCGGACAAGGCTGAAGAAGGCCAAGGCCATCCGCCGGATGCGCAGGAGAGAGCGTCAGTATTCCCGCGCCGCTGGCTAAACCGAAGGTGACCCTTTGGTCAGAGCCACCTCCGGCTGATCCCCCTGACCCTCCCCTTTGTTTTCTTCATTGTCCACAGCTATCCGTCCTCCCATCGATAAGACCTAACGGTTGCCAGCACAACGCCCCTCAGGGGGCGTTGTTCGGTGACCTTGAGAGGGGGTTACGAGGGAGACGTCCGGCGTACAATGCCGTCCACATTCCCAGAAACATGCGGGGCAGGGGTTAGAAGCAAGGCCCCATGCCCCTCGATACATTTTCTTCCGTATCCCTCGGGTGCGTTACAGAGACCGGAAGGCACTTCTTATTTTATTCTTTTGCGTTGAGAACCTGGCCGTTTTGCTTCTCCCTTGAAAAATACATGCCAATGAAAAGAGGGGGAATAGCCTCCTGTCTCGGCAGAGAGGCCTTTTCATTTTCTCTTGATTCTGCACAGTTTATTTGTTACGGTATGCGGTGCAAGAATAGGGAAAGGAACTGACCATGTTTGACGTTGTGAGGAGTCTCTTTTCCACCGACTTGGCTATTGATCTTGGTACGGCCAATACGTTGGTCTATGTCAAGGGAAAGGGAGTTGTATCCAATGAGCCCTCGGTTGTCGCGGTCTATCGCGATCCCCGGGGAAACCAGAAGATCCTCGCCATTGGCGAGGAGGCCAAGGATATGTTGGGGAGAACACCGGGAAACATTATACCCATACGGCCGATGAAAGAAGGGGTCATAGCCGATTTTGAGGTGACGGAACAGATGCTCCGTCACTTTATCTTCAAGGCCCACAATCGCAAGACCTTCGTGCGCCCCCGCGTCGTCGTCTGCGTCCCCTCGGGGATTACCCCGGTGGAACGCAGGGCGGTGAAGGAATCGGCGGAATCAGCCGGGGCCAGAGAGGTCTACCTCGTTGAAGAACCCATGGCCGCAGCCATCGGGGCCGGACTCCCCATTACCGAGGCCTCGGGCAATATGATCGTGGATATAGGGGGGGGGACGACCGAGGTGGCGGTGATCTCCATGGGGGGGATCGTCACCAGCAACTCTATCCGTGTGGCCGGGGATAAGATGGATGACGCCATCATCCAATATGTGAAGAGGAGGTATAACCTCTTCATCGGGGAGAGGACCGCCGAACAGGTGAAAATAAGCTTGGGGAACGCCTTCCCCGCTGAGGATAACACGGATACCATGGAGATTAAGGGGAGAGATTTGGTGTCGGGGATCCCCAAGATCTTGGAGATGACGGCCAGTGAGGTGAAGGAGGCCCTGATCGAACCCCTCAATAACATCGTAGAGGTCGTGAGAATCACGTTAGAGCGGACACCGCCGGAACTGGCCTCTGATATCGTCGACAAGGGGATCGTGATGACCGGCGGCGGGGCTTTACTGAAAAATATCGATGTCTTGCTGCGTAATGCCATAAACCTCCCCATTACCGTCGTCGATGATCCCCTCTCCACGGTGGTGTTGGGAGCGGGCAGGCTCTTGGACGACAGAGACCTCTTGCGGGAGGTGGCGCTCAGCTAGTACGATGGTGGACCTCAAGGGACGTCGTGGCACCCTCTTTATCCTTTTCCTTATACTATGTGCAGTCTTTTTCATCTCCCTCCAGATCAGCGGCCGCTATGGAGGAGATGGGCCGCATAATCTCGGCCTGAGGCTCCTCTCGCCGGGGCAACGTGCCGTTCATTGGATCGTCGACTCCATACACACCCTTATTCAGGATTATGTCCTTTTAGTAAATCTGAAAGAAGAGAATTTTCGCTTGCAGGAGGAGGTGCACCGCCTCAGGCACGAGAATAATGAGCTGAGGGAATCCGCCCTCGCCGTTGAGCGCCTGCGGAGTCTCTTACGCTTCAAAGGGCAGGTCCCTGCGCCCATGATTTCCGCAGAAGTCGTCGCCTACTCACCCTCGGCGTGGTTCAGGACCATCGTCATAAACAAGGGACAGCGTGACGGGGTGAGGAAAGGGATGGCCACGGTGACCTGGGAAGGGGTGGTCGGGAGGATCGTGAGGATCGCCCCCCATTCCTCCGTCGTTTTGCTGGTTCTCGATCGCAATTCCTCGATGGACGTCCTGGTGCAGCGGACCAGGACGCGAGGGATCATAGAAGGCGAGGGGGGGGCTCTCTGTTATTTGCGGTATGTCCCTCGGACGGAAGATATACAGATCGGCGATCATATCGTCACGTCGGGTCTGGGGGGGATCTTCCCGAAAGGGCTCTCTCTGGGCGAGGTGGTGATGGTCGAGAAACAGGAATATGGCCTCTTTCAGGAGGTGGAGGTCAGACCCAGCGTTGACTTTTCGCGTCTCGAAGAGGTGATGGTGATTGTAACTTCGGGAGGAGAGGAGGGTTAGGCGTTGTGTTCAAGACGCTGATGCCTTTTGTGGGCGGGATACTGTGGGTGTTTCTGGCGACCACCCTCGACGGTTTTCTGCCCGCCCATGTCCCCATCCCGGATGTAGTCCTCATCGTGGTAATCATCTTTGGTTTTCAGTACGACTTCCCCCTGGGAGGCGGTCTCTCGTTCGTGCTCGGTCTCGTGCAAGACATATTGTCGGGGGGGGTTATCGGACTGAACGCCCTTTCCAAGACGGTCGTCTTTTCGCTCACCAGGGTGTTGGCGAAGCGTTTCTATGCCCCCCATTGGGCATCGAAGATAGCAATGGTGTTTGTTGGGGGATTGGTTGACGGTCTGTTGGTGACCGTTATCTTGCTCATCGGAGGCATGATCCATATCCCCGGTGCTGTCCTCGCACGTCGGCTCCTCCTGCAAATCCTCTGCACCGGCATCCTTTCACCCCTCGTCCTCGTCACCATCCCTACGGTATCGGATATCGCTGAGCGGGGTAGGGAGGATTGGTTTTCCCATGGACCTCAGAAGGCAAAAACCAGAAGAATTTAGGACGAGACATCAGTACTTTGTCGTCGCCGCCATCGTTGTCTTTCTCATCCTTTTTGTGAGGCTCTGGTATCTTCAGGTCGTCAAGGAGCAGGAACTGGGGCTTCTGTCTGAAAACAATAGGATACGGCTGATAAAAATCCCCGCCGTTCGGGGGATGATTATGGATCGCAAGGGAAGGGTCTTAGCTGACAATCGACCATCCTTTAATGTCATGGTGATGTCTGAGGATGTGGATGACCTGCAGGGATTAAGCGTCGCCCTCTCTCGGTTTCTTAACCTTTCCCCTGATGCCATAGCGAACAAGATCCAAGATCGTGACTGTCCCCCCTTTCAGCCGGTAGCGATTAAGAAGGATGTTTCGTGGGAAGAGCTGAGTTTGATCAAGAACCATCAGTTGGATCTGCCGGGGGTGGAGATACAGATCAATCCCATCAGGACGTATCCCTATGGGAGTCTAGCCGCCCACGTGTTGGGCTATGTTGGGGAGATCAACAGGGCGGAGCTGAAGGAGAAAAAGGGATATCAGATGGGGGATTGGGTGGGGAAGTACGGGGTTGAGTCGGCGTGGGAGCAACACCTCCGGGGCATCGACGGTGGCAGACAGGTGGAGGTTGACGCAGTGGGAAGGGAGGTCCGGGTCCTCAAAGAGGTTCAGCCCGTACCGGGGCGCAACCTCTACTTGACGATCGATTTGGATCTTCAGCGATATGGAGAGGAGCTCTTAGGTAAGAGGGCAGGGGTTATTATCGCCATGGACCCCTTAACGGGTGAGATCTTGGCCTTTTGCAGTAATCCTGCCTTCCAACCGGTCCATTTTGCTGAGGGGATATCGGCACAGGAGTGGGATACATTGATATCTCATCCGTTACACCCCCTGCAAAACAGGGGGATCCAGGGGCTGTACCCCCCCGGCTCTGTCTTCAAGATCGTGACGGCGACGGCGGGTCTCGAAGAGGGGATTATAACGCCTACTACCCCATTTATTTGCACGGGCATTTATTATCTGGGACAGCGTGAGTATCGGTGTTGGCGTTCAGCGGGGCATGGGATGATTCGGTTCTATCGCGGGGTGGTGGAGTCGTGCGATGTCTACTTTTATAATGTCGGTGCGCGGGTGGGGGTGGAAAAACTGAGCAGGTATGCGCAGGGCTTCGGCCTGGGAAGGCCTACCGGGATTGATCTCCCGGGGGAAAAGGCCGGTTTGGTGCCCTCGGCAGGATGGAAAAAGGAAAGATTTGGAAGGACATGGTATGCCGGAGAGACCATTTCCATGGCCATCGGCCAGAGTTATCTCTTGGTGACGCCCCTGCAAATGCTTAACGTTATCAGCGCCATTGCCAATGGCGGGACCCTCCTTAAGCCGCAGATAGCAAAACGGGTGGAGGATCTCGACAAGCGGGTACTCGAAGAGTACCCCCCCCGGGAGATCGCAAAGATACCCATCTCCCCCAAGAACTTGGGGGAGCTCAGGGAGGCCTTGGTGGGGGTGACGAAAGAAGATTCCGGGACAGGGCGGGGCGCCCGCATTGAAGGGATGGATGTGGCCGGCAAGACGGGGACGGCACAGGTGGTCCGGCTCAAGGGGGGGGAGCGGCCGAGAACGGAAGATATGCCCTATGCCCTGCGGGATCATGCCTGGTTTGTGGCCTATGTCCCCGCCCACAAACCCCTGGCGGTAGTGGTCCTGGTCGAGCACGGAGGGCACGGGGGTGCCGCCGCCGTTCCTCTGGCCCGCGAGATGATCAAAAGATACTTGGAACTCAGCCAAGGTGAGGAATGATCAATAAGGGCTTATGGGATCAACTGGATGCTCGGCTGGTCATCCTGACCATCGCCCTCATGGTGATCGGGATCGCCAACCTCTATAGCGCCACCATCAATATGGCTGGTGAGGGAATCCCGTTTTATCAGCGGCAGCTCTTGTGGTTTGGGGTGGGTGCCTTGATCGCTCTGTTGGTATTCTCGATCGATTACCGCTACTATGAAGAGTTTGCCTATCTCTTTTATGTTGTGGTCCTCATTATTGTGGTCGGTGTGCTCGCCTATGGATTGGTGGCAGGCGGGGGACAACGGTGGATCAAGCTCGGCTTTTTCTACTTTCAGCCCTCGGAGCTGATGAAGATCGCCCTCATCCTCGTCCTTGCCCGCTATTTTGCCCAGCACGAGCGAAAAGAAGGATACCGCTTGAGGGATCTCGTTATCCCTTCGATCATCGTCTTGGTGCCCACCCTCCTTATCGTCAAGCAGCCCGATTTGGGGACGGCCATGGTCTTGGTCTTTATCTTTATCTCCATTGTTCTATTCGTCAAGATTCGCCTTCGCTCCTTCCTTATAATAGCCACGACGATCTTCCTCGCTACCCCCCTCTTCTGGGCCGTGCTCAAGGATTATCAGCGCACCAGGATCCTCACCCTCCTGGATCCCGGTAGGGATCCCCTGGGGGCCGGGTATCACATCATACAGTCCAAGATCGCCATCGGGTCCGGGGGACTCTTGGGGAAGGGATATCTTCAGGGGACCCAGTGCAAACTCCACTTTCTGCCCGAGCACCATACGGATTTTATCTTCGCCGTACTGGGGGAGGAATGGGGTTTTCTGGGGTGTGCGATAGTCCTGGCCCTCTATGCGGCCCTCATTCTGTGGGGGCTCACCAGGGGCGTGCGGACGCAGGATAGATTTGGGGCCATCGTCGCCTTTGGGGTCGTGGCGATGATATTTTGGCACGTGGTGATCAACGTCGGTATGGTCTTGGGGATGATGCCCGTCGTCGGCCTGCCCTTGCCCTTCCTCAGCTATGGAGGGTCCTCAGCCGTCGTCACGCTGATCGGGATAGGGCTCCTGCTCAACGTCAGGGCTAGGAGGTATATTTTTTAACGCGCCGCATAACCGGCGCTGATAAGCGTCCGGTTGACGCTATTGTTAGACAGATTTGGCAACTTCGTGGCCTATAAGCCTGCCCAGAGCGGGAACGGAATAGCCGGGCTCGTATTTACCGACACTTTATGAATTTCAGGAAGTCGTACCATTGATCATCGGGGTGGAAAAACCTCATTCCCAGGAGCTGTTCTAACTCCTGGGCCTTAGCTAATATATGTTTGCGGTCACGTGAAAGGAACACGGCGCATCCGGTCTTATAAGCCGAGTCCACGTGGAGCGCGTCGCGCCGGGTGCGTGGCCCCAAGATCTGGCGGATTTGGTCCAGCTTTTTCGAGCCGTTGAAGTCAGGAAAGCGCCAGTGCGCTTCTGCTAAGAGGACATGCTTAAGATCGGCTAGCTTTGCGTTAGACGGCTGGCTTTTCTGATGTTTTTTCTTTATCCTCATCTCGTAGGGGAAGTTTACTAGCTCAACAAGATCGTCCCGTTGCAACTGATAAAGCTCTTGCCTAAACGCACCATGTTCACAGTAGACCTTAGTCGTCATGTGTTCACGCTCTGTCTAACTTGATATTGCTACCCTTATAAGATGGAAAATTTATCAGCTATTGTGATATTGAAGTATAAAAGATGGAATCTACCCCCTTGTTTTTCCTTCCCCTCTCTTTTGTGAGCCGTAGGCGGTCCATTTATCGACCTAAATCAACGGTGGCTATGAGCCGTCCGTTAGAGTGATTGGTTAGGTGTGCCTGCCTTTTTTCTTATGATTCAAACTCTGCACGCGGAATGCCAGACTGTCGGATGATAGACTGTAACGTGCCTATTCTGATCTCGCTATGATCTGGGACAGGAACCGTAATAGTTCCATCAGCCACTTTTTTCTGCAATACTATATGGCTTCCTCGCCTCCTTACTTCAATAAAGCCGTGCTGAGTCAACATCGCGCACACTTCTTTTCCTGAAAGAATACGAAGCTTACCCAACCGCGACCTCGACCTGCGTCAGATAAATTTCTCCGTGGAGTCGTTGCTTGATTTCTTCCGGGGAGGCCGTTTCAAAAAATAATTCCAATGCCTCCTTAAGATTATCACGTGCCTGTTCAATGGTATTGCCCTGGCTGGCAATATCGACCTCAGGACAAAGCGATACGTAGCCGTTACCTTCTCTTTCAATGATTGCTGTAAGTCGTTTATGTACCATGTTGTCTCCCCTTTGTCCTTCTTATACACCAATCAATGAGCGTGACACTAGCTGGCCAGCCAATTTGTCTATAATAAGGAACACTTTCCCATCTATTGTGATATGATTCTGGAAAGACGGAATGCACCCCCTCGCTTGTCTATCCCACTCTTTTGTGAGTTGCGGGTGTTTCGCCTTCCTCAGAAGGGGATGTCGTCATCTTGCTGAGTGGGCTCGGGAGGTTCCTCAGGGGGCTCGTCGCCCATCCCTTTGGCCTGGTCACCCACTCCCCCCAACATCACCATGTTGTTGGCCACAACCTCCGTTGTCCACCGCTTGTTTCCCTCTTTGTCCTCCCAGGAGCGGGACTGCAATCGTCCCTCCACGTAGACCTGTTTTCCCTTGTTCAGATATTCCGCACAGATCTCCGCCAATTTTCCGAAGGCCACGATCCGATGCCACTCGGTCCTGGTCTCTTTCCCCCCCTCCTTATTGGTCCAGTTCTCGCTGGTGGCGATCCGAAAGTTGGCAACGGCTGTCCCCGTGCTGGAATACCTGACCTCAGGGTCGGCCCCTAAGTTCCCCACCAATATCACCTTGTTGACCCCCCGCATCTGCTGCTCCTTCCCCGTTTTTTTGATGTCCCAACGGTAGCATAGAACTCCGGCGCGCGCAACTCCGAATGGAGGTGTCGGCCCACATGGTTGACTTTACCCCATCGGTCATCTACACTGGTTTTTAATGCGAAAGGCCTCATTTTTATACCTGGCATTCCCCTTGCTCATATGCGCTCTCTGGTGTTCTCATTGTGCTCCCCGTCTCCAGCTCGTGGAGGGGGACCGATATGTTGATCCCCAGGGGTATTTTGAGCTTATCCTCCCTCAGGGTAGTTGGGAGTTGTTGTCGTGGAAGGATGTGGATTTCGCTCTGTGGGACCAGAACGAAGGGGCCACGATCGTGGTAAACGTGACCCCTTTAAAAGAGGATGTGGATGCGGCTACCCTCACCCGTCACCTCCTCATCGCCTTTGAGCGCAAGCATATTATCTCTCAAGGGGTCGAGAAGGTCGATGGAAGAGAGGCCATGAAGACCGAGTTGGAGGGGTGGGTGGAACAAACCGAGGTCAAGGCTGAGGCCTATGTGGTGCAGGGGAAAGGGGTGGTCTATGACATCATCTTTTGGGCACCCTCTGACGCCTTTCCCCATACGGTAGAGGCATTCCGTCAATTCCTCGTCGGCCTCACCTTCCTCCAACCGTAAAGGGCTGTGGTGAAAGACCCGATCTTTCTTATCCAACAACGCATACAATCTGCCCTCATGTATGTGGGGGGGGCTTCTAGACTCCTCTTTGAGGCGATCTCTTGCGGGATCAGGCCGCCCTATCAACTCGGCCTTATCCTGCAGGAGATAGAATCTATCGGTATTCGTTCCATGACCGTGGTCAATGTCATCGCCCTTTTTACCGGTATGGTCCTTGCCTTGCAGACCGCCTATGCCTTGAGCCGTTTCGGGGCCAAGGGATTTATCGGGG
>Ga0315555_1001352_pt1 | contig 17627 bp, 14 predicted proteins | sample SalMarSW160380MG_FD_202113 | JGI IMG/M metagenome (GOLD analysis project Ga0315555, IMG submission 202113) | Salt marsh sediment microbial communities from the Plum Island Ecosystem LTER, Massachusetts, United States - Salt Marsh Sediment SW1603-80 ... | reverse complement strand
TGAAGGTGAATAACCTCTGATTTAGTTGTCCCCTGTTTGTTCAAATAATCAACCTGGATTGATCATCTTTTCGGGCTGATTTATATTGAGGAAAATATACAAAATCCTTCAGATCACTTATTTTGTTTTACGCCCGGGTGATCACCGGGAGATCAGTGAAGTTGGGAACTAAATTCTCATGGTGGGGATGGGATAATACAAACTTCCCCTCTGTTCCCCTTCAGAGGAAGGAACTCATTCATTGTTCGAAGAGGGAAATAACAAGTAATGCACTAAGGGCCAGGAGTTTCTTACTTAAGACAGATATGAACCTGAAAACCCACGATTTACAAATAACAAAACAAAAGCAATTTCCTTCTTCAACCTGATCAGTGGATATAATCCCAATTCGTTATTTTGTTTTATTCTCCGGAGATAATTGCAGCATAATCCAGTGGTTCCCATCCTGTGCGATAAGAGCTTCGGCATCTTCCGGTCCCCAGGTGCCGGACTCGTAGTTCGGAAAATCCAACGGAGGGGACGATTTCCAGACATTCAGAATGGGCATCAGGCGATCCCAGGCAAGCTCCACCTGATCTGACCGCATAAAGAGCGTGGCGTCTCCCTCGATAACATCCACCAACAATGTCTCATACGCCTCGGGTGGTTGTACACTGTATGCATCATCATAATTAAAACTCATGTCTTCCGGATTCAGTATCATTTTCAAACCCGGTTGCTTGACCTGAAAACGCAGCCGGATACCCTTCTGAGGATAAATAGAAATCACAAGCCGGTTAGGTTGCCAGTTCTCAATAGCTTCCATCGGAAATGAGTAGTGTGGAACCGGCCGGAACTGAATGGTGACCACGGAGATTTTATCGGGCATTCTTTTTCCCGTCCTTATGTAAAAAGGCACATCCTGCCAGCGCCAGTTATCGACAAAAAATTTCACTGCTGCAAATGTTTCGGTATTGGACCGGGGATCCACATCCGGTTCATCCCGGTACCCGATGACCTGTTCGCCTTTGATCCAGCCCGGACCATACTGACCGCGAACGGCAAACTTGTGAACCTCGTCCCGCTGGTATTTTCGCAGGGCGTGCAGAACATCAACCTTTTTATTGCGAATTTCATTGGCATCGAACGATACCGGCGGTTCCATGGCAACGAGACATAACAGCTGCAGCAGGTGGTTCTGGATCATATCCCGCAGGGCACCGGCCCCATTATAATATCCACCCCGGTGTTCAACACCCAGATGCTCGGAAACCGTAATCTGAACATGATCAATATAATTCCGGTTCCAGATGGGCTCGAACAGGGCATTGGCAAAACGGAATGCCAGAATATTCTGTACCGTCTCTTTGCCCAGATAATGATCGATGCGGTAAATCTGGTTTTCGTGAAAATGTGATGTCAGCATATTATTCAATGCCTGCGCACTATCCAGATCATGACCAAACGGTTTTTCAACCACCAGCCGTGAGGATTCCTTATCCCGCATTAAACCGGAATTACCTAGCAGTTTTGCAATTGTTTCAATAAAGTCTGGTGGAATAGCCAGATAAAAGATCTTCTGAGTCTTCTTCCCCCATTCTTTTTCTTCACCGGAAATAAATGCGGCAAGTTTGTCATAGGCCTGTTTGTCTGTAAAATCGGCCTTGACATAATACAGATGATCTTCAAATTTTTTCCAGTCTCCGTCCTTAGTTTTACCGCGGCGGGAAAATTTATTCACGCCACTCCGTATTTCCTCCTGATATTTATTTCTGGACAATTGCTTACTGTCCATACCGATAAGATTGAAATTTTCGCCCAGTCTTTTATCAAGAAAAATATCGTAAATGGCCGGCATGAGCAACCGCCAGGTAAGATCTCCGCCTCCTCCGAATATGGTGATAATAGTTCCACTGTCTTTCATTTTTTTGGCCATATTGTCTCCCTATTCTTTGTTCCACTGTGTATGGAAGGTTCCCTTTTCATCAATGCGTTCATAAGTGTGGGATCCAAAATAGTCCCGTTGTGCCTGGATCAGATTAGCCGGAAGCCATGCCCGCCGGTAGGCGTCGTAATATCCCAGGCTGGCCATAAGCCCTGGAACAGGAATACCCCATTCTGCAGCTTGCCGGACAACCACACGAACCATATCCTGATTTTTCATCATAATATCGGAAAAATGGGAATCCAATAACAGATTTTCCAGTGAGGGATTTTTCCTGAAGGCTTTCATAAATTCATCCAGCAGCACAGAACGTATAATGCAGCCTCCCCGCCAGATACGCGCTACCGCCACCAGGTCAAGATTGTAATTATACTTTTCCGATGCTCTGCGCAGCAGTGAAAAACCCTGCGCATAGGTAGCAATCATGGAAAAATAAAGAATCCCTTCCATTTTTGCGATAAAGTCATCCCTGTTTCCACCGAATGACGGATCCGGTCCCTTCAGGATTTTTTCTGCCTTCTCCCTTTCGTCTTTATAGCCCGAAAGATCTCGCATAGAAACCGCTGCATCAATGGTAGGGACAGGAACCTGAAGTTCCATAGCATCCTGTGATGTCCATTTTCCGGTACCTTTTTGTTTGGCCTCATCCAGAATTACATCAATGAGTCTGCCGGATGTTTTGGGATCCACCTGCGAGAAAATAGCGGAGGTAATTTCCACCAGGTAGGATTGCAGATCTCCCTCATTCCATTTTTTGTAAACCTGGTGCAGTTCATCATCATTAAGTCCGACAACCTTTTTAAAAATGTGATAGGTTTCGGAAATCAGCTGCATGATACCATATTCTATGCCATTATGCACCATTTTAACATAATGGCCGGCTGATTTGGGGCCCAGGTAAGTAACACATGGTTCGCCCTTCACCTTGGCGGCAGCCGCTTCAAAAATGTCCTTCACCCGGCGGTAAGCTTTTTCAGTTCCACCCGGCATCATGCTGGGACCATGGCGGGCGCCTTCCTCTCCCCCGGAAATGCCAACGCCGATAAACTGAATACCCTTATGCGAGAGTTGCTTAAAATGCCGTTCAGTATCAACAAAATGTGAATTTCCACCATCGATGATGATATCATCCTTCTCCAGGTGAGGCAGCAGTTCAGCTATAACCGAATCCACCGGATCACCCGCCGGCACCAGCATCATGACCGCCCGCGGTTTTTTCAAGCTTTTTAAAAATTCTTCCAGATTTTTTGCACCGAATACTTTATCATTCGCGGCTTCCTTTTTCAGGGCTTCCACTTTATCTTCATCCTTGTCAAACCCTGCAACGGTGTAACCTTCATCCGCCATATTCAAAACAAGGTTTCTTCCCATCACACCCAGTCCAATCATTCCAAGATCATATTTCTTTTCTGACTGATTCATCATACCTCCTTCTTACAATTATATACTCTCTGCATCAGGTGTCTTTATGAAACATATTTGTAATATCAACAAAAAAGGTTAAGTCTGATAGTAACAGATAACTATAATAGTTTTACAAATCAGCTACTCTTCCTAAAACACATATATATATAAATGAATGAAGATGAAGTTTTTATGAATTTTTATGGTAGGTTTTCTTTTTAGTAAAGAGGGTGGATTTTCTTTCAATGGTCTCAGGCATATAACGATAAATCACCCAGGCGGTAATCCAGCAGAATAAGCCAAGGGTCACAAAGGGAAATTCGAAGAAAACCACTGCCAGTAGTCCGGCAATTAAAGGACCGGCCGCCAATCCCAGACCGAAGCCGGTGGTAATGATACTCATCTGACGACCCTCTCCGCCGCTGGTTGATACATCCCCGGCAACCACGAAAGCAGGAGCAGCAATTCCGGCGGAGGCCACACCCTGGAATACTCGTAATAATATCAGTTGAAGCAGGGTATTAACCTCACCCAGCAAAGCGGTTACCGGCCCCAGAAGAAGCAAGCCCATCAGAATAATGGGTTTACGGCCGATAAAATCGGAGAAGCGGCCCAGCGGCACCTGGAATATCAACCTGCCAATCATCAGGGCACTGAAAGCAATACTAAAACCGAATGCATTGATCCCCAATCTGGAATTGAATTCATTCTCCAGAGTGGTAACCATGGAGAAGGAACTGGCCATCACAAAAGTGGCTAAAGCCGTACTCATAATACCCGACTTCATTAGAGAACGGTCAAAAATTTTAAACTTCTTTTGACTTTGGCTATCTTTCGGCATTGTAACATCATCTACCCAGATCTGCACCAGAAATACCGCCAGAAAAAGGAAGCCGGCTCCCACAATGAAAGTTAAGGCAAATCCGAAATGAACCTGGATAAATCCACCAATGAGGGGACCAATGGCAAACCCGATTACCCGTAGGGTGCTGTATACACCCATGGCACCTCCCCTGGTTTCTTTCTTAGTGACGGCGGTCATCAGGGCCATGGAGGCCGGTATGGTTATAGCTACGCCTACCCCCTGTAATGTCCTCAGGATCAACAGATGGAAATAATTATGTGCCAGAATGAAGGTAAGAGTACTGAGTCCCATGATAACAAGTCCGGCCATGATGAGCAGTTTTCTCTTGCCCAGTCGATCGGATAAGGCGCCCATGAAAGGCTGCAGCAGGGAATTCATAAATCCGTACATGGAAAGTAAAATGCCTACCAGCACAGGGACGGGGAGATGAAAGTAAATGTCCTGCATTCTGGTGACATAAATAGGAATGATAATGAATAGAATACTGTTTCCCATGGCATCGGACATGCGTGCGATGGAAAGCGCCAAAACCGTTTTATTCAGACCCAGGAAATTATATATGCGTTCTTTTAGATTCTCTTCTGTACCCGCCATTGTTTATACACTTTTCAATTTCCCGTTACCAATTTGCCTCGAACAGCCGTGCCCAGTGATCATCACAAGCATTAACCTGGTCTTTCAGGCAGAGCATCAATAATTATACCTGCATAGGATTCAGAGCGGTTCTCATCTCACATCCCACAGATCCATTATTTAATATTATATCAGAATAGAGGCATATCAAGTTTTCTTTTAATATCCCCATTGAAATCGACCCTTAAGAAAAGGAAAAGGGCCATTACAGACAAGATAACCACGTAGTGGCCGCTTCAGGGAAGAGGAAAGAGGGTAAAAGGCAAGACATAAGGATAAAGGATAAAGGAAAAACAGTCGGCAGTCGGCAGTCGGCCCGTCTGGACTCCGGGTAGCTAGTTGGGTGAGAGGGTAAAGAAAGGCTAAAGGATAAAGGCTAAAGGATTGCCGGGAACAGAATTCCCGTCACCTCCATATGCAGGACAGGCCCGTCTAAAGCCCGTCCAAAGCCGGGCAGGCGTGTAATTCGTGGACAAAAATCAGTCGGCAGTAGGCAGTCGGCAGAAAGACAAGATCAAAGATTAAAGAGAGTAAAGGTTAAAGGCGCAGAGCGGAAAGCGAATAGCACAAAGCTTAAGGCTTAAAATCAAAGCGTCATATATCAAGTTTCAGGCATCAGGAAAAACTTGTTTAAATTTGTGAAATTCGTGATAATTAGTGTAATTCCAGTCTCTCTATCGTTCGCCGGGCAGGCGTGGACAAAAATCAGTCGGCAGTAGGCCCGTCTCGCGATCGCTCACCGGCCAGGCACAAGGGCAAGATTCCCGAAAAATACGTTTTCCTCCGGAAAACAAATCGGAATGAAATCTTCCGTGATTTCACAATTTGCCAGAGACCAGAATTCAGCATTCAGTTGGTAGAAAGGCAGGACAATAGACACCAGCAGTGGCAATTTAAATTTTAATTGATTCTCATCTTTCAAAGCATAAATTAGGCTATCAATGATAGGTATAAAAAATTGAGTCTCTTAACCTGAGCACTTTTTAAGTATATGGATTTTACTTCAATCCTATTCCCTGAGCGACAATAACTTTTAACTTAGAACTTATAACTTATAACTTGTATTTTCTGCCTTGCCCTAAAAGGAGGGATATCATCATGAAGCACCTTATTTTTATGGTATTAATTTTTCTGTTACTGTCCGGTTGCCAGAAAGAAGTTATAAAATCTCCCGAGATGGGAAACATTGCCGGCCGTGTGGTGGTTGATCCGGCGCTTGAGGACGCTCCGGCTAACCTGGCCGGAATAGATGTCCGCATAGTCAAAACCGATATAACAGCCTATACCGATTCCGCCGGTCAGTACCTTTTTTTAAATATTCCGGAAGGGACTTATTCTCTGGAAGCTAATGAAAGGAAGTACCCTCTCTATGGCCACCTGGAGGGTGTGGAAGTGGTATCCGGCGGGACGAGGCAGGCGACTGACCTGGTGCTTGGTTCATTTATTCCCAACCAACCGTCATTTTTTGTTTATTCCTTAAGACTGATCGATTCAAGCGGTAGTGAATATACTATCATTAATAACGATAACCTGGTTACCGGCAAAAAGTATGAAATTCAGGGAATGATCGAGATCTATTCATCCGGCAATCTAAATTATTATCCGGATACATCCATCTCCATAAAGTTAAACGATCAGCCCCGGATAACATTAAACACTGTAAAGGGGTGGTTTTCCAGTGATATTTCACTTTCAGATGGAGAAAACATTCTGCAAATCTGGCTGGGTACGTCTGATAATCCTTCTTACGTATCCGATCCGTACCGGATTTATTCCCTGAAATCACTGAATAGTGTTGACATCCAATTGGGATGGGACAGTTATTCCTCCGGCGGCGGCGATGCCGGCGATTTTGACCTGCATCTGATCAACAACCAGAATGGTGACAGTTGTTGGTACAAAAATCCTGAGCCGGACTGGGGTTATCCCGGGGCAACTTTTGATAATCCCCGCCTGAGTAGAGATGAGAATCCTTACGGTTACAGTTCAGGAGACGAGGACATCGGCATAATCAGTGCAGCCCAAGGTTCTTACACTATCCGGGTTCATTATTTTTCCAATCACAGTGATTCTTTGAAAACCATACGTCCAACCGTGAGGTTGAGACTGAAAGATAATTCCTCGATTTATCTCACCGCACCCACCTCCATGAAGGTTGGTGATCTGTGGACGGTTTCCCAATTCAGTTTTATAGATGGAAATAGTATACAGAATATGAATATCATACAGGCCGGGCCGGCCGGCGAAAAGAAGTAGAGGGGATGGGATTAAAAAGTATGGCTAAGGGAAACAGGAAAAGGGAAAAAAGTCGGCAGTCGGCCCGTCACATCCCTGTACCGGACAAGCCCGTCTAAAGCCCTGCCTGCCTGTCCGACGCCAGGCGGGCAGCAGGCAGGCGGGCAGGCAGAAAGGTAGGTTTCAGGATTCAGGTACCAGGAAACAGGAAAAAGTTGTCCCGTCCTGAAATAGAGTAAACATCAAGTTGTACGATTCGTGATAATTCGTGAAATTCGTGGATAAAGAGAAAAACAGGATTCAAGATGGAGGATGAATCCCTTAGCCTTGAGCTCTTCCCCTTTGCCATGTTTGTCCTTGGGCCTTTATTGATCACAACCCCGGTTAATTCTCATGATCCTTAATTATTATCTGATTATCACTGCCTTTATAGTCCTGTTGCTGGCCATAGAATACCTCTGGTTACACAGAGTGCTGAATAAAATACCGTTGCGTATCCTCATCAACGGTACCCGGGGAAAAACCACTACCGTCAGAATCCTTCACAAACTGCTCAACCAGTCCGGCCGGGTGACCTGTTCAAAGACCACCGGAGATGAGCCCCTGCTGCTTTTGCCTGATGGCGGCTCCCGCTTGATGAAACGCTTTGCCCCTGCAAATATCAGGGAAAACATATCGGTTTTGATGAAATGGGAAAAATATCGTCCGGATGCAGTAGTGATGGAGTGCATGGCCCTACAACCGGAGACCCAGCATATCCTTTCCGGCAGGATATTTAAACCCACTTATCTCGCCGTCACTAACGTGAAGGTAGATCACCAGGAAGTCATGGGTATGTCCCGTCAGGAGATCATCCGGTCCATCTCCAAATCTTTTTACGGACATTGCCGCCATTTCTTGCCTGAGCAGCTTGCTGATGCATTCACCCATACAAAAAATAAAAATTCACAGTATTATTCGTACCCTAATATTCCCCATCCACTGCAACTTCATCACATCCCGGATGACATTATTGCAGAAAGCTGGGGGTTGATCAGAACGTTAAGTGACTCGCTGGAGATAAACCCGGAACTGGCAGATTCGATATTCCGGGAGGAGTGGTTGCAGACCGATGCATCCATTAAATTATCATTTTCTCGACTCAATTTTCATTTTTACAATCTTTTCTCCGTTAACGACGGGGAAACAGCCGGTAAAATTGTTCATAAAATCAGGGAAAGCACCGGAACCCCGGTTCAGGAGATTGTTCTTCTGAATACCCGCAGCGACCGGCCCCTGCGAAGCGTGCAATTTTATACTTTTCTGAAGGAAAATTTCCCTCTCGCCGATATATGGATAACCGGGACAGGCCAATTCATACTGCGGCGGCTTTTCAGGGAAAATCCCAATAAAAACAAGATTTATTACATCAATGGAAACAATAAATTAGCGGAACTTCTCAGAAGAGGTTTCGACCACCCCCGCTGCATATACGGAATGGCAAATCATAAGGGAACAGAATCGCTGCTCTCCCAATTGAGGGCCGGTTTATGATCCTGACGTCCTTCGGACTGGGTATATTTTTCGGTTTTCTGTTTTTTGAATTAACCGGCCTGACGGCGGGAGGCATTGTCGTTCCCGGCTACATCGCCCTTTACATGCGGGAACCGCTCAGAATTCTGGTGACAATCTTCTTAAGTCTTATCACTTATTTTCTAATCTTACTTCTGTCGCGTTTCGCGGTCATTTATGGCAGAAGACGATTTCTGGCTGCTATTCTGCTGGGTTTTCTCATTCGTGCCGCTTTCGACTGGCTGAGAATCCACCTGCCGGAAGCCACCATGGACCTGCAGGCTATCGGTTATATAATCCCGGGATTAATTGCCAATGAGTTTTTCAGGCAGGGCATTCCCAAAACCTTGATGGGAATGACCGTCGTTTCGGCAGTGGTATATTTCATCCTGACTGTATTTTATTTTTAATCTCTCATGAAAACTACTTTAAAAATACGGAATTTGTTATCTTCTCCAACTCCCGATACACGACTGTCTGCAGTATTTATTATTTCGCTCCTGTTGCTGGTCAGCTTTCTTCTACCGGTTAAAAAAGAACCGGTACCGGGCCGTGATAATATGGTAAATGCTTCTGTTCGCATGAAAAGTGCCCTAAACATGATCACACAATTTCGTCAGGAAAAAAAGCTGGAAGTGGATCCACTGCTTGATCCTAATAAAACCGGCTGGATCGGCGCTGAATTCACACCCATCACCACAACCCTGGGAAATCCGCAGTCCAAGCAGACTGCGCTTAATCCGGATTTTGCCGCACTGATTACCCTGTGGTTGATCAATCTGAATGTGCAAAAAGGCGATACCGTGGCATTACAAATGTCCGGGTCCTTCCCTGCATTAAATATTGCATCCATCATTGCCTGCGAGGAATTACAGGCTTATCCCCTCATCAGCAGTTCGGTGGGAGCCAGCAGCTTTGGCGCCAATCTGCCGGAATTCACCTACCTGGATATCGAAAAAAGATTATTTGATCTGCAAATGATTCACCACCGTTCCTCACTGGTGACCTGTGGCGGAAATGAGGATAAAGGGACTTCGCTGTGGGAGGGTGGTGATTCCCTCATCCGGAAGGCAGCAGAACGAAATAACTATTCAATTGTTGAACCTGTTTCCTTCGAAGCAGCCGTAGCACGGAAGTGGATTTTTTTTCATAGTGGGCATAACATTAAGGCATTTATCAATGTGGGCGGCAATCACAGCGCCCTGGGAGATTGTGCTCACAGTACCAATTTTCCCACCGGTTTGATACAATCGTTTTCGCCGTGCCAGGATGCGGAACGGGGTTTACTGATGTATTTTGCGGAAAAGCGAATTCCGGTCATTCATCTGCTGGACATCCGGTCTCTGGCTGTTCAGAATGGTTTGCCCGTAGCTCCCTCTCCCCTGCCCCCGGCAGGCACCGCAGATATCTATTTTCAGGCGGGAAGATCAAAACTGATGGCCATAGCAATGTCCATCATACTGCTGGCATGCTGGGTATTATTATACAACCCTTACAGCATACCTTTTTCCTTCAGGACGATATCCACCAGATCCAGGTGATATTTAATGCGCTGTTCGATGGGCAGGTTTCGCGGAGTTTCAAAGGTAAACGCGGCACAATCCAGGTAATTGCCTGCCCACCAGGCGGCACTGTTTTTAATGGGACGTTCCAGGGAAGAAAAACGCTTGTTTTCATCTACAATCCGGCCGTTGATTTCATCCAGCATCACCATCAGCAGCCAGGTGGATGCTTCATTGGGATGATAAATAATGGTCTGTCCCAGGCTTTTCTGTTTGCTCTCCGGATCGTTTTCCAGGTGTGGCCGCCGCGCCTCATGCAGATCCATAAAAACTTCTACATTGTTACCAACGGCCAGCATCTGGATGGCATAGGCCATCTGCTCCATGGGGTAACCGTCCGGTTTTCCGGGATAACAGCGGTTCAGATTTCCTCTTTCCCGGTCTGTGTCTGCGGGAACCGGGATTCGCCGGTTATAATTTTCCACTGCCAGCCGGTTGGCCAGGGGAACTATGATAATCCGGCCTCGGGCCGGCGGAGTCCGGCTGAAATGCTTCACTAAACGCAAGGCGGCTTCATACCCTGCCGGTTCATCTCCATGGGTTCCCCCCAGAATGATAACATGCGGCCCATCGACAGGGGCATCAAAAATAAAAGCCGGTGTCTGATAAACGGTTCCCTCCATAAGGTCCAGATGCTCAGAGGCGGATACAGAATCGAGTTCACCGATTATGCTCCGGGCTTCCGGTGTGAGTTCATAACGGGTTCCGGCACAATCCAGCATGATTAGACTGATTATAACAAAGAAACAGAAAATGATCCGCATAGACTAATTCCTTATTATTCATAATATTATTCCACCTGATCAGCCAGCGCCGTTGATTCCTTTTTAATAGCCAGAAACCACTCCATCCCGGCGTGAATCTGCTCCGCCGCATAATTCGCCTGATACTTCATTTATCAGTATACCCTGCGCCCCGCCGAAATAGTTATCGAAATCACCCCGAACTTTAATTTTATGCCCTTTCTGCTGCAGTTCCAGTCTCACCTCTTCAGGTATCCTCCCTTCCATCTGCAGTATTTGGCCATCAGCGTGAATTCGGGGAGCTTCAATGGATTCGTCCATACCCATGCCAAAATCGACAATATTGATGATAATCTGAGCCAGGGCACTTATGATGCGTGTTCCACCGGGTGTTCCCAGGGTCAGAAAGCCCTTGCCCTCTCTGAAGATGAGTGTGGGGGCAAGGCCGCTTACCGGCCTTTTAAACGGTTCGATAGAATTGGGCCGGCCCGGCACCGACTCAAAATCCGCCAGATGATTATTCAGCAAAATACCGGTGCCTTCCACCGTAATTCCCGATCCGAACCAGTTGTTGATACTCTGCGTCAGGGCCACCATGTTTCCTCTGTTGTCCACCACTGAAAGATGTGTGGTATTGCCGGATTCCCTGGTCACCAGCTGGGGAGACTGATAGCTGAAGGACGCACGGTCTGGATCGATGTAAGGCAGGCGACTGGCGGCATAAGGTTTAGAGGTTAGCTGTTCCACCGGAACATTGTAAAATGTCGGGTCCGCCATGTTTTCGTCCTTATCTGTGAATACAATTTTCATGGCTTCCGCCAGCACATGCAGATATTCAGCCGAATTATGTCCGAAAGCGACCAGGTCATAATTTTCCAGAATATTCAGCAGCTCAATCAGGTGAGTACCACCTCCGGCAGGGGGAGCCGATGAAAATATCCGGTAGCCACGATAGGTGCCTGCCACCGGACGTTTGATTATGGCACGGTATTGCTGCAGGTCTGCAGCAGTCAGTATTCCGCCCTGTTGTCTTACGCTTTTCGCAATGGCAGCGGCTGTCTCCCCCAGGTAAAATTCCTCCGGACCTTTCGCAGCCAGTACTTCATAGGTATGTGCCAGGTCGGGATTCGTGATCAGCGAACCGGTGGTGGCCGGCAGGTCATCCCGCAAATAGATTGCCGCGGTGGCGGGATAGCGCATTATCAGATCGTAATTCTGAAAAATCATCCCTGCAAAATTTTCCGATACTTCAAAGCCATGGCGGGCATAGCCAATAGCCGGTGCCAGCACCTCACTTAACGTCATGGTACCATATTTTTCCAGGGCCAGGCTTAATCCCGCCACCACTCCCGGTACTCCAATTGAGAGGGGTCCGCGGTTCGTCAGGCTGTCAAAGCTACCGGCGGAACGATAATAACGGGTGCTGTCTGCGGCGGCCGGGGCGATTTCCCTGAAATCGATAGTGACCACCCCGCTCCCCTCAGCCATCCCGATGAGCATAAACCCGCCTCCCCCAATTCCCGAGGCATTGGGCTCCACCACGCCCAGGGCAAAAGCCGTGGCCACCGCCGCATCCACCGCATTTCCTCCTTTTTTCAGAATCTCCAGTCCGGCCAGTGAGGCCACCGGCTGGGCACTGGCAACTATTCCCTGGCGTGCTGTCACATCCTGTGCATACACACTGCTTAAAGCTGCAATCAGCAGCAGCCACACCCCTGCAAAGAGGATCGTTGATTTTCTGAAGTAAAATTTTAATATTCTCATATCCATAAAAGATAAAGGATCAAGGTACAAGGCACAAGGACCAAGGCACAAGGCTCAAGGGGAAAATAGGATTCAGGCTTCAGGCTTCAGGAATCAGGATTCAAGAATAACTAACACAAAGTACAAAATAGATTAAGAAAAACTGCAGACACGAATTTTCTAATATTAGCCAAGTTTGTCTGATTCCTGAAACCTGATACCTGACGCCTTGGTTTTTCGCTTTCCGCTCTGCGCTATGCGCCATGCATTCTTTAATCCTGTTTTTCTGCCTACTGCATACTGCCTACTTCTTTTCCCTTTACCCTTGCTTTACTTTGATCTTTGAACTTTTTTCTTGCCTCTAAAATCCCTTGGCCACTCCCCCCCGCCGTGGATCGGATACACCGATAAAATAGTGATGACGGCTATCATGGTATATCAACTGAATCCCTCCCAGATAAATGGCAAAGGGATCGGTTAATCGGATTTCATATCCCTGTTTTTCCAGATCCTCAATCACATTCTGATCGAAGCGGTTTTCCATAGTGAGGCTGCGGGAGGTGGAGCGTGTACTGAAACGCGGTGCATCCACAGCCGCAGCCGGTGACTGCTTCAGATCAATCAACCGGACCACCAGCTGTGCCATGGTATTAAAGATGGTTCCTCCTCCCGGAGTACCCAGCACTGCAAAAGGGGCGGAATTTTTCAGGATAATGGTGGGCACAATGGTACTGCGCGGTCTCTTATTCGGTTCAGCCCTGTTTATTCCACGCCGGCTAAAATTGGTCATTCCGGAATTAAAAATAACCCCGTCCATACTGAAACCACTTCCGAAGAAAAAACCCAGAGTCTGGGTAAGCGAAACCATGTTGCCGTCTTCATCAATCACCGATATATGAGTGGTGTGCTGCGGTTCCGGAATGACCGGCTGCGGTTGTTCAGCGGGCTCACGGTGGTTAAAGGGCCAGGGATTACCACTGGGAATGTCCGCCTCGTTATCATAAGTGGAATCCATACTGTTGAATCTCTGGATGGCATATTCCTTACTAAGTAAACCGGACAATGGTACTTTACTGAATCTGGGATCTGCCAGAAATGCATAGCGGTCTGCATCCGCCCGTTTAATGGCCCCGGCCATTACATGAACAGAAAGTGCACTCTGTTCAAATGGCTTCCAATCGCTCTCCGGAATATTTTCAATAATTTTCAGGATTTCCAGAAATGTCACCCCGGATTGTGGCGGAGCCGCCGAAAAAACCTGGTATCCTCGATAATCAATTGCGACGGGCTGTTTAAAAAGGGTCCGGTAACTGGCAAAATCATCGTTGCTGATCAATCCATGTTCAGCCTGGATAGCCGCTGTAACGCGTTGGGTAAATTCACTCCGGTAGAAATAATCCCGGCCGTTATGGGCAATCCCCTCCAGAACCTCCGCCAGACCCTGCAATTTTATGGTATCCCCCACCATGTAGGGAAGACTTTCCTGCAGATAGGTGGCGGCGGTGACCGGATGATTAAGAAGCAGCTCCAGCTTTTCGAGCACAGCCTCATAAAATACATCATTCACTACAAAGCCGTTCCGGGCCAGCTCTATTGCCGGCTGCATCACCTGCGGTAACGGTAGCGCGCCAAAATTTTCCACGGCCGATACGAGTCCGGCGGGCGTTCCCGGTAAGCAGATGGACCTTACCGTTTCCCGGTCCCGCTCCGGCGAAAATGCCGTATCGATTTGTGAGGGAGCCTGCACGTAATAATCCAGGTAATGGAATCCCCCCTTTTCCGGAATATAAATCAGCATGCCGCCACCTCCGCCCAGGCCGGAGGCATAAGGCTCTACCACACCGATCACAAACGCCGCCGCCACTGTTGCATCCACAGAATTTCCTCCCTGCTGCAGCATTTTCAGGCCGGCATCCACCGCCTCGGAGCGCGCCGCCACCACCATAGCGTGGCGGGCGGTATCAGCATTACTGCGGTAAAGATCCGCGGCACCGGAAGATGCGAGAAAAACACATAAAATAAAAACGATGACCAACTGCATAATTCTTAAATTCAAACCGGAATGATGAACTGCCAAGTCGTGCAAATGCATGTTCTTCCGCATTCTTAAGGTTAGAAACCGGAACTGAAAGTAATTTTTCATTTTCACACACCGGTCATGTTTTTATCCCGTTTTGCTATCCATTAATACAAAGATATAGTATAGGACGATGCGGTTACCTCGCCATTTGGATTACATTTTATTTGATTAAGAGCATCTTCTGAACTTTCAAGACGTTATCGGTCCTTAAAATAACAAAATACTGTCCGGAAGATACCGGATGTCCGGCGTCGTCAAATCCATCCCAGATCAGTCCAGACCAGCCTGCCGGCGACAAGCCTTTGTGTAAAGTGCGAACCTGCTGTCCGAGAAGATTATAAATGCTCAGCGAGAGATCGGCAGTTTGTGGCACATAATATTGAATTTTAACACTGGCATTAAAGGGATTGGGATAACAGGGATTTAAGACCGCCTCCCGGGGTAAAATTCCATTATCAACTCCCCGAAGGTTCAGAGGCACATTGAATGTATTATACAGAATATCCACAATTTTTTCCCAGTGAGAGGAATTGGCACGGATAAAATATTCAATTTCCATATGGATAAAAGAATATCCCCGGGAATTTGAATATTGACCCTGGGTATTGGTGGTTGCTCCCAGATCTGAATAATGGATTCCATCGAAAATCCCCACCGTATACCCTTCAGCGGTAATTCCCAGTGCCAGTGAATCCAGAATCATCCCGGGCGAGGAGGTCCCGTTACTCAACACCACATCCGGATAACCGGGATGGCTGGAAATGTTGAATCCATGAATCTGCAGGGCATGGCTGCAGAGCGGACTTACTTCCTGATGAACCACATGGAACATATTCTGGGTATTATGGGCTACATCGGCCGGCCGCGGATCCGTTCCATTGGCATAGCGGTGCGTTCCGGCCATCAGAAAATAGGCTGATCCTGCAATCTGGTAAGCGGTAAATCCCACCCGCCAGGTATTGGTATCGAACAGCGGATGAGGTACCTCAATAATAACTTGCCGGGCCCCCTCCGGATCAAAGATAAAGGTTCCCCAGCCCAATTCCACCCCGCCGCTGATATTGGCGTTCGGTTCCATTAAAATATAATACCGGTTGCTGTCATAAGCCGTATCATACCATTCCAACACCTCGTATCCCATCATTCCTGCCAGTGAATCCGCCAGATAAAAGTCTTCATTAAGCAGGAGTCGTGTAACAGCTCTGAATGAATCCATCTGGGCCACGGAGGGAACCACAAATTCATAGCTGTTCTGGTCCGGCATGGCAGATTTGATCTGAGATATCAGCAAAGTGAGATTTCCATAGCGGACGTCCTGGGCAAGGCTGCTGCTGTTCAACAGATAAGAAAACAGCAAAATAAAAATAATTTTTCCGGTTTTACTTTTCATAGATGGCCTGCAGAATTCCCTGGATGTCATTAATCTTTTCCGGTATGGAAATTCCGATTTTTCGCCGGGCGGCCATATTGCTAAAGAATGAATCGTAATCTCCTTCTTTTACTACAATCAAATAATTTGCACTCTGAGCCACCGGTTTGTTGAAATAATCCGATAATTCGCCACGGCGGGATTTACCGCCCACATGGATCCCGATAATCGGTAGTTTATCTTTCTGAGCCCTGGCAATCACGTCCTTCAGGCGCTTCAATTCCTGCTCCTTATCGATGCTGGCAGCGCCCAGGCCCTTGCTGCTGCCGCCGCTGACGATAATGACACTCTTCACCGAGTCCACCACGGCTGGAGGGGCGGTTTTGTCAAACTTAAAAGCGATTCCTGCCTTCTGTGCCAGTATTTTAACCATGAGGACATCTGCGCTCTGACCGGCACTGGTGATTAATACCGGTTCTTCGGCATGGAATGCCAGGCTGTCCTGGGCATAAATGCTGGTCAGAAGAAAAAGAAATATCAAACTTAAGAACAGAAATATTTTTCGAAAAGAAAACATGGTACCTCCGCTTTTATATTTGAATTATGATTGTTTACTTTTATCCGAAAACATTTTATTGATATACTTATTGATCATTGATAAGATAGATGAATCAACTTTCATGGATTAAATTTTATCGACCTTCAGAAAAAATCAGTTAAATTTCCGGTGAGCGGAACGGCTGAAATTCTGCATGTCTGAGTCCCCAGTACTCAATAGATATAATACAGTAGATAAGATAATTGACCATTGAGTGCTGGGGGCAAGTTTCAGAATTTCAGTGAAGTGAGCCGTTGAATTTTCTGATTTTTTCTGATAGTCTTGATCTTTTGGTTCTTTTCTATCAAGAGAAAAGAACATTATTAAGACAAAATTAAAGATAAAGAACAACCGCAAATTGTATCCTATTATAAAGAGAAACATTTTTGATCCCTAATCTTACTATTCATTCAATTACTATACCCTTATGTCACGTAACATATACCATCTTGGAATAAATCCAATTTTTCGGAGCTAAGGCAATAATCATTTTGAATTCTTGTCTTTCCGGTTCACCTGACATTAAACTGGCCCGCTATAATATAGGATAATAATAAGTGAATATGAAGAAAGTAGACTTATTTTACTAACTGACCTTCCTCGACAGGTAAGAGAATGGGCCTTTTAGTGTCAGTTAACGGTAACAACCTGTGCCTCATCGTGTTATCCGTATGGAAATAATCTGAACTCACCAGAGCAATTCATAACCATCATACAGCAAAACACAACAAATATGAATAAACACGAATTTCCGTAATTTATCTTTAAAACCTATGAATTTTAGTACCCTGTCGCCTTCCTGGTAAAATGTACGAATTAAGCATTTATAAAAAGTTTCATCATAAAGACAGAAATCTCCTTTTAACCAGTAATGGTCTTCATGAGGAAGAATCTACCGGCGATTGCGAATGATATAGACT
>Ga0315555_1001350_pt1 | contig 17637 bp, 29 predicted proteins | sample SalMarSW160380MG_FD_202113 | JGI IMG/M metagenome (GOLD analysis project Ga0315555, IMG submission 202113) | Salt marsh sediment microbial communities from the Plum Island Ecosystem LTER, Massachusetts, United States - Salt Marsh Sediment SW1603-80 ... | reverse complement strand
GAGAAGGTCGGCGTCGATGATTACCTCCAACAGGGGCATACCGTTTCCGAGCTTATTACACTGGAGGAGATAAACCGGGAAGCCGTAAGAGAAGCGATTGAAGCCCAGACCGAGAACGTCTACAGGATAGAAAACGGCGTTCTCTGCTGGGAAAAACCAACCCAGCACGGGTCGATCACCGTACCGATGTGTAACTTCGATTGCCATATAAAAGAACACGTGATTAAAGACGACGGGCGGGACCGCAAAAACTTCTTCCGCATCGTCGGCACAACCCGGCAGGGTGAGCCGCTATCCATCATCGACGTGCCGACAGAATCGTTCGGCTCATTAAAATGGGTACTCGAGGAATGGGGATTGCGGGCAATAATCGAGCCGGGACAGAATATTAAAGACCGCCTTCAACACGCCGTTCTCCTGCAATCCCAGGAAGCACCGGTCCGTGGGGTTTATACTCACACCGGCTGGCGTGAAATAGACGGCCAGCACTATTTCCTTAACGTCGGCGGCGCTATCGGCGGCGATGAAACCATCCGTGTCGACGTTGAGCTCGAGTCCGCCCTGCAAAAATACATTTTACTGCCGCCGGAAGGTGACCCGGCGGAAGCGGTCAGGGCAAGCCTTGACTTCCTTCTTATCGGCGAGCTGCCGGTGACACTTCCGTTGTGGACTTCCATGTATCTGGCGCCGCTTTCCACATTTATAGATACCGCCTTTACATTATGGTATGTTGCCTCCAGCGGCTCTTTCAAGAGTGTTTTAACGGCACTGGCGCTTAATCACTTCGGAACCTTCGACCATCTTACCCTGCCGGCATCATGGCAGGACACGGAAAACGAGCTTGAAAAACTGCTTTTCCTTGCTAAAGACGTGCCGCTCATTATCGACGACTGGTACCCAGGCGAGGACTCGGCGGATGCCCGCCGCCTGGCAGTAAAAGCCGGCAGGATTATCCGGTCCCAGGGTAACCGGCAGGGACGCGGACGGATGAGGGCGGACCTATCTCTCCGGGCCGGTTATCAACCCCGCGGACTTCTTATATCATCCGGCGAGCAGCTACCCGCCGGACACAGCCAGACATCAAGAGTGATAACCGTGGAAATGGAGAAGTCCGAGATATTCCGGGACTTTCTTACTTACGCTCAGACTCAGGAAAAATGCCGCCTCTATAATTCCGCTATGGCTCATTATATAAAATGGATTAGCCTGAACTGGAAAGAGCTGTCCTCCCTGCTGCCGCAGATATGGCACGAGCAACGGGAGTCATTTTATGAGAACGACCGTCACGCCAGGCTTGCCGGTGATATCGCCAGCCTCTGTACCGGGCTTCACGCTGTTGCCCGTTTCGCCACCGAAACCGGAGCCATGGAACCGAAAGAAGCCGAGTCATTAAAGTCGGTCGGCGTCGATATATTCAGCGATATGGTATCGAGCCAGAGCGAGCGGGTAGAGGATGAACGCCCTTCTAAGAGGTTTATATCGGTAATGTCGGCAATGATAGCTCAGGGGAGGGCTGTGTTTGCCAGTAAAGAAGATGAAGCCCCGCGAACGCCGGTACCCGGCACCTTCCCCGTAGGCTGGTATGACTTCAACGGCACTTACTTTTTCAATCCCTCTTCCTCTTACAATGCCGTGTACCAGTTCTGCCAGCAATCCGGGCATCCCTTTACCTTCAGAGAAGATGCAGTATGGAAAGACCTGAAACGTCAGGGTGTAAGTATCTGTGATGAAGATAGGACAAAATTTTCTACCAGGATATACGGGGAAAAGATGAGAGTTATACAGGTAAAGAAAGAGGTATTTACATCGTGATTTTACTTAATAATCTTGGGGCCCTCTCCTATATATTTACTGGGAACACTGGGAACACTGGGAACACAGGCTCAATATTACTTAATTTACTGGGAACAGGATTTAAAAACTGGGAACAGACTGGGAACACTGGGAACAGACTGGGAACAGATTATAGATACAAATTTTTATTACTGTTCCCACTTTGTACCCACTTTTTCTTGAGGCTAAACAGTCTCGTTTGTACCCAGTTTTGGAAAATGGGATAGAGGTTAAATAAATTGGCTATTCGGCAAGTAGAGAGGAAAGAGTAAATGGACAAACAAAGTGATACTTCGGCAAGGGGCGTGGAGAAAATCACAATGGAAATCACTAAAGGTGAAGCCATGAGCATACTTATTGAACGCCTAGAAAATAAGTGGTATGTTGACCTCGAAGCTCTGTTGGTCTTCCTGCCAGCAATCTTCATCGCTTATGGGTTGTATGCCTTTGTATCTTTAAAAACCAATGACTGGTATGGTCTGTTTGCCGTCATGCCGATTCTAGTAATCGCTATCTATATCCTGTTTAGACTGATGAGAAGGCGTAGACATCAGGCTGAAAAACTTTATGAACAATACAAAGAGGGGTCACTCATTCCCCCGCCATCCACTGAGAGCGTAAAGTCATGACAACGTATTTGCTAGGCACGTATTTGCTGAATGAAAACGGAGCGTATTTACTGGAGGAACTATGAAATACAAAGTTGAAGTTGAAATACTGGGCGGCGATTATTGCCGTGATGCTTGTGGGGATGTGTGTGATTTCTTTTGGGAGAGCGAGGACGGCGATACTGGTTGTTGCTTGCTTAACAAATCAACTTTCATTGAAGGTGATATAAGCAACGTGCCGAAATATGATGATTGCCCGAGTTTAATATTGTGTTCCCCCGACATTAGAATAGGCAACTGGAAGGGTGAGATATTTGCATGGTGGGACCATCCGGTCACAAATGCTTACACCGAAGCCATAGCAGGGCTTGTGAAGCTAACCAATCATACAGGCAGGGGTTATTCCTTCAAGGCGATACGGGCAAAGCTACTCTACTCTAACTTGCCAACCTTTCACCGACCAGTGTTTGACAGGTCATTGAAGGAGCGACCGCCCTTTATGACACTGGGTGAAATTAAAGACTACGGAATCAAGTTTTCCACACTCTACCAAATGTTAGAAGGGGGTTAGTTTTGAATGAACGTTACACGCTATTCGCCGGAAAGCCAATAAATTTAATGAAGAATAGCGAGGCAAAAATGGGATTATCGGGTTTAACAGAGCGAATAAAAGAATGTCCCCGGTTTGAGACCTGTAGCAGGATAAAATCACTTTACGACCGGGACATGACCGACGAACAGTTATACCACGCCGTATTGGAAACCTGCGACAAGTGCATGGAAGAACTTACCGACAGGATAATCAAGGCCGGCTGTTACCGTGGTTGTAAGAAGTTCCAGGAAGCACATAGCGCGGAGAATTATAAACCCACCGGATATCTGGCAGTATGCCGGCGGTGTATGGATACACAGTAAGTAGATACTGTAATAATAGGCACGAAATGAAAAGTAATAAACCAAGATTATTAGATTTATTCTGCGGAGCTGGTGGGGCAGCGGTGGGTTACTACCGTGCTGGCTTTGAAGTTATCGGGGTGGACATCAAGCCACAGCCTCATTATCCCTTCGAGTTCCACCAGGCTGATGCTTTGACATACTCGCTTAAAGGTTTCGACGCTTTCCATGCCAGCCCACCGTGCCAGGGATATTCTCGCACTAAATCGTTGCATCCTCATATAGTTGATTATCCATTATTGCTTGATGACGTCCGGAGAATGCTGACTTCCACGTATAAGCCGTTGGTTATTGAGAATGTAATAGGCGCACCCTTTGAACATTGGATAATGCTTTGCGGGGCAATGTTCGGGCTTAGAACCTACCGTCATAGGCGCTTTGAGACATCATTCCTGATGATGCAACCAGAACACCCGAAACATACTGAGAGAGTTTTGAATGGCGGATATGACCCTGAATGGAAGGGTTATTATTGTGTTACCGGTGGTGGGAATGCACCGGTCGCAGTAATGAAAAAAGCAATGGGTATCGATTGGATGACTCGTAAAGAGCTTACCCAGGCAATCCCCCCAGCCTATACCGAATACATAGGGGGATATTTGATGAAAGCCGTTGAAGTTAAACAAGGCAGTACTGCAATACTGTGAGGAGTGAATGGAAATAATAAGAGTATTCCCAAGAAGAACAAAGTGGACACCTATTGATAATATGGCTTTTGTCGGTGATCCCCCAATGATTCGACCTAAGGCGGATATAGTTCATGTTTCATGTTGTTTTACTTGGGATAAAGAAAGGGCTGAGAGATTAGCAAAAGCGTGGGGCCAGTATTACCCTGTTGAGATTGGTGGGCCGGCCTTCGATGCTTACCCCTCTGAATTTGTCCCTGGACGTTATATTAGTCATGGAGCAACGTTTACATCATGGGGTTGTAATAATCAATGCCCCTGGTGCCTAGCCTGGAGGCGGGAGGGCAAAATTCGAGAGAATCAGAGTTTTGCTGAAGGTAATACTATTCAGGATAATAATCTTCTTCAATGTAACAAAAGCCATACAGATAAAGTATTTCAAATGCTCCGTGGCAAGAGATTAATCTCATTTACGGGTGGGCTTGATGCTCGCCTTCTTAAATGGATAGACGTTGAGGAATTGAGGTCACTTGATATTTATCAGATGTTTTTCGCATGTGATAGTAAAGGAGAAATATATTCGCTTCGTAATGCTGGTGACCTCCTTAAAGATTTCCCGAGGGATAAAAAGAGATGTTATGTATTGCTGGGTTTTAATCACCAGACTTTGGATCAAGCAAAAGCTCATCTTGAAGATGTTTGGTATGCCGGATTTATGCCATTTGCTCAATTATATCAACCGCCAGAACAACGGATTAACTACTCAAAAGAGTGGCGTGATATAGCTAGAATCTGGTCGAGGCCAGCAATTATGAAAACTATAATGAAAAACGAAGCTAAACACACAGTAATCTAATACTGGAGGAGAGTATGGCGACGATTAGTGAAATATTTTGGTATAAGACAGGCCGTGGCAAGTGCCCCCAGTGTGGCCGAGAGAGAGACTTGGGCATGGTGAATGACAAGTCTCAGCCGCAGTTTCAGGATAGATGTATCGATTGTTGCTTCGGCCCGCCACAGGAATACTGGGAGATGTGCGATTCCTGCGGTCAGCTTTATGTGGGTGAGCATTGCGACAATCCCGAGTGTGATTTCAGATAATGAAAAGAGTTGACTATCCCTTGATATACAGTACTGCAATACTGTGAGGAGTGAAAATGTGGTATCGAAAAAGTAAGACTTTCTCAGGAAAGAAAGCAAGTTTGTATCTCAACTATGACCTCTGGAGCTGGGGGCTACCACTATTCCTTGACGTGGATTATGGGATAGTTTGCATTAGCCTGTTATGCTTCTCGGTCCGGGTAGGATGGGATTAAAAATGAGCGAACCTTGGGAACTGACGGATAGTGGTGCTGTGTTGTCGTCGAACCGAGAATATCGTTATGCGCTCTGGCGTATCTGGGACAGGAAGCGGCGTTTAATATGTATGGTCTGTTTAAATGGTAGTACCGCTGATGAGACTCACGACGACCATTCAGTGAGAAAGTTTATTGGCTTTTGTAATACCCTTGATGCCGGCGGTCTTTTAGTGGGAAACGCCTTTGCCTTCAGAACTCCTTATCCCAAGATGCTAAGGAAAGCCAGTCATCCTATCGGGGACAATAATGATGACTGGGTCCGCAGACTGAGCGCTGCGGCAGCCGCTTCGGGTGGGATAACAATCGTGGCATGGGGTAATCATGGCGCCCATCTGCATAGGTCAGGTAATCTAACGGGGCTATTTAGTGAGCCGGTCTACTGCTTTGGTTATACCAACAGCGGCGAACCGAAACATCCGCTTTATTTGTCATATTACCACCATCTGATACCCTGGGGAGTTGAAGTTAATGGTATACGGGATGGCGAGCACATTTGCATCGATTATGAAAAAGGCTCTCCCGATGGCAATTGTGATTCTGACGGGCATTACCTGTGCCGGCAGTGTAAACACTATGACATTGAAGCTAAAGCAACAGTAATCTAATACTGTAGATGAAGGGATACTTACGTAAATAAATTTAATGAAGAATATCGAGGCAAAAATGGGATTATCGGGTTTAACAGAGCGAATAAAAGAATGTCCCCGGTTTGAGACCTGTAGCAGGATAAAATCACTTTACGACCGCGAATTAACAGACGAGCAGCTACGGTACGCGATATTGGAGACCTGTGATAAATGTCTTCAAGAGCTTACCGATAAGATAATCAAGTCCGGCTGTTATCGTGGCTGTAAGAAGTTCCGGGAGGCACATAGCGCAGAGGATTATAAACCCACCGGATATCTGGCAGTATGCCGGCGGTGTATGGAGGAGAAAGGTGTTCCGGCAACCGACACAGGTAAGAACCATAATGAGCAATCTATGTAAAGCGATAATATTCCTCGTCTTGGCATCATCTATGGTTTTTTTTATGTTTAATTGGCTCGATAGTAGATTCGCAAGCGATACAAGAAATTCATTAGCGGAGAGAGCTTTCAGAAAAGCCAAGAGCCTTATGAGTAAATTAATGGGGAGAGGTAAGTGAAAAAAATATACACCAAAAACCTGCACCGTCAAATCCAGGTAGACTGGTATAAATGGAAAAATGAGTTGATGGCGGAGAAATACGTGCCGGAAAATGATGTATGGCTGCTCGGTCTGGATGTGAACTGCGAATTGTGCGCCTATAATAATACTATCGGCAACGAGAGTGCAGCATATATCGAAGTAAGCCTTAACGAGAAGTGGGCTCATGAGGGAGCTAATGAGGGTTTACTGCTGAGGTCCCACGCGGTATATAACCAGTCGTTTGCATCGTTACCCCGTCCTGGGCTGGTTAATATAAGGGGTATTCCTCTGCCAATCCCGGTTACTCGGATTACACCTATAAACAACAGCGGCATGCTGGTAGAAGGTTTCAGGTCGATAATGTTCCCATCTGGGTATGGTAAGTTCATAAAAAAAGGCACGCCGCTCTACATGCACATTCAGACCAAAGGACATCTAACGGCCGGACTCCACTGTAATATATTTTACTGCCTGGCGGGGGAGGAATCGGATTGCTGAGATACTTTCTTATAGCACTGACGGCCCTGATTGTACTGTTCTTGGTGGTCTTAATCGGCGCCGTTGTTTTGATTGCCTACCCATTTTTCATTATAGGTCTGTATGTTTTTTGTTTAAATGATTTTATATACGCCAATATATTCTGGCGACCGGAAAAGGAAATAGAAATGTGTCATCGCCGGAGATTTGGAGGGTAAGGGATAAATGACTGAAGATATAATAAAAGAAAAATATAATCCAATTCTTTATGCTGACCTGTATCCGAAGAAAGATAAAGATGAATTACAGGTGTATGCCACCCAGATAATTGACGGTAAGGGCTGGAGGATAAATTCTCATGGTAGGACGTACTGCATCGGTCCGGTTGATATAATTGATGGTTGCGCGGTCCCGAGGAAAAACTCGGTGGAAAAAGAAATACCAGAAAAACAGTCCGTGGTAATCACCACAAATAGCGATGAGAGTGATTCATCAGGCGTGGAAAACCCTGTAACAAAAGTCCATGAGGGTAATTCTACCACCCAGGAGGTCGACACACTTGAATCGGATAGTTTTGTTACAAAGAAAAATGGCAGGCCGAGGGTCGGTTTACCGGAGGACGAAATTATAAAGAGCAGCGAGCCGTCCCGGGTCCTGGCTGAAAAGTACGGCGTATCTCATACAACCATAACCAGGATCAGGAAAGGACAGAGGGTGCTGGTATAGGAGCAACTATGAAAGCGATTTTATTCAAAACCGATATGATAAAGGCGATAGCGGAAGGTCGTAAGACAGTAACCCGCCGTCTTCATGGGCTTAAAGAGGTAAACAAAGAGCCGGATGCTTGGACTCAGCATAATGTTGTAAATGATTACCCGCCGGCGAAAATCGGAGATTGGATATTCATACATCTTGATGGCACAGGGGTATTAGCCAAACCCCGCTACCGAGTGGGTGAGATTGTCTATATAAAAGAAGGATGGTGTGCTGAAAATAAATATAACAAACTAAAGCCCTCTGAATTACCTGATGATGCCAAGATATGGTATTTATCGGATGTCTTATATGACCCTTTTATTTTAGGAATAAAGCGCTCCCCCTTATTCCTACCAGAACACTTTGCCCGCTACTTCGTAAAGATACTATCTAACAGAACCGAGAGATTGCAGGAGATAACCACCGAGGAAATTATAAAAGAAGGATTATCGTCGTACTTACGTGAATATGATGCAGAGGTTGATTTGAGAGAACAATGGGTTAAACTCTGGAACTCACTCAACCCCTCTTGTCCGTGGGACTTAAACCCGTGGTGCTGGAGGCATGAGTTCGTATTAGAGGTGTAGATGAATAAAACAAAGATAGAGGTGCGATATGCCATTGAATAAACAAAAGGGAAATATGTACCCATTCGTTACTCATACCTGGAATGCAATTAAAGGTAAATGCCCTCACGATTGTCTCTACTGCTACATGAAAAAGTGGGGAACAAAGATGAAACCGCTTCGATTAGTGAAAGCAGAATTAAGAGATAAGTTTGAATCAGGTCAGTTTATTTTTATCGGAAGTTCTACTGATATGTGGTTAGCTCCTGATGAAATGATAGAAGCTGTTATGGATAAATGTCTGAAATACCCCGATGTTAAATATCTATTTCAGACTAAAGACCCTTCGAGATTTAGAAAGTGGCTTAACGTATTTTATCAAATGAAAGCCATCCTAGCATGTACTATTGAATCAGATATTAACTATCCCTTGATAAGTAATGCACCATATCAAGATAAGAGATACCTCGCATTTTGTCAAATTGATTACCCTCATAAAATGGTATCTATTGAGCCAGTTATGGACTTCAACACTGAAAGGTTTTTAAAGTGGATAGACCACATTAGACCTTTGTTCGTTTCAATAGGTGCAAACACAAATAGTGCGGTTAAGTTGCAAGAGCCATCATCGGAAAAGCTACAGGGTTTCATTGATAAACTTTCTAGCATTACTGAAATTGTCCAAAAGAAAAACCTGAAAAGATTATTACCAGATATTCAGGGAGGAGTTTCCAGTTCTCACGAATAGAATCTCCCTGGTTGGCGATAAAACGCTGTAGCCCTCCGTAAACACCCGACAGGGGGAAAAGTAAAAAATAGTGTAATGGGGACCCAGGGAAAACAGAAATGTTAAAAAAGCGAGAAAAACAGAGCAATATTGTAAATCGGAGAGATAAAAATCCCGATGGTTCGCAATTAATATCTTATGGAAAGTAGGAGGTAGTAAAATGGATATTTCAAACACTTTGGAGATTACAAAGGACGTACTCAAGCGATTTCTCTCATTACCAAAGAAGCATCGCTTTGAATGGTGTCTAACAAAGTCGTTTCCGCCGCTTTCTCTGGAGTCCACAACTCAGGAAATCCAAGATTTTGTTGACATTGAGTGTGGAAGGAAGGATATATACGGAAATCCACTAATCAAACCCGGTGGACGTCATGCTTATTTTCGCGCTATCAGGTGCTTTTTTAACTGGGCGTATAGCCCGGCCAACTGCCGGAGTATGGTTTCAAATATAAGCATGGCAGGAAGTCCGGGGAAAGCGGATATACGCTTGAAGAATAAAGAACTTGACAAGGATTTAAGGATAGTATACACTTAATACTTAAGCAGGTGATGGGACAATGGTTGTAAAAGGCAAGACACATATAGAGGTAACGGTCGAGACGCATTATCGGTTAAAAAAGTTAGCTGGTGATGTCTCTATGGTTCAATATCTCGATCACCTTACTGAGAAACTTATTAGCGAGAAAGAGAATGATAAGGCTGTCATTTACGCTTCGGACCTTTATCAGTTTAAAGTTAGTGATGATCCATTAATATTGTTAACCGATAATGAAGTGGTCCGAAATTATGATTATGACTATCGGGACCGGTATCTCAGTGGTAAAGAATTCGTTGGAGTGCATCCTGAGTTAGTCAAAAAGGGGTATGATACCCGATATTATCGGAAGTGGCGGCGGGATCACGGTGATGAAATTCTCGAATATTATAGAAATCATTGTCCAGAAGCTACTGCGAAGCGGTTTAAGATTATGCGTAAACGGTTGAATGTGGTATTGTTTGAAGCTGCAGGAATACCAACATTGGCGGAAGGTTCAAAATCTAATGAAGGGGAAACGCAACCGGCGTAAAAGCGAGAACCCCGGGCAACAACTCCGGGGTTCTCTGAGGGTCATATGAAAGAGGTAGTTAACATAAACATATCACAAGAAAAACAGCCTGTCAATACCGGGCAGCCGGTTGTTTTTCCTGGGCTAAAAGGGCTCGCCGGTGGTAAGAAACAACACTGGATTAACGCCAATCTGGACCTGATAAGCCTATTGAATGATAACATCGGCTTCGAGTATACCAGAAAGGCACTCAACATGAAAGCCGATACTCTGGAGAAGGCATTACAAAAGGCTGAAAGGCAACACCGGCCGGCAGTAACAAAGGCTGAAAGGGCTATGAATAGAACGCTCGTTGTTGAAAGCAAACTGAATGAGATAATCCCGGAGCTGGAGCGCCAGGCCGTTGAACTCTCGGAGCATGTTGCCGATGATATCGACCTGCGGAAAAACCTTTCCGACTTTTTCCGACTTCAGGCCAGCGCTAACAGCATGATGGCTGAAATAGTGCAGAGGCAAGGCTATACATCGCCTGACTTGACATATCATATAATTAGTCCGAACGGGCATAAAGTCGGCCCGACAGCCGAAAATCAGCAATTAAATAGAAGAAGAAGCCAAACCTGCTACACTTTGCCGAAAGTGCCATAAACAGGCACAAATAATGACTAAACAAGCTGACAAACGATACGGGCACGGCTTAATAGCCGTAACTGGCGGAGAACCGATTTATAAAGGTGTGGAAAATTTTCCACACCTTACACGAAAAACAGACCTGGAGGGAGAAACATGATGCGTCCGCATCATTAACGGAAGGCGAAAGCCTGAAAGTGGCTAAAATGGTTCGTACACTGATTCTTATGTTAAGGAATTTAGTTTATGAAAAATAATCTACTTATAGCTGATTTATTTTGCGGTGCCGGCGGCAGTTCCACCGGTGCGGAGCGTGCTGTAAAAGAACTCGGCGCCGGTATGATATTGGTCTGCGTTTGTTATGAGAAGAAGAAAGAAAAATCACAAGTGGGAACCAGTTTATGAACCTTATTTCCATTTTCGGTGTGTCCACTGTGAAATAGAAGTAACGCGACATGAGAGAAAATTAAATTTACCGGAATGTAAATAACGCCAGTTTAAGGATGGTGAAAAGTGAAAGGAAGTGAGTTAATAACAAAGGAAAGAGACAGGCAGGTATATGAAGAAGGATTTAACTCCAATCACGACTCTTGGCATTTATGTGTGGTGGAAGCCTGAATTAAATCCAGTAAAGCAGTTGGCGAAAGCAGGTGCTTTGATTGCTGCTGAAATAGACCGAATACAACAACGGGGTTAAAAACGCCGGACTATCGGCAAAGGAGTAAAAGATGACAAGGGAAGAAATTAAAGACGAAATACAGTCAGCATGGAATGAAGGTGACAATATTAAACAAAAATCGAAAGATACCTTTGGTGATTTCCTTGACCGAGCAGCGGAGAAAATCTTAGCGAAATTGAATCAGGAATAAAAACGCCGAGGTTTGAATGATGGTTAAATTATATAATCGAAAACTTCATCGGTATGTAGAGAGACAAATCCATTTCGGTATTGGTGACGGTGTCAAGACCGCCTGTGGATTGAATCTATTTTCTCGTCACATCATGGTGAGCGTATTTGGTGATTGGGATGGTGCTGTGATTACTGATGATATGTTAAAAATTACTTGTAAGCGCTGCTTGGCTGCGAAAGAGGTCAGGTTGCGTAAACTAATAGCTATTGAACAGGTGTCTCCGGGAATATTTGACCGCAATACCATTTGTGGCGAGGACTGGTTACTAGAACACGCTTTAGATGTCAGTAAAACGGTTATTGATAAACAGAAGATAGAGGTCAATAATGGTAAAAATAATATCGTTTTAACCAACTCAATTAAGTCAAAGGATAGGAAATATTTACTAAAAAATATGACACGATAAAAACGGTTCTGTTTGCATTTGGTTGGAATTCGTTTTTTGATATGGAGTAGTAAAAATGAGTGATTGGATAATACCTATATTAATTATTGTTGGTGCTGTGATTATAGCAGTGTTAATGCGGAAACAAAGCGCTGAATACCTGAAATCAGATAATAAACAAAAAAGCCCAAAGCAGCTATACGAACAGTTAAAGCTACGATTATCCAAAAAGTCCCCCAGTCACCACCCCACTCCGTTGGAATCAGCGCTAGTAGACCATTCTCAATCCAGCGAACAACCCCAAGGCTCAGAAACCAATAAAACAACGCATAAGCCATATCGGGAGTAAGTTTGTTATCAGGAAACCAAAGAATGGCAATAAGAGCGCCAAAGATAAAGAGAACCGATAGTGAACGTATAGGCAATTCAAAACTTGGCATTGTAGTAAGATTATATCACCAATGAGTGGGAGGTAGAAGCAAAATGGATAATCAAGTTAGGTGTAAATACTGTGGTTCGCCAGCAGTAATGAAATACGGGACATATAAAGGCGTTCAGCGTTATATGTGTAAAGTCTGCAATCGTAAATTCAAAGCAGACGATACCATGTTCCATATGAAGCTAGACGCTAACCTCGTATCATCGGCACTCAATATGTATTACGAGGGTATGAGCGTAAAAGAGATACGTAGGCACTTGCTTCAGGAACACAGGATTGCACCATCTACCGCCACTATCTACGAGTGGATAATGAAATACACTCAATACGCCACCGATAGCATAAAGGACTACAAACCTGAAGTCGGTAACGTCTGGATAGCAGACGAAACAGTCCTGAAGATAGACGGGGCTAACGTGTGGTTCTGGGACATTATAGACGACAAGACACGCTACCTGTTAGCTTCCAGAGTATCACGTTCACGCACTACCAGAGACGCCCAGATGTTGATTGACAGGGCTGTCAAGACGGCTGGCAAGTCCCCCCAGACAGTAATAACCGATAAGCTGGCTTCATACCTTGATGTGAATTACGGCAAAGACGCAGAACACAGGCAGGGTAGTCCGTTCAGTGTTAAGGATAGCGGGGAAAGTACTTCACAGATAGAACGCTTTCACGGCACGCTGAAATCACGCACAAAGGTAATGCGGGGACTAAAGAACCTTGAGTCTGCGGTTGAATTCACTCAGGGCTGGTTAGTCCATTACAACTACCTGAGACCGCATGAAAGCCTGAATGATAAAACACCCGCAGAAGTGGCAGGGATAACTTACCCGTATCAGAATTGGGCCGATATTATCCGCAAGCACACGCCATCGGTAAAGGTAACTATCGAACACCAGCCTAGAGACAGGGTAAAACTACCACGCATACAGGTAGGCAGACCTCGCAAGGTTAGAATATCGCCAAGAACACCACGCATAACGCCTAAAACGCCAAGACTGCGAGACGTGCCTGGAATGCCTGGAGTGGTCGAGTCAGGCAGGGGTAAAAGTCGGCGGCGGCATTTGAGGTTGTACTAATTTGGAATTCACTAAATACGCTTTAGTTTTTACTATATGGCTAATTGTGGCGATAATGATAGCGTATCCATTAGTAAAGTTTGTTTTACCTTCTATGTTGTGGGTACTTGGGGTACTTACCCTTTATATAACCAAAGAGATACGTAATCGCACTTGGTATACCAGCAATCAAACCATACGTACCGAGTATATCACCGACGGTGTCAAATGTTTCATACGCCAATTTAAAGTGGTCAAGTGTCGGTTTCATACATCCCGCTTTTTCCATAGCATTAATAGCAAGTCCAACAACGGCGGAAACAAGGATTCCTTCAACAATACCCCAAAAATGCTGGACGATTTTATTGACGATAAAATTCACAATGGAGATATTATAAATGGGCTACCAACCAAAAGCAAACAGAACCAATAAAAACGCCCGTTAGTCGGTAATAGGAGGTAGCAATGTTAGAAAGAATTATAAAGACTACATGGATTAGTATGGGAATCTTAGTGATGGCGTCTGGGCTTGGCTTTTTAGGATACCGCACTATTATAGAAGTATCAAACCCAGTTGCAGGTTGGATATGTGGCATCATGGTTTTTGATATTGCGGGCATTTTTGTCATGGCTTCCGTATACAATGTCCAATGCACAGTTGCAATATTCCATCGTGCTAAGAGGATAAGACGATTACGTTCAGGTTAGCACTAGAATAATTATGTCGGAGGGAACGTGAAAAACGAAAGTTATAAAAGCGATAAAAAGCGCGAGAAAAAAGTATTACGCGAGGACCCTGACACGGTAAAGGTCAGGCTTAACCGGCTAATCGATATCGGGAAAAATATCATCTGGCTGCTGATAGGCGCTGATGCCTTGCTGCTCGGGATATTTATCAGGAGTATTGTAGCCTGAAATCCCCTTAAAATACTCTAGGGTTTCATTTTCGGACATATAGGGATATTCAATTATCTCAGGCGCTCTCTCCCACGTTATACTGAAGTTATCGCCGGTTGTAACTACCGGGCTTCCTTTCAGGAAAAACTTTAAATCATGTAGCTGCTCGCTGAATACCGTTTTACACAACATGAACGCTACCAGGCATATAACTAGCATACCCGCCCACTGGTAAAGTGCCTTTTTGTTACGCTCTTTTATGGCATCCCTTATCTCATTAAATAGAACGTAGACGACGAAGCCCATGACAGCAACGAAGGCAATACCAAAGAAGATATTAACGGCTGTTTTTAGGATTTCCATTTACTATTAACGCCGGCGCTTCCTTTTTGTATTCGTAGCCTTCCGCGCAACCGGCCTTCTTTTTGTAACTTGTTTTCTCCGGGTAGCAGTTCGCCTTTTCCTGCCTCCGGCTATCCCTTTAACTACATGAGCGCCTACTACTACCGGCGCCATTCCCACTATTGCGTTTGTTGCTGCTGTGTATGGCATGACTTACCTCCTTAATAGAATTTTATATGACGCTTTGCACGTCTACCCCTGCCGGATTGCACTACTCCGGGCATATTTGGAACCTCGCGTTCTCTCTTAGATGCCTTAATCCGTGGGGCTTTCGACTTCGGCGTATCAATTCCCTTAATATCAGCCCTGCCCTGGTCGCGCATCCACGCTCTAACAATTTCGCTGGTGCTGTTGACAGTTACCTTGTGCGGTTGCCCTTCATCCATAGCACGGGACTGGGGAGAGCGCTCATTGTGTATGCGCTGGAGGTCTGAGACGCTAACATTCGAAGATTTGGCGGTAGATGGTTGTTTTACCTTCTTTGGCTGGCTATTTTTGGCTTGTGGTGCTGGAGGTTCCTCGAATGAAGTCTGTCCCGGTAAAGGTTTAGCTGCCTCTTTTCTTTTCTTCGCCTCTACATCAATCAGCGTTTCCTTTTTACCGCCTTGACCCAGGGCTGTACCAAATTCCTCAAGCATTTTAACTTGTGCTGATTCCTTCCCCATTCCGGCAAGACCGGTCTGGACGGAAGTATGAGCCATTAACTCTGGACGGCTTCCTGTACCCTTTTTATCTCCGGCTCCCACTTCTCGTTCCATTCCTTTTGTGCTTTCAGTTCGTCCGGAGTCGGGTTTCTCCAGTCCTTTACTAACGGCGGCTCCGGTGGTAACTTTAAGCGGTGGCTTTCCGAGTTCTGTCCTTTGTCTATTGATGTTTCCATATAACAACTTCTCCTTTGTAATAGGCTCAAAGCCTAACATTGATGATTGACCTTTGGCCGGTGCCTCGATTATGCCTTGTGCTACCTCCCGCATAAACTCACGCATTGGCTTGGGCCGGCGGGCTATGTCGTCGAGATGTGCCAGTAAATCCTTTTGTAACGAGCTCAACCTTTCCTCGAACATAGCGCTCTGCGCGAGATAATCTTTAACCGTAATGCCGGATGTTTTTATTCCGGCGTAAGTATCTATCACTTCGGCAAGGTCCGGGGCAATACTCAGTTCCTTTTCACGATCCCCGGCATCTATCAAGCTTTCAGCCTTAGCCATATCTGGTAATGATTGGAACATGGCGTTCTCGATTGCCTTTATCTGCGGGTCGGCTGATTCCCCGAATATCCGTGCTAATCGCTGCCCTGATTCTCCGCTGTAAGTCTTGGTGAATAGTGCCAGCTTCAGCCGGTTCATACCCTGTATATTAACCTGTCCTTTAGCATCGGCAATCGTAGCCCTTTCGTTCTCTGGGACATTCGTTACAAAGTGCTTTACGATATGGTCGTTAGCCTTTGACCTTATAGCCTGGTCGATAGTCTGTTCCTCTCCGACTTCTAATTGGCTGATGATTCCTGCCTTGAGTTTCTTGGCATCCGTTACGGCCTGCTCATAGGGCGACATACCCATGACCGCGCCAACATTAGCAGCTCGGGCAAAGTCTACCCTATCGACTTTTGTTACACGCTCCCTTACCAGCACCGGGCTGTCCATGCCTTCAACATCGGATTCGGACAAGCCGTATTTCTCGGCCTGGTTCTCAAGCATAGTTTTATATAGCCTGTATCGCTGTGGGTAATCGCTGGTGGCAAGTCTTAGCCCCAGTACCCGCCCGTTTCCGCTTTCCACCACATTATCGCTGCCGACTATCATCGGGCCGGTGTCGATAAACCCGGTATCATGGAGTAATGCTTTAGCGTTAAGGTTGCGGGCAATATTCTCAACCTGCGTCTTGCTGGCCGCCCTGTCTCTTAACCGCGGCTGTAATTCCTGCGGATACTTATCATTCGGCTGTAGATTTGCATCATGGGAAGCCACAAGGTCATTTAAATCAACGAGTTTATAACGAAACTCATATACATCGGACTTACTCGGGTCGGCTGCGTATGCCTCGGTATTCATTCCATACACAGTCTTTTCTCTTAGTGCTGGCATCGTGCTACTCCTATCTCAAGCTGATATGCCTTCTGCGTCTGCCCCTGCCGCGTGTTTCAACTACATCAGGCGCTATATTGCTCGGGTAGGTCTTAGCCTTTGTAGATTTCCTGCGCCTTGATGAGTTTTTATCATGTATAAATCCTATCTTGGTTTTACCACCCTCCGAGTATAGCACAGGGTCGACAGCGCCACCCTCAAGCCGTACTGGGTTTCTCGGCCCCTTGCCTGATAACTGCGTAATGCTCTTGTATGCTTCACGCGCTCCAGGGTACAATACTGCGCCTGCCGGCTGTTCACCTGTTAGAACAAGGTGTGTTGGCTGGCTGTAAGGTTCGGTTACAACGTGCCATACCTTTTCACCGTGAATTTCACCCTGTGGCCATGCCAGGGCACCGGTCTGAGCCTTGATAAAAGCCCGCTTTTCTTCATCGGTTAGTTTATTAGAAGGCATGCGTATATATCTACCAGTTTTCTCTTTGATTGTAGGTGTTGGCGTCGGCGTAGGTGTTGGCGTCGGCGTAGGTGTTGGCGTCGGCGTAGGTGTTGGCGTTGGCGTAGGTGTTGGCGTCGGCGTAGGTGTTGGCGTAGGTGTTGGCGTCGGCGTAGGTGTTGGCGTAGGTGTTGGCGTCGGCGTAGGTGTTGGCGTA
>Ga0315555_1001347_pt1 | contig 17673 bp, 18 predicted proteins | sample SalMarSW160380MG_FD_202113 | JGI IMG/M metagenome (GOLD analysis project Ga0315555, IMG submission 202113) | Salt marsh sediment microbial communities from the Plum Island Ecosystem LTER, Massachusetts, United States - Salt Marsh Sediment SW1603-80 ... | reverse complement strand
GAGGAAGTGCAACCGATGTTTATTATGCTCCAGATTGATCATCATAGGGATAGAAGTGGTATTAAGTTCCGCATGATCGACGTTACAGATTTTTTAGATGAAAATCGACATTCTTCTCAGGTTCTTCTATTGGACATTATGATGTTCGCAATTAAGATGCCTCGTCAATTTCGGCTATACTCCGATAGCCCATAAACAATCCTCGAGGGGCTTGCTGCATCAGCTCATCCACTGTCCACGGATCACCAAACTTAACCAGGTTCCGTACTATCTCTGATTCTGAGTACAGACCGATGCCATTTCCCCCAACGTTAAAAACAGAACCACTTATGTTAGCAGCGGCGGCAGTAGCCAGGTAGATGAGAAATGGAACCACATGCTCCGGGCTCGGTGTCTGATCCAGAGGGATTGACCAATGAATCATTTAAAATGGCATTGCCGGTGGAACCGCGGCGGCGGTTGTTGGTCACCACCTTTGCTCCTTCTTGAGCCATGCCTATGGTAATGGCCCTGCCGATTCCTTGACCTGACCCTGTAACAACAGCCACTTTACCTTTTAATGCGTCTGCCATTTTTCTTTATTTCCTCCTCCCTATTGAGCTACATTTTTCAGTCGGTGAATTGTTGGCAATTAGTGCATAATCTGGCAATAGAGTATTGCTAACATGGCTATTGCGGCATCGTCAAGTAAACACGGTTGCTAAAATCCCGCGCCGCTTTGATCGGACCCCTACATGTTCTCGGTGATGGTAAAAAGACCTGGCGCCAGCAGGTAATGGTGCCTTAGATCCCGATTCGAAAATGTAGTAAATTTGTGAGGATCGGCTCTTTAGGTTGTTAACGAAGATGCATTAACGTACAATAAGTAGATCCGTATGTTAGCCTTCATCGCAACAGTTTAAAAACCCCCTATCCAAAAAGCAGAGGGCTCTTCTCAGCCGGCCACCCGTCAATGAAGAGTTGCAAGCATCACCCACAATTGATTTAAGGGTTCTGACTCTCTTGGGCTAATTTCGCAATTACTCTGCCCTCGCGCTCCTTAAACTTTTCCCTTCCGTCTGTGTATGACGGAGGAACCCAATTCATCTCTTGCAGGTTCTGGGTTATAATCGGTATCCAATTATACGGTATTGAGATCAGCACTAATCCCTCTGGGAACACCTCTCTTGATTTCGCGCCGAAGGTCAACCCAGTTACCGTATAATTCACTTTACCGCTTTGATACGGATACGTAAAAATCCATGCGCATCCCAATACACCTGTTCCCTTGGGCTCCCATAACTCTCCGGTCGAATAGCTCATTGCCCTCAGGACGATCTCTGCCTGGCTGGGAGTGGCCAGAAGGACAAGAGGTCCGGCTCAAAATTCAGTTTGTCCAATGGAGAGAAAGCTACATAGTTAACCGTACCCTTGGGTAATTTTATGATGTGTTGATAGAGTCTGCTGTTAGCACGGGGTTCCTGAAATATTTCAAGTTCTAACCCTATTTGTCCGCTTTCGGCAAATGTTGGCGTATCCGCCATGCCGCATACCATTGCACCGAAGCAATCCTCATTCTCTTGCGCGAAGTAAAATAGGGTGCCTCGTTGCTGTGCTTTTTTGATCATTTCGCAGATATCCATACTTTTGTCTAACTGCTCTATGCCTTCCGGCCTCTTAAACAGAAATTTAACACTTACAGGTGGATGCTCAAACTTGAATTTTTTGAATACGGAAAGGTCCTGCTTCAGTGGTCTCATGTTGCACCTCCAATGATTGTATTATATTGAATGTTGAAAAAGAGAATAAGTTCAAACACTTGCTCTAAAGGGTTTATAACCCCCTTTGGAAATCCCTTGGGAGTGTATATCCTTTGAATCCTTCCCACTATGCATCCCCGCCCAGGAGAACGGGGATGCGCCTTAGGCGGTTTAATATAATGCTCAAGATCGGGGACCTTCTCCGGGGTTATGCATCTGGCGCAGATCCTCGAGCGCATCGATATCACCTGTTTCCGCGATTTCATTCCATACACAAACTTGATCAGAGTTTACGGCGCAATGGGTGCTGTCTTTCGGAGCTTTTCGGCAGGGCCCGTACTTTTACTGTGACGGGCATCCGCTTACCGAGCATATACCGCCTGTATAATTAATGACGCATTGACCGCATACCATGCAGTATGTCCATGTTACAGCATTGTCCTGCATTGTGCCTGCAGATACTCCAACAGGATCGAGAACTCCCACGACAGGAAAACCAGGATCACAGATACATGCCGTCTTTAGTCCTGCAGGACAGCTAGAAACAACCACGGCATCACTTCTTGATATGGCTTCCCTGTTTGATGCATAAGCCTTCTTAATGAAATCCTCAAAGCAACCGGATTCTATCGTTTCAGCAATAACGACTTCCTTTCCCAGTTCATTAAATCATTCCTTAAGGAACGCAATCCCGGCGTCTCCGCCTGTTCCGTAAAGTCTGGCACAGCCGCCACAGGTAAGGATTGCGACAGTCCTTGCATTTCTCAGAGAATATTCAATCTCGTCTTTTGGTTTCCATTCGGTCTTCAGCATTGAGTATTACCCTCAGGTGCGTAATAACTTATCCCTGACTAGGAATATTAAGGACGGTACGAAATCACTTTTAAAAAAGTCGGATCGTTAAGACCGGCACAAGAAAATGTCACTTGTCATAAATAGCCAACTCATCCGCCGTCGAAGGCTTCACAGACTATCTCGTCATTATTGCGTGAAGGACCAAGATTAAATCGCGCTGTCACCATGTGATAACTGGTTCACTATCCCTTAAGCTGCAATTGTTTCGCACTTTGATTGTAAAACATTCATAATGATAGCGGTTGGATAAGCCGGATCATGAGAGACCTCCCAGCGAGCAGTGGTAGCATGTTCCTGTGTCTACCAACTCGCTGGTACCAGTATAGTATTTCGGGCATAACGCGAATGAGCCCCACTGGAACTTTGTTTCTTGCCTCCTTAAAAGATTCCGATCAATGCGATCACCCTTAATCCCATTCGCAGACCCAGCGTCCTACAATTTGACGTTTTTCCATAGCCTCGGTGACTTTGTTGATCTCTTCTACCTTGAACGTCTTGCTAATCAGCTTATCCAACTCGAAGTCCCCTTTCATGGCCATATCAGCAAGCATAGGGATATCCTCATGTGTTCGGATGTTGCCGTACAGGGTGCCGATCATGGATTTACAGTGGGGAGGGGTATAAGCAAGGGGCAACCCGGTCATCTCTGCCTCCGGAGTAATTCCAATTTGAGTAAGCTGTCCCCCGAGACCCAAGGACCAGTAGGCCTGAGTAATGGCACCCGGATCGCCGATAGCCTCGAAACAGAACTTGGCACCCCCTCCGGTGAGCTCCTGGACAATTGGAACGGGGTCTTGTTTGCTGTTGTTTATAAAATGGGTCACACCGAATTCCCCGGCGATGGCCTCTTTGCTGCCTTCCAGATCTATACCAATAATAGGATATGCACTTCTTAACTTTGCGCCGCGTACGACATTGAGTCCAACACCTCCCATCCCCCATATGGCCACTGAGTCTCCTGGTTTTACTCCAGCCGCATTATACACAGCCCCAAATCCCGTTGGCACGCAACAACCGAGAAAACAGGCCTGATCCAATGGCATGTCATCTCTGATCTTGATGGCTCCTATTTCAGGAATGACCATGTATTCTGCAAAACCGGAAATCAAGGTCTGGTGATTCAATCGGTTTCCTTTGGCATCTGAAAGTCTGGATGTCCCATCCATGAGAGAACCCGCGGCATGGTGTTCATGACTCTTGCGACAGATGTGCCCCTTACCGCTGACACATTCAGGACAGTGCCCACATGGACACATCCAGGCCGCCACTACATGATCCCCTTTTTTGAGAGATGTTACACCAGGCCCAACTGCTTCGACCACACCGGAGGCCTCGTGGCCAAGCACTAAAGGAATAGGAAACTGAAAAGCACCGATGATAAAGGTATAGTCCGAATGGCAATAACCAGTATAAGCGGTTTTGACCAAGACCTCATGCTCCTTTGGTGGCGCCAAATTAATCTCTTCAATGCTCACTGGTTTGTTAAATTCTCTGAGAACTGCGGCCTTGATTTTCATAACCATCCTCCTTTGAATATAGATTAAATAATGAAGTGGACATGCTGACTCCTCCGACTTTTGGTTATGTTAATACGCGTAAATCCTTATACATCCTTTTCGCTTTTTTAAATAATGCACGCCTGAAAATAAAATTACTATACAAATAATTATATGTCCGCACATCATTATAAAGGGGAAAGTTCTCTCGTCATGGTAAGAAAAGGAGGTCACAACAAAATATATACTCTTTCTCATATGATAAGTATATAGTGAGATCATAGGGTTTTACCGACCCTTGAAACCTCTCACTAAGAAAGAAAAGATATACGTATTGTTTTAGATACAGCCACTAAATATGAATCTATTCAGAATCCAGGCGTATCATCCTCCAGAAAGAGACTGTAAAATGTGCACAGGGACTCCGCCTCGCATTGTATCATTCGCTTTGAGTATCTGGCCTTCAATGATGACCACTGCCCCTTGAGATTCTGAGATTTCCAGACGGGCGAGGAGGTCTTTGACCCTCGCCCCATCTGGAATCTCAACCTCGATACCCTGTGAATGCCGGTAACCAACGACTTGTTGGCTCAACGTCCCGTATAATTTGACCCGCATTTTCATGCGTGTTGCCGTTAGAAATCAAAGACACTGTCCAGCTGCTCGTCACTGATGACAAAGACCGTGTTATGGGGGGGAAGGGGTTCTTTGTAGTAAAAGCTGGGCAATCGATCATCCTCATTCGTGAACCCCGCCTTTTTGTTGAATTCCCTCTCTGCCTTTAATATCCTGGTACCTATGGCGCCGGGGAAGTCGTCTGGCCCAAGCTCAGTACCGAGTTTGGCATTGAGCACCTTCAGAAACGCCTCACCAGCTTCGGGGGTAAACAGGGCTACACTCGCCATAAAGCACAATCCCGTACTGTCAAAAGCGGCCATGGCGATTTGCATGAACCTGGAGGCCTCAACCTGTCCTTCCGGTTTCAAAGGGTCGAGCTGTTGCGTCAAATATAACCCCACCAGGTTTCCCGCCGTGTGATCGGCACCCATGGGTGTGGTGGCAAAGGTAACGCCATTGCCCAGCATGGCCCTCGGATCATAGGCGGCCACGCCCTGGCCCTTGACCACGGGGACCCGGTCGTGCTTGAAATGCTTGCCGACAGCAGCAGGGCCGTTGCCAAGGATCTTACCGAAGGCTGTCCCTTTGCCAATCTCTTCCACCATCTGGATGGCCGCCTTGCGATCACCAAACTTTTTATGCCCGGCATCCATGGCAACGGCAACGGCCACCCCCGTGCTCATGGTATCAACACCGATATCATCGCACAGAAAGTCCAGTTCAGCGATGGTATCAAGATCGGCGATGCCGGTCATACCGCCCATCGACCAGATGGTCTCATACTCCAGGGAACCGGTGACATACTTCCCCTTTTTATTCACAAATTCATTGGAGCAGTGGATGATACACTGGGCACAGCCCATGTGGGTCGTATTCCCGCCCCGTTTCTTGATAAGCTCGGCCATGGCCTCACCGCTGATGTTCTCCCAACCGTCCAACACGCCCTTTGTGGCATTGTAACTGGGAAAGGCGCCCATGGAGTTGACAGGGGCCACAAGGGCGGCCGTACCGAGTTCAGCCATCACATTACCGCTCATATGATCCGCTTTTATGGCCTTGACAACATCCTTGGCCGCTTCATTGAAGGCCTTCGGATCGGCTATGGCGTCGGCGCTCTTGCCGCCTTGGTCTACAATCAGGGCCTTAAGCCCCTTGGCCCCCATAACCGCACCCAGACCCCCTCGACCTGCAGCGCGGCAGGGGCGACCATCGATGTCAGAAGACTGGATAGAAGCGGCGGCCAACCTATATTCACCAGCCGGCCCGATGCAGAGCACTGAGGTTTTCTTGCCGTAGATCCCCAGAAGCTTTTCCACGAGCTTGTACGTCCGCATCCCCTTGTACTCTTGTGCCGGAATAAGGCTTGCGTTTCCCTTCGTGTCGATCCTGAGGAAGCTCAGTTCTCCTTCCGGCGCCTGTCCTTCGACAACTATCGCAGTAATACCCAAACGGCCTAACGCCGCAGCAACGGTCCCCCCCGCATTGCTCTCTTTGATCCCCCCTGTCAGCGGGCTTTTGGCCCCGACGGATATTCGGCTGGTATTCACCAGGGGGGTACCACTTAAAAGGCCCGGGGCAAAAATGAGCTTATTGTCGGGACCCAGGGGATCACAATTTGGCAGCACCTCTTCGTTGATCATGACTGAGGTAAGGCCCCTGCCCCCAAGCCCCCGGTATTCCTGCGGTACATCTTCAACACCAATGGTTTTTGTGCTCATGTTGACGTTTATAAACTTCATACCTGGCCTCCTTTCATTGCTATTACCCCCAATCCTTCAATGAACCGTAACGATTTAGTGCGTCCTTCACCGCACAATCACTTCCCTCAAACAGTCAAACAACTGAGCCGAATGACACCCTGCCTGAAACTGAAAAAAACCCTGAAAAAACGATATCTGTATTTCCTGCTACATCCGCAAAACTGGTTTTATTACGAGCCCCTTTTCCATATCTTCCACCGCCTTGTTTATCTCATCGAATGGATAGTATGTGATCATTCGGTCAAAGGGGAACTGCCCCTGTTTGTACAATTCAATAAGTTTGGGGATAAACTGATCCGGAACGGCATCGCCTTCAATGATCCCCTTGACTGTCCGACCGTTCATAATCTTGTCCATGTCCAGGACCACCTCTGTGCCCGGTGCCACAACACCAACCAATCCGCACACCCCGAGGATGGGCAAAACATCCACGGTCTGCCGAAATACCGCGGGGTTACCGACACACTCAAGGGTGAAATTCGGACCACCGCCGGTGATGTCCTGGATCGCCTTAATCGGATCTCCCTTACTGGCGTTGACGGCATGCGTGGCGCCGAATTCTTTCGCTGCCTTCAGGCGGTCCTCATGGATATCCACGGCGACAATGGGATCACATTTGCACACGACCGCTGCGAGAACAGCGCTCATCCCCACCGGGCCGACACCAAATATGGCGATGGAAGTCCCGGGCTTGGCTTGAAGCGAATGCATAACCGCGCCGGCACCGGTCATAACGCCGCACCCCAATGGTCCGAGGATCTCAAGGGGAACGTCCTTCGGCACCTTTACGACATTCCGCTCGGTGGCTAATGCAAAGTTAGCAAAAGAAGACTGGCCGAAAAAAGAGCCATGGATAACTTGATCACCCTTGCGCAAGGTCGTGGTACCATCCGGACGTGCGCCGCTGAAATTAAGCGGCAAAAAACTCACGCAATAGGAATCTTTGCCGGCCTTGCATGAGGTGCATTCCCCGCAGGACATCCAACTCAATGCCACATGATCACCCGGTTTTACCTTGGTCACCTGCTTCCCCACCTTTTCAACCACGCCGGCCCCTTCGTGGCCTAAGACACTCGGCAGCGGAATCGGTAAATGCTGGTCCCGGGCAGCCAGATCCGTGTGGCATATGCCGGAAGCAACGATACGAACCAACATCTCATCATCGTTCGGATCACTGAGATTAAGTTGTTCAATCTTGAACTTATCCGATTTCTTAAAAGTGACCGCAGCTTTTATCTCCATTTTTCCCTCCTGGGCCTATACTGTTTTACATCAATTGCTTACTACTTCCCTCCCAGACATATTTCAAAATCTGCACCTCACTCACTATGCCCCTTTAAACATATAAGCCTACGATAAACCTACACATTATTTTTTACCTGAATGGCAATGATAAGATAATTATACTCGATGCGCGCTGCTGTTTCAACCCACATTCGCTTACTCATTTACAAAAAAAACACAGACTACTTTGTACGATGTCTCAAAAACAGAAGAGCAATAAATATAAAACTACAATATAGAGAATGACCGAGCTGAGTTTGTCGCTCAGCCCGGCCATTTTATACTACCTATACAAGTTCCGATCTCATCGCAATCGTATCTGAGATCACGCCTTTTCTAGCGCTTATCCCACGCTGGTGCAACCTTCACCTTGTATTTTGCTAAATTAAAGGGATAGATGCTCCGCCGCTTTCCCTTCAACCACTGGCCGCTTCCGAGAGGAAATATTGCAACCCCTTTTTCGTCATACTTCACGGGGCCATTCACTGTTTCAAATGTGTTGTCCAACACGGCCTGGCGCACTTTTGCGTTATCCAAGGTCCCTGCTAGCTCAATGGCCTTGAACAGGGTCTGGGCAACGGCGTAATACATGCCGGCGCCAACGGCCTGTTTCCCGAACTCTTTGGTGTAACGCTTGCCCAGGTCCTTCGCCCCTTTGAAGGGGTAATCCTCGGACCAGAACGCATCATACACGATATAGTCAGCAACCGGACCCAAGGCATCATAGAACTCATTCGCCCATGTGCCTTTAAAACCTGAAAAGATGTTTACACTAAACTTATTTTCCTTCATCTGACGCACCAGTGTTATGGTCTCTGGCACGTTGGCCATACAGAAAATCCCATCCACGTTCGCTGCCTTGGCCTTGAGAATCTGTGAGGTAAAATCCTTGCCACCCATGGGCATAACTTCCCGTGCTGCAAATTTATATCCAAATTTTTCGCCAAGCATTACCATGATATCGCCGATCGTTTTGCCATCAAAGCTGTCCTCCACGAAGAGGGCCGGTCTTTTGGGGCGGTCCTTTTCAGGCAGGGAATTCCACACCTCAAGGATCATGCCAGCGCCCTGGCCCGGATCAAAGAAATACATGGTAGCCCACTTGAAGTTCTGCTCCAGGAACTGAGGAACCCAGATGACCGTGCCATGGTAGTACCTCTTATACTTCTCTGCAGTAATCATCGCGGGGAGCGTGCCCATGGCACCCACCTGGCCACTCAAAAGGAGGTCGACCTTTACTCGCTTAATGAGCCGCTCAACAGCCGCAGCCGCCTTTCCGGAATCCGATTCATCATCAATCGTATAGAGGCGAACCCGAAGCTTCTTGCCGTACTCCTTGACGTAGATGCCGCCCTCTTTGTTGATGTCCGCGACCGCCTGAGCATAGGACCATGCCTGCTCTGTACCAAGCTGGGACCCGAACCCGGTCAGGGGATTATGGGTACCAATAAGAATTTCATCTTTCTCCTTGGCCAGCACCGGCTGGGCAGCCACAAATAGTGACGCAAAAAAACACAGACACACCAGCCACAATACCATCTTCATCGTTCTTTTCATCTGCATTACCCTCCTTCGGAATATTAGGTTTTTACAGCAACCCAGCCCTAAAGGGTCTGGCTTTGATTGAAGACCTTCTGGGAAGGGAGCCCTGACAGACACCTGATCATTCGCTTGCGTTCTGACCTAAGGCAACAGCGGCCATCCCTCCTTTAAGGATTCAATCCCGCCCATTTCCTACATTCAGGATGCGACTCTCACCTCCTTTCCCTCGATTCCAAAAACTCCCTCTATATCGTTCTTATACCCATAACTTCAGGTGCATCGATACCCCTTTCTTTTCTGTTCAAACGGTACCCTATTTTTCCGGCTTCTTATGTCTTTTGAAAGAGCCATTTAAAAGGGGACAATTTGCGTAAAATCATATCCTTACGTCCCGTAATATAGCTCATAATGCCACCAGGCAAAAACAAGGTAACCACAATAATGAATGCCGCCGTAAAAAGGGGATGGAGTTCGGGTGTCAAGAGGCTAGTCAACTCAAAGACAGCAAGGAGGACAAAGGCCCCCACGATAGGCCCCACAAAGGTGCCTATGCCCCCTAAAATAACCATGAGAATGGGTATGATAACCCAGTTGAGATTGAAGGCCCCTGCCGTATGGGTGTGAAATGTATAGTATGCGTTGAGACTCCCAGCCAGCCCGGTAACGAACGCTCCTCCGGCGAAGGCAAAGATCTTATATTTCAATACGGCAATGCCGTTGGCAGCCGCGGCTGTCTCATCTTCCCTGATGGCCACCAATGCAAGTCCGGTGCGCGACTGCATTATGAACCATACGAAGAGGAGCGTAATCAGTACAATGAGAAGTGCGATGAAGTAGTAATGCCTCATGGACAGATAGACAGATGATGAGATGCTAATGCCTGAGGGTCCCTCGGTAAATGACCCGCCATTGAGGGCGACCACGCGGAGGATCTCCCCGAGTCCGAGGGTACCGAGGGCAAAATAGGCGCCCCTCAGCTTGGCCAAGAGAGGCAAGCCTATCGCTATCGCGACGATGGCTGCACCCACGCCGCTCATGAGCATCGCAACGGGATCAAGGTACCCGGTAATTCCCGCCCGCCACGTTATTGCGGTTACATAACACCCGAGGCCGAAAAATGCGTGTTGGCCAAGGGAGACCTGACCCGCATACCCTGCCACAAGGTTCCATCCTTGGGCAAGGATTATATACAGAAAGGCCGTGTAGAAAAAATAGACCGTATAGGATGTTTCAGCATCCACTAAGAAAGGGAAAATTATGAAAAAACATACCAGTATCAGGCCGATTAAGTAATTCTTTTTCTGCTTGGATACGTCCGCGCGGATCATGGTCCTCCTTCTCTCTAGGCCTTCTCAATAGTGCGACGACCCAGCAACCCTTCAGGCCGTAGTATCAGAATGAGCAAGAAGGCTGCATACGCAACGGCATCTGCCCACCCGGGGCTGATCAGGTAGGCACTCAGGCTTTCCAAGAGACCCAATATGATCCCTCCCAGGAGCGCCCCTCCCACACTCCCTAATCCACCGAAGGCCACCGCGATCAAGGCCTTGAGGCTAAAAAGAAATCCAAAATAGGGATCAAAGGGATAGGTAATGCAGGTCGCGACACCTGCAACGCCCGCCAGTGCTATGCCGATGGCAAAGGTCGCGGCACTGACTCGAATGGGGCTGATGCCCAGGAGGGCGGCCGTCCCCATATCCTCGGAGGCGCCGCGCACAGCCTTCCCCAGCATGGTCTTTTTCAGAAATAGAAAGACCAATCCGGTCGCTATAAGGGCGACGACGGCGACTATAAGGCGGCTGATGGAGATATTAATATCCCCTAAAGGGATTGACGACATCGCATAAGTTGTCTTCACTGCACGCACATCCGCCGTCCAGATCATAGACATGAGTTGTTGTAAAAGGACCATGAGGCCGAATGCCAAAAGGAGTGAGGGATTTTCCCCTGCCTTTGCCACCCGCTGGAAAAACCCCTTGTACATGAGCCAGCCAAACCCCAGAAATACGGGAAGGATCAACAGAAAACCGAACAATGGATCAATGGGGGTCAGGGTAACCAACCAGTATATGCAATAGGCAGCCAGAATCATCACCGCGCCCTGTGCGAGGAAAATAATCCGCATGGTCCCAAAGATCAGGCTGAGTCCTATCGCAGCAATGCCGTACATGCACCCAAGAAGGATGCCATTAATAACAACCTGAAAAAATACCGAACTTGAAGGAAAAAAGGTCATGAATCTATCCTATCATCCCAAGAAAGGCGTGCTGAAACGCAGAATCGCTTAACAGCTTTTCAGGCTGGCCTTCCATCTTGAGGGTTCCGGTTTGTAAAACATACGCATAATCGGCTATCTCCAAAGTCTGATGAACGTTTTGCTCAACCAGCAGGATGGTCATGCCATCTTCGTTCAGGGTTTGAATCGTCTCAAACAATCGACTGACAAAGATAGGGGATAAACCGAGGGAGGGTTCATCAAACATAAGGAGCACAGGTCTCGCCATGAGCGCCCGCGCAATGGCCAGCATCTGCTGTTCCCCGCCGCTAAGTGTCCCTGCATGCTGGTGGATTCGATCTTTGAGCACGGGAAAAAGGTCGAACGCCCGCTCCAGTGACTCTTTCAAATAAGGACGCGTATTCGCCGGATAGGCACCCAACTCCAGGTTTTCCAAAACAGTAAGCTGGGAAAAAAGACGTCGTCCCTCAGGGACGTGGGAAATGCCCAAAGTCACCACGTCTTCCGGCTTGAGGTTGACTAAAGACTTTCCGTCAAATCTTATCTCCCCCTTGGTGGGGTGGACAACACTCGAAATAGCTTGCAGGAGCGTACTCTTACCGGCACCATTGGCTCCAACAAGGGCGATGATCTTTTTCTTATCCACATGGAATGAGACATCCCAGATGGCCTGGGCATCGCCGTAAAATATATCGACGTTTTCTATTTCAAGCAGATGCTTTGCCAAGATACGCCTCAATAACTTGACTGTTTTTGGCTACTTCTTTCGGTTTCCCATCCGCCAACTTCCGTCCGTAATCCAAGACTACCACACGGTCACACACACTGAAGATCGCATCTACTTTATGCTCAACCCACAAGATGGCCATGTTCCTTTCTTTGCGGACCTTCTTAATCACCTTAGTCATATTCTTGATCTCCGATGGATTGAGACCAGCCATGGGTTCATCCAAGAGGGTAATCACCGGCCTTGAAACCAATGCCCTGGCCACTTCCAGAAGTCGCCGATCAGAGAGGGTCATATTGGCCGTAATCATATCCTTCTTGTCTTCCAGCCCAACGAGTTTCAAGGCGTCCACGGCTTCCTGCCGAGCCTCCTTGCCCCGCAACCGCCGGCCGAAAACGGCTCCAACCACGACATTCTCAAAAGCCGTCATGCTGAGGAATGTCTTCACCAACTGAAACGTCCTGGAAATGCCCAAGTGACATATTTGATGTGAAGACTTCCCGGTAATTTTTTCACCACATAAAAAGATGTCGCCCGTGTCTGGTTTGTAAATCGAAGTAACTACATTGAATAGAGTGCTTTTACCTGCACCGTTGGGACCGATAAGCCCCAAGATCTCGCCTTCCGCCACGCTCAGGTGCACCCCACTTAATGCATCGAGACCACCAAATCTCTTGGAAACATTTTCCAATTTGAAAACCGGTACTTTCGATTTACTGCCCATTTTTATCCTCTTTCATGTTAACCTGTATAAAGTGATGCCCTCTATATTACAAAACTTATAAATTGATGTCCTGTAAATTGGTGTCCTGTATATTACAAAACTTATGTGAAAAGTCAAGGAAAAAATAGCTCGTATGTGTCGATACTTCATCTTGTACAATATAATTGGGCAAAACCACATATTTACAGATTCAAATACACCAATTGTGGACACACATACTAAAGCGTGCAAGACTGTATTTGTGCATTTTTTATTTAAAAAAAATTAAATTTAGTAAGAATTGTTCGATGAGTTTCATCCTGAAGCCCCTTTTCGGCAAGGCCAGAGAGCCGGGGAAGAACGAGATTTTTTCTTGACAAGCATCTTCTTCTCAACTAAGGTCTTGTACAATATCCTAAAAAACTTAATCAGCCTAAAGCAATAACAGTACCTTCTGTCCCTATTATTATATTTAAAGGTAGGGAAAGAATGCCTGCAAATAAGATTGTGGTGCATGAGAAAGGCGGAAATATCTTAAAGGGTACAACGGCTGACTTTCTCCCCAAGAGGCCCTTGTTTCACATTGCTGTTGGAGGAATCCACAGCGAAGAGATAAAGAAGATCTTTATGGACAATTTCAAGGCGATCTTTTTTGTGAAGGACTTTAGCGGTAATAGCGATTACAAGGAAGCAAAAGGTTTTTCTGATCGTCCCGCTTCAGGAAAGAAGATACGAGCAATGTTTAAAGATGGGGAAATAGTCTCAGGACATACCGAAGAGTAATAACAACCGGATATTCATCGTCTTTTCTTCGCTCAGCAAGTTAGAAGTGGACGGCTCCCTTGCAAACCTCACCCAATGAAAAGAGATTCCAGGTCTCTGATTTACCCGTCAACCTTTCTTCTATAATTCGCTATCACCCATAGATTTTCCCATTCCCTTAAGACGAGGCTGATACCCCCTCTGTTGACAAGGTGCGGAATTCCTGATATGTAAGATGTAAAAGAAAAAGGATAATCGATAGTTAGGTACCCTCGGCGGAGGGTTAAAAAGGAATCCCGTTAAAAGCGGGAGCGGGCCCGCCTCTGTGAGCGTGTACGAAACCCGCGGAAGGCCACTGTTCCGGGAAACCGGAATGGGAAGGCGCGGGGAGTAGGACGATGCGCAAGCCAGAAAACTTGCCTAACTATGCTTCACGCTGAGGTCTTCGCAGGTAAGGCCGTGAAGGCAGAGGCATTAAATCCCCGGTCGCCTTCAGAAGACCTGGGATTTTTTAAGAAGTAAGCTAAAAATTTTTCGGGAGGCGCAACTATGTGGACCTTTTTTGTCAGGGGTGGACCTATTATGTACCCGTTGCTGATATGCTCGTTCATTTCCGTCGCCGTTATCGTGGAGAGGATCATCTTTTGGTTAAGTGCGGAGAGGGGGAGAGATACCTTCTTAATCAGCGAGATATTGCAGTTGGCCGAAAAGGGTCACTATGAGAAGGCGGCCCAGCGGGCCAGGGACTCTCAGGATTACATCGCCAGGGTATTATTGGAAGGTATCGTTCACCGCAACTACTCCCTTTCTCAGGCCTTGGAGATGAGGGCCGAGGAAGAGGTAAAGCGGATGAAAAAAAACCTCACCATCCTCGATACCATTATTACCCTGGCACCTCTCTTGGGAATCCTCGGTACGGTAATCGGGATTATCAATTCCTTCCACCTCCTCGGGGCGGCGGGGATAGAAAGCCCTCAAGTAGTCACAGAGGGAATCGCCCAGGCCCTTATCACCACGGCCACAGGATTGGCCATCGCCATCATGAGCCTGATACCGTACAACTATTTCCTTTCACGCATCGAGCGTACTGCACGGGAGATAGAAAAGTTCGCCAGTAGCCTGGAGCTTACCTTCGAGCGCCAGAGAAATAGCACTACGGGTCTCAAACCGGGAAAGGTGAGCACATGAGAATCAGGCGGGGGTTCACGAAGAGACCCCGGATAGAGATGATCCCCCTCATCGATGTGGTCTTTCTCCTCTTGGTCTTCTTCATCTATTCCATGTTCTCCATGACCGTCCACCGGGGGCTTCCAGTAAACCTGCCGACGGCCTCCACTGCCACAGTTGATAAGAAAGCCTTTATCACCATCACCCTCCAGCAGGATGGCCGACTTTTCGTAGAGGATCAAGAGGTTGATACGCGTACCCTCCCCTCCCTTCTCGTCAAGGAGAGAAAGCAAAACCCTGATATTCAGGTCTACCTGCGAGCGGATCGGGACGTGTCCTACCAGAGGGCGGTGGAGATCATGGACCTGACACGGTCGGCGGGGATCCATAAACTTGCCCTGGAAACCCAATGGGAAGAGAAATAAATAGATTTATCGTCGGAGCCCTTGTCTCCGGGGGCATCCATCTTGGCATCTTCTCGTCACCTCTCTTTCTTACACCTGCCCTTGACGTGAAAGAGATACCTGGATCCATTGAGATATCGCTGGGGGGGCAGCGGCAGCCACCAAGGGAAAAGGCCTCAACGCAGCAACGAGAAACCAAGCCCCTCCGGGAAAAAATCGAGATCGCAGAGCGGAAACCATCCCCTCAAGCTGAGGCTCGGGTCAAGACCCCCGCGGTTGAGGATGATACCCCCGGGAGAAGGGATCCAGACAGCAGAGGTGACTCGACCTTGGCCATCCCCCGGCAAGAGGGAAATCCCAAACCGCCTTACCCGGAGGTCGCAAGACGCAGGGGATACGAGGGAACGCTGAGGCTCAAGGTGGAGGTGCTGGCCAGCGGAAAAGTGGGAAGAATATGGGTGAAGAAGTCTTCGAGCTATGAGGTACTGGACCGCAGTGCCTTGAAGACCGTGCAGAATTGGCGCTTTATACCCGCCAAATTCGGGGGCATCCCGGTGAAATCAACGGTTATTGTCCCTGTCACATTCCAATTAAAGGATTGATCAAAAGAGCCTTCAGCATCCAGCTAGCACTGAACGCTGACAACTGATCGTTTAGTTCTCCCCCGAAAGAGGCAGGATAATAGGTCTACCCCCTACCGGGGTCTCCATAACCGTCACCGCAGTCCGATAAACCTCCGCGATCACTCCCTCAGTCAGTACGTCTGTGGGAGAACCGATCCTATAGAGCTGGCCTTGATGGAGGAGTATAAGCCTCTCGCAGTAGAGGCTGGCGAGGGTGAGGTCGTGCAGGACAACCACGATGGTCAGGGATTTCTCCCTGTTTAACTGCCTTAATAGATCCATAATCTGGATCTGGTGACCGATGTCAAGGTGGGCGGTGGGTTCGTCTAAAAACAACAAGCGGGGTTCCTGGGCGATGGCCCGTGCCACAAAGACGAGCTGGCGCTCACCACCGCTGAGCTCTCGCATCCTCCTTCTCCTCAGATGATCTATCTTTGTCAGTTCCATGACCCCCTCGGCTATCTCCCCATCCTTCTTGGTTTCCAACAGCTGAAACCTGCGCCAGTGGGGAGTCCTCCCCAACAGGACAAATTCCTCCACAGAAAAAGGAGGCACGCCCTCAGGTGCTTGCGTTACCACGGCCATCATTGTCGCCAGTTCTCTGCGAACCATCCGCTGTATCCCCCTCCCCTCAAGGAGGATAGCCCCTTTTGTGAGAGGGAGAAAACCATTGATTGCACGCATGAGGGTGGTCTTGCCTGAGCCATTGGGACCGATGACTCCTATAAACTCCCCCTTCTGCACCTCGAAGCCCACATCATGGAGGACGATTCGCTTTCCGTAACCGCATGAAATGCCTTTGATCGCCAGCATCGATCCCTCCGTCACAAAGATGCCCCCCTCTTGCTCAGGGCATAGATAAAGAGGCTCCCCCCGAGAAGACCTGTGATCACACCAACGGGCAGCTCCATCGGAGCCAAGACCACCCGTGCCAGTGTGTCGCAGAGGATAAGGAAGATGGCCCCCGAGAGGTACGAGGTCACCAGGAGTATACGATGATCACCTCCCACCACAAGGCGCATGAGATGGGGAACCACGAGACCGACAAACCCTATGATCCCTGTCACTGAAACACAGCAGCCCGTGAGGAAAGAGGCCAAGAGAAAAAGGGTTTTTTTCAGCCGCTCCACCTCCACCCCCAGGTGAAAGGCCTCCTCCTCGCCCAGGGAGAGGGCATTGAGGTCTACCGCATAAAACAAAGCGATGATCAACCCCCCCAGAGAGATGAAGAGGATGACCCGTATGAGGGAGGAATTGGGCTCCTGAAGAGAGCCCATGATCCAGAAGATAATCCCGTGCAGATCCTCCACCCGCGTCATGGCCATAATGAGCATGATCAGGGACGAGGCGATAAAACTCACCATCACCCCAATAAGGAGGAGGCGGGAAAGTTTTATTATCCCTCCCCTGGTGCCGAGGACATAGACAACGGCCATGACCCCGACCGCCCCTAAAAATCCGCTGACGGGCAGAGAGAAAAGGCCTAAACCTGCGGGGCCGCCGGCAACCAGATGCAGGGCTACCCCCAAGGCCGCCCCTCCGGAGATACCCAGCGTATAGGGCTCCACCAAGGGATTGCGAAACATGCCCTGGAGGACCACCCCGGCTATGGCAAGCCCCCCTCCTACGGCCAGACCGAGGAGGATGCGCGGCAGACGCACCTCAAAGAGAATGGCGTATTCCGGGCTCCCCCTGCCGGTGGTGAGTGATAGTAGAACTTTTTTTACAGGAATATGCACCGCCCCTACCCCGAGGGA
>Ga0315555_1001342_pt1 | contig 17710 bp, 12 predicted proteins | sample SalMarSW160380MG_FD_202113 | JGI IMG/M metagenome (GOLD analysis project Ga0315555, IMG submission 202113) | Salt marsh sediment microbial communities from the Plum Island Ecosystem LTER, Massachusetts, United States - Salt Marsh Sediment SW1603-80 ... | reverse complement strand
GTCTGAGGTTATAAGAAGATCCAAGGGGAACTGAAGAAGTTAGGCTTTGAGATTTCTAAAACCACCGTAGCCAACGTCCTGAGGAGAAACGGTTTGCCTTCATCGCCTGATCGCAAAGGTTTGACTTGGCGAGAGTTCTTTTCTCGACATGCAGAGGTCTTTTTCTACGCAGATCTGCTCACGAAGGAGATATGGACTTTCAAAGGTTTGCAGCGGGCGTTCGTATTCTTCGTTCTGCATCTGCATACACGTCGGATCTTGCTTGCCCGAGCGACATTCTCACCGAATGGTCGATGGCTGAAACAACAAGCCCGTCATGTTCTCTGGGAATGCCAAGACAGAGGAATCAAGGCTCGCTTTTTCCTTCATGACAATGATGCTTGCTATTCTGAAGGTTTTGATGGCTTGCTGAAAAGCGCAGGACTCAAGCCTGTCAAAACTCCGTATCAAGCTACCAACGCCAATGCGTTTGCCGAACGTTGGATTCGAAGTCTTCGCGAGGAATGCCTCAACCATCTGGTCATCTTGGGCTTGAACAGGCTGCAGTAGGTGCTCGATGAATACAAGGATTTCTTCAACCAGCACAGGCCACATCAGGGGATTGGGAATTGCATACCGGAACAGCTCGGTCACCTGATGGTTGACAAAGCACAGGATGTTGGTACTAACTCGGTGCATGTGGGTGATATACGGTGTCACGAATTCTTGGGTGGGTTACTGAAATCATACATTCGAAGAGCGGCCTGAGTAACGTTGCTCCAAGAAATCATGTCTCCAACTTGCAAGCAAGGTCGTGGGAATGGTTTGTGCTCGCCTGGGAGATAGTATGATTTGGAACTGAGAACCGACACAGGGTGGTTTTGTTGTCATCTGATCAAATTACTCTCGGCTCATCCGAGTTGAAAGCATTCACAATCACTGGCTACTCCCGGATTCTACCCAGATATGAGTTTTTGTACCCTACGCGTGCAGTGTCCTCGCGCTCCCAGGCTTTGTCCGGCCTTAAGATGGGATTTTCTGGGTGATATTCTGGTCTGTGGTAGCTTCGTTTCAACGTCGTATGCTCAATCAGGAAATCGTCCACAAACAACTGCCGACCCACGTCGATAGGGATAATATCAGGTGGGTTCTCCAGATATGGCACACGCATTGGCTCCCGCGTCAACTGCTTTATCTCTGGGGGCCATGAATCTGGCAGTATAATACCATTGTACAGCGTTTCGCCCGCCACAGTTGATAAAGACAGAGTGAGCATCACGATTTCGCACCCCCATAGCTCATTTCAATTGAAAACGTGCCATCACTAATCTCCTATCTAATCCTTTTCTTTATCCAAACAGCCTCCTTATATCCTCGTCCGTAATCCTTTCATCAGGCCTTATCGGCTCTCCCCTTTGCCTCCTCAAGTGCTCAAAAAATTCCTTCACATTTCCTGGAGCTGATTTGATCGCCAATCCCAACGAATACCTCATCAAAGAGATATCTGCTCCATCAAGGACACCTTTTATAAGCCCAGTCTCTGTGTCCTCTTGGTTTTCCATCTCCTTGTCAAACTTGTCCAAAACACTCTGCACACTACCGTATTCTATCTGTTCTTCGGCAATTGGCTTGTTGCTTATCTGAGAATAAGGCACTTGCATATCCCTTAGAAGGTACAATGCTTCGGGGGGAATTGCATTTGCATGTTCAAAACCTTCTTTGAACTCCGGGCCCCCATAATATGGGGGCAACAGTATGTGGGGTCTCTGAAGGAGAACAAGGCCTTTCATTACGATGGTCCTATCCCTGAGTCGGCTGTGTTCAGCAACGAGCACGTAAGGCAATTCCATAGCTCCGAAGGTAAAAAGCATACGTTGGTATTCCCGGATTACCTCGGTAGATCTCCAGCATTCGTTGAATTTCTCTCTATCAAATTCGGGCACTTTTTACTCTCTCAAAAACGTCACACAAGAACAAGTAGGTCGTGTAATGTATAGTTGGCAACATTTTACCAATAAAGTACTGCCTTGCTTCTGACTCTTATTGAAATATCTTTCTCTAAAATATCTTCATTTTTGATACAATCGAACCAATACGCAATAACTTCATTCAATTCTTTCGTACTCACTTCAAACCCACTAAAACCACAAGAACGAGATGGTACTGCATGCAGAAACAGTAAGCTTCAAAAGGATCATATACTGTAGTAAATTGTTTATTGCGTAGTGATTATAATGTAACTGATGTGCATCAGCAAGGACTTTGATCCACTGCACTTTGCCAGACCACTCAGAGCCCAGATCCTAACCCGGGCGAGCCGGAACCAAAGAGGGTAGATAAAAGGCTGACGCCTTACCGAAACCGCCTTCTGTTGTTAAGCATCCATCTAAATCGCACGACCGCAATCTCTCTCCCCACCCTCCTTCGAGGCAGGGAGATTGCTTGTTCTGAAAACGAAAAGCTTTGCTTCTGCTGCCGGGTCGATCAAACGCCACGCCAAATAAAAACCGATTTGGCATGTCGTTTGAAGCGCCCCTTGGTTTATCAACTTCGAATCATCTATATGCTATCAAAGTTAATATTGTCTCCGGGGTGCCCCTCCAATAACAAACTGAAGCGGCACCAATAAAGTTTTTGAACATAATATTCCAACACTATAAAAGAATGGTATATGAGAACACCCCGTAAATGGGAATATACGCGTTTTGAGTCCGACGCTTACTATCACCTGATTATCTCAGGAGGCTTTATGCCACAACTTTTTAAATGGACTCCATAGTATAGTTTTGTTTTATCAGCCCCTTCAACCCGGTTTGGGGGTAAAGGGGGTTTTATATGCTCACATCACTATTTTGTGACCATTTTGCGCACAATTTCATTTGTAACAGAATAATTAGTAGCTGTTGCGGAAAACGAAAATCGACGATGTCACCCCTGCGAAAGCAGGGGCCCAAAGCGAAAAACTGGATTCCCGCTGTCGCGGGAATGACAAATACTGTTTCCACAACAGGAACTAATTAAAAAAATGCCCATACGATTGCGCAAAATACCGGCTGGGAAGGCCTGGATTCCTGCTTTCGCAGGAATGACAAGTTCATGCAATCGGCAACTAATAAATGAAATTGGTATTATAACATCAATAATCATCTTTGGGATTCCCGTATGGCAGGCTACTTCAGCCAACAGTCCAGCCAGCTTATCACTGTTTCGTGCCAGAGGATGGAGTTGGCGGGCTTTAGCACCCAGTGATTTTCGTCGGGGAAGTAAAGCAGCTTGCTGGGAATTCCGAGGCGCTGGAGGGTGTTAAATGTGCCGAGCCCGTGAGTATCGGCCACCCGAAAGTCCAGTGCACCGTGGATAACCAGCATTGGAGTCTTCCAGTTTTTAACAAAGTTTACCGGATTGTGCTTTTCATAGCCGGCGGGATTATCCCAGGGAGTGCCGAGGTGGTCCCACTCGGGGAACCAGAGTTCTTCGGTGTCGAAATAGGCCATGCGTTCATCAATATTGCCGTCGTGGTTCACCAGGCAGCGGAAACGGTCGGGCCAATTGCCAGCTATCCAGTTAATCATATAGCCGCCAAAAGAAGCACCAAGGGCGCCGACCCTGTCGCGGTCCATCCAGGGGTAACGTTTTAAGGCGGCGGCCAGACCTTTCTGCAGGTCTTTTAGAGGTTTGCCGCCCCAGTCGCCCCGGATGGAATCGGTGAAGGCCTGCCCATATCCGGTAGAGCCGTGGAAATCCACCATAACCACAGCATAGCCTGCTCCTGCGTAGGCCTGTGGGTTCCAGCGGTAATGAAAGCTGTTGCCGAAGGAGCCCTGAGGGCCTCCGTGGATGAGAAAGGCCACAGGGTAATTCTTGGCAGGGTCAAAATCCACGGGCTTGACTATATAGCAATAGACCATTTCATCGTTCCATCCGGCGAATGTAAACTGCTCATATTCACCCATGCGGGCAGCGGCAATTCTTTCGGCATTGATATTGGTGATTTTGCGCATATCGTCACCATCAGGTTTAACCGAATACAATTCTACAGGAGATTGCAGGTTGTTCAGGCCAAAGATAATCCTGTCCGCTGCGATGTTAGGTGAACTGACGCTGCCTTGTTTTACAATGGTTCGAATGGCACCGGTTTTTACATTGATGGCGAATAGAGATTTTTGGCCCACATTAGTCGCTGTGGCATAGATTGTTTTTCCATCCGCCGAGAAACAGAACAAGGATGGGCTGCGGTCCCAGTTTTCCGTCAGAATCCGCTGCTTTGATTGGTGGGTGGTTAATTGGTTAATTGGTGAGTGGCCGTTTGGCCAGGGACGCAGGACAATTCGGAAACGGTCAGATTCATAGCCTGGCCTGGCCATAGCTAAGTAAGCCAAGGTCCTGCCGTCGGGTGAGAAAACCGGATTCGTATCCCAGGCCTGGTTTTCCTCGGTCAAACACATCAGCGGTTCGGAACCATCAACAGGTGACAGGTAAAGGTCGAAGTCTGTTGACCAGGGTTCCGCTCGACCCACATCCCTTGCGGTAAAAATAAGTCCTTTGCCGTCCGGGGTGAATGTAATCTCTTCCGGGCCGCCGAAGGGTTTGGAAGGAGTATCGGCATCCATACCCTGCATAACGTCTACCGGGTCGCCACCCGCCGACGGCATTACAAACAGATGCGAGCGCCGGCCATCCTTCCAGGTATCCCAGTGCCTGACAAAAATTCGCTCGTAAATCCGTCCGGTAGTTTTTCTCTGCTTGATTCCATCGAGCTTCTCCTTCGTTTGGGCTATGGTTTTGCAATCCGGAAAGACTTCCATAGTAAAAGCGATGTGTTTTCCATCGGGTGAGATGACCAGATTTCCGAGGTCAAAAGGCAGATCCGTGACCTGTTGTGCTTCTCCGCCGTCAATTCGAATACGCCAAACCTGTGCGGAGTCCGAGCGGGTGGATATAAAGAATACCGATTTGCCGTCAGGTTTCCAGCGGGGATTAGAGTCACCTTGAGGATGAGACGTCAGGCGACGAAGGCCCGTCCCATCAGCGCCGAGAAGCCAGAGGTCGGTCTGCCCCTTGTTTGCTTCGAGGTCGGTTACTCTCAGCACGAAAACAATCCATTTGCTGTCCGGTGAGATCTGAGGGTCGGAGAGCCTGTCCATCGCCAGCATATCGTGAACGGAAAACGGATGTGTTTGGTTGGAAGGCACTGCAGAAAGAGCTGCAAGATTTACCCAAAGAACAAAAAGCAGTGACATCAGCGTCGATCGCATCATCTTCTCCTTAATAGTTTCGGTTAAATACTAAACAACAATTCGCCACTAAGACTCTTTTGTGAGTGTAACAGGGATATCGAGCCAGAAGGTTGAGCCTTTGCCGAGCTCACTTTCAAGCCCGATGCTGCCGGCGAGCATAGCAGCCAATTCAGTGCTGATGGTAAGTCCCAGGCCGGTGCCGGTCGATTCGCGGGTTATAGAACCATCAGCCTTACGAAATTTTTCAAATATTTTTTTCTTGTCAGACTCGGCAATGCCACAGCCGGTATCGCTTACTGCAATCCGAACCGTCTTTTCATCCGCCATTTTGGCTCGAATTTCAATTCTGCCCCGTTGGGGCGTAAACTTTATGGCATTACTCAGGAAATTGTACAGTATCTGCTGGACTTTGCCGGCATCCGTTGAAAGAATCGGTATATCGGAATCGACCAGGACTTTGACTTTGATTTTCTTTTTCTTTGTCAGCAGTGAGAAAGAGGATACCAGAGCCTGACATAACTTTGACACAGAGGTTTCTTCTATGTGCAGTTCCATTTTTCCGGCCTGAGTTTTAGCCAAATCCAGCAGGTCGTTAATCATATTCAGCAAGCTGTTTCCGCTGGTGATAATGTTTTCAGCGTACCTTTGTGCCTTTTCCTTTTTCAAAAGTTGCGGCTTTTCTCTCAGGACCTGGGCAAAACCCAGAATCGCATTCAAGGGAGTTCTAAACTCGTGTGAAATATTGGCCAAAAATTCACCCTTAACCTTGTTGGCTTTGAACAGCTCGATGTTTCGCTCAGACAGCTCGGCAATTTTTGCATCGAGCTGTTTGTTTGCCTGGCGGAGTTTTTCCTGTGTAGCCCGCAGGCCATCGAGCATATTATTGAAGGCATTTGCCAGCCTTTCATATTCGTCTCCTGTCTTTATAGCGCTTCTGATGTCGAGATTTCCCTCGGCGACATTATTTGCTATTGCCCTTAGCTGCCGGATGGGCCGCAGGATAACCCGCTGGGTTATCCAGTAGAAAGCAATAACGGCACCGATACCGCCGATTAGGCCGGCAACAATGACCCAAACGCGATTCATAAATTTTGTTTTGCTGATTTCGCTGCCTATGCCCCGGAAGCGAATAAGTACCGCACCTATCGGCTCATTTAACGAAAAGGCGCTGGCAATACCCTGTTGATTGTGGCAGCTTATGCAATGGTCGGTTGCTCTGAAAATTCTCACATAATTGCTCTGGAGCACGCCATCTTCTTTCTTTAACAGGATATTATCGTTCCTGTTCTGGTCGGCTTTTAGAGTTTCAACCAACTGGCCGGCCTGCTCTGTAAATCCACTATAGACGGACCTATTTTCATTGTCCGTTGCCTGCACCTGTGGTTGAGAAGGCACAGGTGTGAAGCGAATCCATCTCATATCGGGGTCGTTTACATCTATGGCCAGATCGGTGTTATCCAATGCAGGAAGAGTTTGGCCGGGGTCCTTTAGCTGGAAGTGCCGGTCGAGCAGTGCCTGCGACCTTGCTCTGCCCATATCGAGCAGGTCTTTTTTGATGAGCTGACCCATCCAGATGTAAGGAAGAAGAAGTGCGATAGTTAAGGTAAATACCACCGCGGCCCCAAAGGTGAGTCTGCACTTTTTCGCCAGCGACAGCGGTGATAACCGCAGAATCATCAAAAGCTTTTGCCAGATGTATTTTAAGTTAATCCGCATAAATTAAATAAACTAAAATTTGCTTCAAGCAAAGCGTAAACAAGGACTCAAGAATCTAATGCCATAAGTGATTTTCGTCCTTTAGTCTTGTAGCCGGTGGAATTCGGTTCTCAGCTTGGGCAAGGCCTCTGGATAGTCTTTCTGAATGAAATCAATGATCTTTTCTCTGACCTGGCAACGAAGACTCCATGCGGTCGAGGCATCTGCAGCGCTCATAAGAGCCCTTAATTCAACTGTACGCTCAGATGTGTTAGTAACTTGCAGGACGCAGACTTTGCCATCCCAAAATTCTGAATCTTTCAGGATACGATGAAGCTCGGCTCTGATAGACTCGATAGGTACAGTATAGTCAACATAAATGAATACAGTGCCCAAGATGTCGGCTGTAACACGGGTCCAGTTCTGAAAAGGCTTTTCAATAAAATACGTAATGGGGACAATTAAACGCCTTAAATCCCAGATTTTCACAACCACATAAGTTAAAGTAATCTCCTCGATGCGGCCCCATTCATTTTCCACTATGACAACATCATCCACACGAACAGGTTGGGTAATAACAATCTGAAGGCCTGCAATAAAGGTTGCAATAGTTCGCTGAGCAGCCATGCCTACGACAATACCAATAATACCTGCCGAGGCCAAAATGGTTGTCCCCAAGTGACGAACCCTTTCAAAAGTCATCAGACATGTCGCGAAGGCCACAATAACAACAACTGCGATTACTATTCTCTTAAGAACCCTGAATTGCGTATGTATTTTCCTGGCTCTAAGATTATCTTTTACGTCAATATTAAAACGGGTGAGAATATAGTCTTCTAAAACATAAGTGGACCTGATTAACAACCATGAGACCAACCCGATAAGCAGCAAGCCCAGAACGTGATTAAGAAAATCAGTCACCTGAGTTTGAAATGCAGTTAATTTCGATACCAGTCGGATGATGATAAGAATGATAATCCACAGTAAAGGTCTAAAGCAATACTTGACAAATGAGTCATCCAGGTTGCTTTTAATGCGTTTAACAAGCCTCCGCAGCAGTCCAAAGACAAAATAATGGCCCACAAGCCCAACCAATACGGCCGCCCCGCACAACCAAGCCAACCTTTCCCAGTTTTGTAAAGTAGCCAACATAGAATTACTCCAAATAACTAATGGTTTCCATTTTGAAGTGTACCAAATTCAAAAAGACCATTCTGGCACCGAATAATATGCTGAAAAGCGACAACCTAAATAAGCTATTCCCTAAAGAAACTTATATCCTGACGCCAAATTCCACTCCAGATGTAATTTTTTATCCACAATACCATCGTAATAGTCAAGACAATTTTTCGCCTTTTTCTTGAATTGAAAGTCGGATTCTAATACAGCTAAAAGTGCTACTCATCGGTTTTTTGCCGGATTATATGCGAGTGTCTTTGCATCCGGAGATTAAGCTCATCGAGCTGTTTCTGGTCCACTTCGCTGGGGGCATCGGTCAAGAGGCACTGTCCGCGCTGGGTCTTCGGAAAAGCAATGACATCTCTGATATTTTCCGTACCGGTAAGCAGCATGACAAGCCTGTCGAGCCCGAATGCTATTCCGCCGTGCGGTGGAGCGCCGTATTCAAGGGCCTTCAAGAAGAAACCGAACCGCTGCTGCGCCTGGTCCTTTGAAATATTTAGCAACTCGAAGACCTTCTGTTGAATTTTCGGGTTTTGGATACGAATGCTTCCGCCGCCAATTTCAGAGCCGTTAAGAACGATGTCATAGGCCTGCGAACAAATATTTGCAGGGTCGGTATCGAGCTTTTCAATGTCCTCTTCAACGGGAGAAGTAAACGGATGGTGCAGTGAATCGTAACGCTTTTCATCCTCGTTCCATTCAAACAATGGAAAGTCCACCACCCATACGAACTCGAAGCGTCCCCGGTCATAAAGTTTCAGGTCACGGGCAAGTTTGCATCGTAAGGGAGCCAGGGCCTTGTTGGCAGCTTCTTCCTTGTCGGCGACAACCAAGAGCAAATCTCCATCTCTTGCCCCGAAGCGTTCGATAATCTGCCGCTGTGCTTCGGGGCTGAAGAACTTTGCGCAACCGCCGAGCAGTGAAGGATTATTATTTTCTATTTTGAGCCTGGACCAGGCCAGTCCCTTAGCGCCGTAGTCCGCCACGAAGTTTGTTAAGGTTTTTTCGATATCGCTTCTGGAGTATTTTTCGCCGCCCGGGGCACAAAGCCCTTTTACTATCCCGCCGTTTTCAATCACCGAGGTAAATACCTTGAAAGAGCTTTGTCTGGCGATATCGGAAATGTCCTTTAATTTCATATCGAAGCGCAAGTCCGGCCGGTCGGTGCCGTAGTCGGCCATTGACTCTTGGTAAGATATTCGCCGAATCGGTATCGCCACATCTACATCCAGTATTTCCTTCCAGAGTCGGGCTACCAGGTTTGAGTGGACGTCGATGACATCATCACTATCAACGAAGCTCATCTCGACATCGATTTGTGTAAATTCGGCTTGTCTGTCGGCGCGGGGGTCTTCATCACGAAAGCAACGGACTATCTGGAAGTATTTATCAACGCCGCTTACCATTAGAATTTGCTTAAAGAGCTGCGGCGACTGGGGCAGTGCATAGAAACAGTTTTTGTGAAGCCTGCTGGGCACAAGGAAATCTCTTGCACCTTCCGGAGTGCTCTTGGCCAGCATTGGTGTTTCAATCTCCCAGAAGCCCAGCTTATCGAAATAATCCCGCACGACCATTGTGACTCGATGGCGGGTGCGGAGTTTGTGCTGCATTTGGGGGCGACGAAGATCGATATAGCGGCTGGACAAGCGCAGCTCCTCGCCTGTTTTGTCGGCTTCATATATTTCAAACGGTGGTGTCTTTGAGATATTGAGAATTTCCAACTGCTGTACAGCGACTTCGATTTGTCCTGTCGGCAGCTTGGGATTTTCCATACCCTCACTTCTGGGCTGGACAACACCTTTGGCTGCTATTACCCATTCACAGCGAGCCGTCCTTGCTAACTCATGAGTCCGGGGTTGAGTTTCCGGGTCAAAAACTAATTGAGTCAGACCTTCTCTATCGCGCAGGTCGATGAATACGAGATTTCCATGGTCGCGATATGAATGGACCCAGCCAGCTAAAATAACCTTTTTGCCGGCATCATCAAGCCGAAGCTGACCGCAATTATGTGTTCTTTTGAGCATTGCAACATCTTTCTTCATAAAAAGTCTGTCCGGATCTCCGCGCGCGCAGAGACACCCGCTGAACAAGATAGCCGAAGAGGGTCGTTCCGTCAATGGTGGCTTTTAAGATTTGATAATAAGATATGGAACAGCTCGCCATTAATGATCAGGGTTGAAACCAATATCACTGTGCAATTGGGAATTCATATTGGCGGACTCTTAAATCACTAAGGTTCTCAGGATCGAAGCTAATAACAAAACCTTCATCCGATACGTTATACTCAAATTCCTGACCGCTGAAAGGGTCTTTCGGTAAATTAGCCGGAAGCGTTTCTGGTAATTGACCGGTTTCTGCATTTACAAGGTAAATCTCTATGGCAACCTTTGTTACATTGAAGACAGTTATTCCTCCAACGTATATATCGTGTTGTTCAGCTACATTAATCGGAAGGAAAGGACGTATAAGGACATATGGATCATCAACGACACTATTCTTCAGTTCCTCTTTTAATTCCTTAAGTTCCAAATGCTTCTGTTGATACGAAATATCACTCCCAATAATGCGGTTAACAGATGACAAGAACCTGTTGTATGGCTCTTTCGCTCGCTCAAGCACTTCTTCATAAGTGAGGCTTAGAATTTCCTGCCTGGCACTTTCATCTTCAATCAGCTCCGAAACCTTTTCTCTCCACGTGTTAAACAACTCAGGACGCACCCTTAAAAACTCCATGTTATCATTCAATTCAATTTCTAATGCCCTCCCAGGCGGTGGTGGCGCCCCCTGCACAGTACTAATCTGGCCCTGTAACCATATAAGGGTATCTCTATCCGGTGGCATGGAGCCAAGAACGTAATGAATACAGCGTAAGGCTCGGAAGTCAATCGGCATCGAAAGCAAATACCCAAGGACACCCTCATCAACGATGTGCTGAGCAAACCTTCGTACGCTTAAGCATCTTTCAAGTGCAGTCAGGTATTGTCCATCGGCAGCGAGAGTCCTTGCATCCACTTCAAGCAGATAAGCAAGCTGGCGCCATTGTTGTAATAATGTATTGTATCCCTGAGAGCGCATTATTCCCCAACTGCAATCCAGAATCTGAGTAGCAGCTACAGCAATTCTAATAGCTTCGCGAGATTCCGGCAAATTCAGATATTCTTTTACCGCCTCATCGGGGTCACCGCCACGCAAGACACTGTCGAAATGTATGAATGTGTCATCAAGCTCGGGGCGAAGTAGAAACGCCTGATAATAGAGCAAGGCGGCGTTGTCAGGGTCCGGTGATGAGACGGCAGCGTTTGCGCTAATTGTACATAGAAACAAGGTCGCACAAATGCCGAAAATCGTCTTTCTACTAATGTGTTTAATATTACTCATAACAGACCTCCTTTTAGATTGCGAATTCTATAGACCATAGAAAACGCGGGGCGTTTAGCAATTTAAAAAGGCCATAATCATCCTGAATTAGTCCGTCTCGAATTCCTCACAATTATTATACACAAGTAGTCAGAAAAATCAAAGAAGATATCCCCAGTCAATAACTGGTTTTGTTAATATTTGAGTTCAGGGCTGCTAATGGTTGGTTATTTTGGTGTGTGCTGGAGCAGAAACTGCTGGAGGCCGCGGAGGTCGTCGGTATTGAGCAGGTCAACGCCGCTGGCCAGCAATTCCCGCCAGAGTGTTTGGCGTGCTGGTGAAGGTTTGTCGGGGGTAGCCCAGAATCTGATGCGTCGGCCTTTTTGGTGGGCGGTTTCGACAATCTTTTTTAATTTCTGACGTTCTTCGACCGGCATAGGACCGTTGCCGTCGTATGAGAAATGCCTTGTCCAGTTATCACTGATAACAGGGATTAGTGTAGCCGGTGTGTCAGAATCCAAATCTACAAGCCTGCCGTCATAGCCGGCATAACGGATGGTCTGGGCCTCCATCAGCTCGCGTGGACGATTGCCGGACACAATGACAATGACCGCTTTATCGGTTCGTCCTTTTGAGTCAAAGGTGGTAAAAATGCTCTCGTACCCGGCCAGCATTTCGTTGAGCACTTTGTAGGTTGCGACGGCTTCGGTCTTTATATCGATGAACAAGGTGAATTGTGGTCCGTTGGGATAGACCCGCCCGCCGTTTTGGGCGATACGTGTGCTCAGCGGTTCAAGATAGAGCGAGCGTAACGTTCGCTCAGGCTTTATTTCATCCAGGTCGTGAGCGACGAATAAATCGCCATCAACAAGATGGATGTCGGCCTCAACGCTGGTAAAGCCGTGGTCCAATGCATCCAATAGAGGACGGTCGTGCTCATAGTCGTTGTGCGCATGGGCTCCGGGCAAAGGTATGGGGCCGGCGGGAGCGGAAGATATCCTACATGAGCTGGTGAGCAGAACCGGTGCCAGGCATATGGTTGCGATTATAAATTTAGTTCTCATTTAAGCATCCCCCATAGTTCCCTGAATTGCTTTAGAGCGCTTACTTTCATTTGTTAGAGCATATCTGCAAAATCGAATATCATCGAACAGCCCGTTTCACACACTCTTGCCGACAAGTTCATTATAGTCCGGAAATGATATCCTTCAATATCATAAACTGCAAGTCGAACACTTTCCGCAACTGGTCATCGGGAACAACATCACCTATGACGCCCATATAGGCATCCGCAAGTCGCGAGCCAAACCCGATGACGGTCACGGTCCCTTTGCTGTGACGGACTCTTGCGGCCACTGTCGCATTTACCACCGACATTATCGGCTCTCCTGCCTCGATTTGAAAGACTGAGTCAATTTTTATTATAGGCCAGCCCTCAGGGGCTTTTAGCTGGCCATTAATACGCGCGCTTCGATTCACATTCAGGCCGAACGGATACAGCAAGCTGTTCGCAGTTGACTCGGTGTTCTCCGGCGAATCGAAGATGAGCACTTTTCCGCCCGATGCGACATAATTGACCAGATCTTCGCGGAACTCGCTCGTGACTGTCCGGTTGGGATGTGGAAACACGATAAGCTCGCCGCTCAGTGCATCGGTGCCACGTTTCCGAGAGGTGAAGTAACCGAGGCGGAGAATCCACCGCTCGAAAATCCCGAATCCATCTCTCGTTCCAGTGATGAAGCCGCTCTTAGAAAGAGGTGCGTCGCACACGGTACGATCGACCACAACTTCAACCATAGGCCGAACCGCTTTTGGAAGAGGCATAGAATACTTGTGAATTGCTCGTGTACTCATTACTGCAATCGCCCAGCCGAACACCCCTGCACTGACCACAATTAACCAGGACACGTTCGGCCTTCGGCAGAGTGCCAATCCACCGGCAAGGAGCATAATCCCTACAGCACTAAAAACGAATGAGTATCGCTCTTTTGGTGCTGCGCGATGATTAAGCCATTCGAGCATGCCAAGCATTAATTCAGCCTTTCCAGGTTCAAAGGTTGCGAAATTAGAAAAGACTGACGAATCGGTAAAAGCGACAACACGCCCGGCAGCGTGACGTGTTGTCAACAATTGTACGAAAGCACCATACTGCATTTCTGTTTTGTCTTCGACCTGGGGATAGAAATTACTTGCGTGGTAATCAGCCAGCAGATTCTTCAAACTCGTGGAACGAATGACCACCCGGTCAGGACTCCTTCCCGGGTCGATAGAGCAGGAGACCGCGAAGTTGAACAGAGGCATGCTTTGAATTATTGGGTGCGGTACTAACGGCAGGTTGTAGAGCTGAGTATAAATTGTATCGATGTCAAACAGACAGTCATAACGAAAACTGAAACCGAAAACCTTTGCTATATCGTTTATATGTGTGCCTGTGTTGAAAACGTTCGTATGTTCACCAACGAGCAGCAGGCCCCCACCTTGTTCGACAAATCGCTCTATTGCTTCTATTTCTTCCGGGTCATATCGTGGAATACTTGTGCAAGCCATGCGGTAAAGGCCAAAAACCACAACCGCAACAGAACAGACGCGCAGCATCTTTTTTGCCTGTCCAGGGGATGTGAAGGCAAGAGACGCCAAAACAAGAGAGACACCCATCACGTTGATGACCGGCAGGGACGAGGCAATAATATATATGGCAAGGACGACAGTTGCAAGCAAAGCTACAAGGCCTTTCATACCTCGCCAGGGGAAAGGATGTTGCGCGAGGATTGCTACTACCAAAGCCGCCAATGTCAGCACCCGCCGCAGGGGATGCGCTAATAGCCCTGTTGAGCCAGCCGCAATCCAGGCGGCCGCCAGATAAGCTATCGCTGCGACTACCGGCCCCAAGTTTGCTGAAGTGCCTGCCGGACAGTATGCGGCTAATCCTTCGATTTTTCCTTTTTTACCGCGAGTCACTTAGAAGATTATCTCTCATATCCAAAGACGGGCATTGACGTAAATGAGCAGGCCTGATATAATCAGTTCTTTTGGTGGGGGGGGGGAAGATTTGTGGTGAAAGTAGCTCAGCTGGTTAGAGCACTGGATTGTGGATCCAGGGGTCGGGGGTTCGAGTCCCCTCTTTCACCCTTTGAGAGCACGTAGGTAATTTACTTCGCCAAGAGACGGCGAATCTGCGATATTTGCTATTGACTATTTTTATTGAGTTTGAGTTCTGATTTCCTTTTCAATAGTCAATTCGCAGCGATGGACGGAAGGTAAGATTCTTTTGAAGAAAAGCAATAAGTAAAAATAAACAAAAGGAGAAGCAAAATGAAGAAACGCACGTCTAATTCAAACCTATCGTTAAGTATTGTCTCGCTGGTTATCGTTTTAGTTTGCCTCGGATATGCGGCAACAAGGGCGGATGCACAACAAAAAACTTTGAATCGTCCGCCGGAAGGTTTTGTGGCGCTGTTCAACGGCAGGGACCTGGCCGGCTGGAAAGGATTGGTTGGCGATCCGAAGAGCAGGCGCGAAATGAGCAGAGCAGAATTGGCCAAGGCCCAGGCCCAGACGGACGAGGACATGCGGGCGCACTGGAAGGTGGTCGATGGCGCGCTTAGCTTTGACGGGAAAGGGCACAGCCTTTGTACGGCAAAAGACTACGGCGATTTCGAGATGTTCGTGGACTGGAAGATAGAGGCCGGCGGTGACAGCGGCATTTATCTTCGCGGCTCGCCACAGGTACAGATATGGGACACAGCGAACAGGAACGTCGGCGCACAGGTTGGCTCGGGCGGATTGTATAACAACAAGAAAGGGCCGAGCAAGCCTTTGAAAATGGCCGATAAGCCGGTCGGACAATGGAACACGTTTAGAATTATTATGATTGGCGAGCTGGTAACGATATATCTGAATGATGTGCTGGTAGTTGAGAATGTGGTAATGGAAAACTACTGGGAGCGGGACAAGTCCATCTATCCGAAAGGGCAAATTGAGCTTCAGTCGCACGGCAGCCGGCTTTATTTTCGAAATGTATTTATAAGGGAGATTCCACGAGAGAAAGGTAAGAATAAATTGACCGAGAAGCAGAAGTCCAAGGGATTTGTTAGTCTGTTCAATGGCAAAAATATGACCGGCTGGACAGGTAATACCGAAGGGTACACGGCCGAGGACGGCAAGATCGTTCTCCACCCCGAACGCGGCAGCGGGAACCTTTACACGGTGGATGAATACGGCGATTTTATATTTCGTTTTGAATTTAAACTCACGCCCGGGGCTAATAACGGGCTTGCGATTCGTGCGCCTTTGTCGGGCGATGCGGCGTATTCGGGAATGGAGCTTCAGATTCTTGATAATACTGCACCCAAGTACAAAGAACTCAAGCCTTATCAGTTCCACGGGTCTATTTACGGGGTCGTTCCGGCTAAGCGAGGTTACCTTAAGCCCATCGGTGAGTGGAATTCTGAAAAGGTCATTGCAAAGGGCCGACGCATTAAGGTTATTCTCAACGGCACAACAATCGTTGACGCGGATATCGACGAAGCCAGCACGCCCAAAACAATGGATGGAAGAGACCATCCGGGCCTGAAACGAGACAAAGGCCATATCGGCTTTTGTGGGCACGGGGACTATCTTGAATTCCGGAACCTGAGAATCAAATCTCTTGATTAGTGAACAGAGATTTTTCATAAAGCAAAAAGGAAGAAACAATGAACGACAGAAGAAGCAAAAAAGCAATGATATTAACCCGTCGACAGTTTTTGAAGAGCTCAGCGGTTGCGGGGGCGGCGATGGCATGGCCGACAATCGTACCTTCTTCGGTGTTTGGCGCTGATGCACCGAGCAATCGCATTACGATTGGGTGTATTGGTATGGGAGGCCAGGGCACAGAGAATATGAAGGGATTCAAAGGCATGTCCGGCTGCGAGGTGGTGGCGGTTTGCGATGCCGATGTGAAACATATGGGGCAAGCCGGTCAGACAGCCGGTCTTACTGCAAGCTCCTGTTACACCGACTTTCGTGACGTGCTGGCCCGGAATGACATTGATGCAGTATCGATTGCCACGCCCGACCATTGGCATGTGCCTATTTCGGTAGCCGCAGTCAGGGCGGGTATGGATGTGTTTTGTGAAAAGCCCCTGACTCTGAACATAGGCGAGGGGCGTGTGCTTGCAGATGAGGTGAAGCGGTACGGCCGGGTTTTTCAGACCGGCTCTCAGCAGCGTTCGGGCAGCGAGTTTCGATTCGCGTGCGAGCTGGTCCGCAACGGCCGAATAGGCAAGCTGCACACTATAAGAGTCGGGATTCATGGTAACAACCGCACCTGTCCGCCCACGTGGAGCCCCGAGCCGGTGCCGGAAGGATTCGATTACGATATGTGGCTTGGGCCGGCGCCGTGGCAGCCGTACACCGAGCAGCGATGCCACTATCAATTTCGCTTTATTTTAGATTACTCCGGCGGTCAGATGACCAACTGGGGCGCACATTATCTCGATATTGCACAATGGGGCAATGCGTCGGACGACACCGGGCCGGTCGAAATCGTCGGCAGCGGGGATTTTCCCAAGACCGGATTGTTTACAACCGCTCAAAACGAGAATATTGAGTACACCTATGCAAACGGCGTTAAATTATTCCTTAAAAGTAGTAGCGGTCATACACGTTTCGAGGGCAGCGAAGGATGGGTGGATGTGACACGCGGTAAAATAGAAGCCGAGCCGGAGTCACTTCTGACGAGCAAAATAGGACCGGACGAAATTCACCTTTATAACAGCAACGACCACAAGCAGAATTTCCTGGATTGTATTAAGAGCCGCAAGGACCCCATTGCCTCGGTGGAGATTGGACACCGCACAAGTACCGTCTGTCATCTGGGCAATATTGCGATGATGTTTGGGCGAAAATTGAAATGGGACCCGAAGGCTGAACGCTTCATCAATGACTCGTCGGCAAACAATATGCTTACCCGCGCGATGCGTGCACCGTGGCGGCTTTAAAATTGATTATTGACTATTGATTATTGAAGGCTTGCTTTTCGTTGATGGTTTTTTAAAAGTTGAAAATTGATTATCGTCTGTTCGTGATGGGATAACGGAGCTTTTATTATGAAGGCGAGAGGAATTAATCGACGTCAATTTTTGAGGCAAGCAGCTGGTGCGTCCGCAGCGGCGGTGGGTTTTCCCTATTTAGCTGCCTCTTCGGCGCTGGGTAAGGGGGGGGTCGTTGCACCGAGCAATAGAATTGTAATGGGTGCTATCGGCGTCGGGGGGCAGGGC
>Ga0315555_1001333_pt1 | contig 17752 bp, 17 predicted proteins | sample SalMarSW160380MG_FD_202113 | JGI IMG/M metagenome (GOLD analysis project Ga0315555, IMG submission 202113) | Salt marsh sediment microbial communities from the Plum Island Ecosystem LTER, Massachusetts, United States - Salt Marsh Sediment SW1603-80 ... | reverse complement strand
TGTAGAGTATTTGAAACGAAATAAGACCGTCTATGATGAGAAATATTTATGGGATTAGCTTATATCGCCCTTACAGGGCTTGTTATTTTAGTGTGGCCGGTTTGTTATCTCAGGGATTGACCCTGAGATGGTATATGTCGCCCTTTCAGGGCTCAATAAGTTATTATGTCTTCAGATGCAGAGCGTTACAGAAGGTACTTAAGGGAAAGATATCCCTTTTATTTCGATATAAAAACTTTGTGAAATTCCCTGAAAGGGAATCATAAAATAACTCAATGTCTTTAGACATTGAGAGATTAGGTAAAAATATGTCCCAGTCTTTACATAATTTATGGGCACATATAGTTTTCAGTACTAAGTACCGAGAAAGAATTATCCAGCCCGATATCGAACCTGAATTATACGCATATATTAGTACTATTTTGAAATTCTACGGATCTTCTTGCCTTAAGATAAATGGAGATTCTGATCATATTCATATTCTTACTAAGCAGTCCAAGCATTATACTGTCCCCAAACTTGTGGAGGAAATAAAAAAAAGCAGTTCAAGATGGATTAAAACAAAAAATCCCTTGTATGCTAAATTCAGATGGCAAAATGGATATGCCGCATTTTCGGTTGGTCCTGCCGAAGTTGAAAGAATAAAACGTTATATCGAGAAACAGAAAGATCATCATAAGAAGAAAAAATTCAAGGAAGAATTTGTAGAGTATTTGAAACGAAATAAGACCGTCTATGATGAGAAATATTTATGGGATTAGCTTATATCGCCCTTACAGGGCTTGTTATGTTAGTGTGGCCGGTTTGTTATCTCAGGGATTGACCCTGAGATGGTATATGTCGCCCTTTCAGGGCTCATAAGTTCGGAAGTAAAAAAGAAAACAGCACCCTGTAGAGGCGACATATTTGCATTGGAATGAAAAAGCACCAACGGAATAAGAGATATAACTTATGGAAATAGTCACTATATATTGCATTTACCAAAAGGCTGAAGAATTTAGTATAGAAGGATTCCCTGAAAGGGAATCATAAAATAACTCAGTGTCTTCAGACACTGGGAGGCAAAGGAGCAATCAAGAGAAACAGAGCCCTGTAAGGGCGACATAAAATCATGAATAAATCAAATATTTTCATTTTAAAAGGAACATGAACCTAAAAGAAGGAGCATTCTAGATGCCATTTTATATAAGGCGGGGTAATATTCCCCCCAAAAGACACATTCAGCACCGTGACGCGAATGGAAATTTATATCATGAAGAACATGCCAGCCGCGAGGGTTTTTCCAGCATATATTCTAACCTGTATCATCTACGGCCACCCACCAGGATCTCCAAAGTGGAAGCCTTTAGACCGTTGAAATATCTGGCTGCGAAAGATCAGCCTCACCGCCACCGTCATCTGGAAACCTTCAAATTTAAGCCCGGCGGGAACTGGATTTCCGGAAGACGCTTGCTGGCGTTTAATAATGATGTGGCACTGTTCACGTCCGCACCGCAGCAGCAAGCCGACTTTTTTTACCGAAACGGGATAGGGGATGAAGTCATTTTCGTGCATTATGGCAGTGGTCTGATTAAAAGCCTTTTCGGTAATCTGCAATATGGACCGGGAGATTACATTATTATTCCCCGGGGAATTCTCTATCAGCTGGAACTGCAGAACGAGGATAATCGCTTCCTGATCATTGAATCGGCCGGTATGATTGAGCCTCCCACCCGTTACCGCAATGAATACGGGCAGCTCCTGGAACATGCACCATTCTGCGAGAGAGATTTCCGGGTTCCGGAAATTATTGAGCCGGTGGATAAAGAAGGAAACCATCGGTTTCTGCTGAAACTGTCCCATGGAATCCAGGAATATGCCTTTGCCCAGCATCCTTTCGATCTGGTGGGATGGGATGGTTTTTATTATCCCTGGATTTTTAATATTAAAGATTTTATGCCCATTGTGGGGAAAGTACATCAACCGCCACCGGTTCACCAGACCTTTCAGGCACCGGGATTTGTTATCTGTTCTTTCTGTCCCCGCTTGTTTGATTTTCACGAACTATCCATTCCCACACCTTATAATCACAGTAATGTGGATTGCGATGAAGTCCTCTATTATGTGGAAGGTGATTTCATGAGCCGGAAAGGGGTGGGAGAAGGATCCATTACCATTCATCCCTATGGAATCGCCCATGGGCCTCATCCCGGCAGCTACGAGGGATCCATCGGACAGAAAAAAACAGATGAATACGCGGTTATGCTGGACACTTTCCGGCCGCTGCAAATAGCTGTGGATGCTCTGGAAATTGATGATTCCAAATATCCTTACAACTGGATGGAATAAAAATCAGCTGAAAACACAAACCGGAAATATGAATGGTCTGATAGAGGCTGGTAATCTTTACAAGCCGGAAATAATATTTATGAAGAAGCGGTAAAAAGGGAACTGAAATCAAATGGCAACTTCCCCGGAAAAGAACAAAACATTTCCCTTTGGACAGAATATGGTCTGGTATCCGGATCCTGAATGGATTGCGAAAAGCAATCTGCAAAAATTTATGAAAAAGTATGGAATACCGGATTATGACAGCCTGATGCAACGCTCTGTTAGCGATATTGAATGGTTCTGGCAGGCGGTGCTGCAGGAGCTGGATATCCAATTTTACAGACCGTACAGTAAAGTCATTGATCAGTCCGAAGACATCCGATTTCCGCACTAGTGTGTGGACGGCAAAATGAACATTATCCATAATTGCCTGGACAAATGGCAATCCACACCTGTGGCACAGCAGAATGCGCTGATCTGGGAGAATGAAAAAGGAGAAAACAAATCCTTCACCTATGGAGAATTATTCCGGGAAGTTAACCGGTGTGCAAATGCCTTACGTTCTCTGGGAATCGGCCGGGGAGATGTGGTGGGCCTGTTCATGCCTATGATTCCGGAGGTTGTGATTTCTTTTCTGGCTGTTATTAAAATTGGTGCTATCGTACTCCCCCTTTTCAGCGGTTTTGGTGCCACCGCCATATCGACGCGACTGAGTGATGCCTCGGCAAAAATTTTGCTTACGGCTGATGGAATGATCAGGCGGGGCAGGAAAATTTCCATGCTGAAACCTGCCCTGGACGCTCTGAAAGATGTGCCCGGCGTAAAACAGGTGGTATTAGTGGAAAACACCGGTGGACAGAGGAATAAGCTTAATAAAGGTCGGGATCATTTATGGCAGCAATTGATTACCGGTTTTCCGGATGATTCCGAAACGGAAGTGACTGATGCCGAAGATGTCCTGATGCTGATCTACACCAGCGGAACCACCGGAAAACCCAAGGGTGCCGTACATACCCATTGTGGTTTCCCGGTTAAAGCTGCCCAGGACATGTCTCAGGCCATGGATTTTAAAGCGGGCGAGATTATGTTCTGGATGAGTGATATGGGATGGATGATGGGACCCTGGGAAGTTTTCGGAACTCTGCTGATCGGCGGAACCATGGTGCTTTATGATGGTGCCCCGAATATTCCTGATGCCGGCAGAGTGTGGTCCCTGGTGGCCCGCCATGGTATAACGCATCTGGGCATTACGCCGACTTTTATTCGCACGCTTATTCCCAATGGAACTGCCCCCCTCAGCAGGCAAAATGTAGACAGCTTGCGAATGGTGGGGTCTACCGGCAGTCCCTGGGACCCGGAATCATGGAATTGGATTTTTAACCATGTTCTGCAGAAGAGAAAACCGATCATCAACTATTCCGGTGGTACAGAAATCAGTGGCGGTATTCTGAGCGGTAATTTTTTCAAACCGCTGAAACCGTGTGCATTTTCCGGCCCGGTACCGGGCATGGATGCCGATGTGGTAGATGAAAATGGCCGGCCGGTTCGAAAGATGGTGGGAGAACTGGTATTGCGAAAACCGTGGATCGGAATGACACGGGGATTCTGGAATGACCGCCAGCGATATCTGGATACATACTGGAGTAAGTTCGGGGAGATATGGTATCATGGGGATTATGCTGCTATTGATGAAGATGGTTTGTGGTATATCCTCGGCAGGAGCGATGATACAATTAAAGTAGCAGGGAAACGGCTGGGACCGGCAGAAGTGGAATCGATCGTCAACAGCCATCCCCTGGTGGCCGATTGTGCAGCCATCGGTGTGCCGGACGAGGTCAAGGGAGAAGCAGTGGTCATATTTTGCGTGCTGAAGGAACAACAGGAGCGTCTTGATCAGCTGCGGGATCATTTGCTGGAACTCATTGTGAACGAACTGGGTAAGCCGCTGAAACCCCGCGAAATTAAATTTGTTACGGCTTTACCGAAAACCCGTAATTCCAAAGTGATACACCGGGTAATCAGGGCGGTGTATCTGGGAAAGGATCCGGGAGACCTGAGCAGCCTGGAGGATCCACTGACGGTGGACGCTATCCGCCAGGCATTCTGATAGTGCTCCTCTCGGCCTGTGAAGGGAATAATTAAATAATTGTCTGATAAATTTAACCGATAGAATCAGAGGGAAATCATGGCTGATAATAAAAATAGCAAGAAAACAGGAGACCAGACCCTTTCCGCATTTGAGAAAGCAGGTCTGGCAGGGGATGATCCCAGGGTTACACCCATAAAACTGGACGGCCCCGCTCCGGAGGGAAATGATATCGTGTATCCGGATTATTCGCCGGAGGAGCATGAGACCTGGAAAATCCTCTTCGATCGGCAGCGTAAGTTACTTCCGGGACATGCCTGCCAGGAGTACCTGGACGGTATGGCCATGATGGAATTTCCGGAAGACCGGATTCCGTATCTGGGAGATGTAGGTGGCGTACTCATGAAAGCCACCAACTGGCAGGTAGCCCGGGTACCTGGATTATTATTCGAGGGGGATTTCTTCTCACGTTTAGCCCGCCGGGTATTTCCCTCCACGGATTATATCCGGCCGCGGCATGAGCTGGACTACACACCGGCACCGGATCTGTTTCACGATATATTCGGCCATACCCCCATGATCACCAATCCCGCTTTCGCCAATTTTTACCAGAAAATCGGTGAAGCCTCCATGAAAGCCGAGGGGTATAATCGCCGCCGGCTGGAACGCATTTACTGGTTTACGGTGGAATTCGGCCTGATCAGTACTGCGGAGGGAATGAGAATATATGGAAACGGGATTATCTCTTCCTATGCAGAAACGCGGCATAGTCTTACCGACCAGGTTAAAAAATTGCCCTTTGATCTAGAAAAAATGAGTGAACAGGAATATGACGTGTGGCATATGCAGCCACTGCTGTTTGTTATTGACTCTTTTGAGCAGCTGGAACACGGCTTTTATCGGTGGGCGGAGAAAAACGGTTTGCTGAATGCTTAGTACTTTATTTCATATATAAAGTAACGTATTAATATTAGACAGGATTAATGCCATAGGCATCACTGCGTGACAGGATGAACAAGATTGTATATCATCGGGTTCATCCGGATATATTGTAAAAAATGTACAGGTTCATCCACCGCCCGGAACCTTTCCTCAAATATGTTTAAAACTATGTATATTCAAATACCGGTATTTCGTAAAAAATCGTTTTTACTCTTCAGCAGGAAGAACGGTGATGTTGTTTTAAAATTATTGGATATGATATACCAGAATAAAATGAGTCTTTGATCCTGTCAATCCTGTCTAAAAATATGTCACTGTATTTATGAAAAAAACTACTTATTAAAAAGTCTTCACTAAAGTGCAGGGATTTCCGGAGTTCACGAAAATGACCATGTCCAATATCCTCCTGGAATTCCAGAACCAGCAGAAAATTGCCCTGGTCTATTTAAACCGACCGGATGTTCATCATGCCATTGATGAACACACCATGAAGGAACTGCAGGTTGCCGTTGACCAAATTTATTCCAAAGAGACGGTGCGGGCTATCATCCTCACGGCCACCGGTACGGAAACGTTTTGCGCCGGCGGGGACCTGAGCTATTTTGCCGGATTGAAAACCGGAAAACAGGCCGCAGAAATGTCCCGCCGGATGCAGCAGCTGCTGGACCGCCTGTGGTCCGGGGATAAAGTGGTGATAGCCGCCATAAACGGCCAGGCACTGGGAGGAGGATGTGAGATTCTTACCGCCTGTCATTTTCGGATTGCCTCCGAGAATGCACGTTTTTCCTTTCGCCAGGCGGCAAACGGTATCATTACCGGATGGGGCGGCGGAGGGCGGTTATTTGCGCTGCTGGGACGCAGTAAAGCCCTGCGCATACTGCTGCTGGCAGAGACCATAGATGCAGAGGAAGCGCAAAATTTGGGGCTGGTGGACAGGGTGGTGGCCAGTCGGTACCTGTTGAAGGAGGCTCTGGTCCTGGCCAACAAGATCTGCGAAAAACCGGCGCCGGCCATCCGTTCTTTTCTGCATTTATACCGAAATTTTGATCAAACCAGCTGGCAGGAAATCAATTGTCTGGAAACCGAATTGTTCAGCGAATTGTGGATGGGTGAAGATTTCCGGAGCTGGCTGGAGGATTTTCTTAAAAATCCCAGAAACAAGATTAAAGATTAAGGATGAAGGATTAAAGAGGGTAAAGGCTTCCTGACGATGCTGACTCCCTCAGGTCGTCTCGTCAGGACCAGATCGTCCCTGATTTAGCCAGAATCCAGCATCCAGCTTTAATCTTTCATCCTTAATCCTTAATCCTCTTTTTCTGACCAAGCGCCTGCTTCACCTGGCGGGCGGTGTTGGCAGGCAGTTTACCTTTTTCGATCAATTCCTGCAAGGATGCTTCGGAAATCTTTTTTACCGATCCGAATGTTTTCAGCAGGCCGGTTTTACGTTTTGGTCCGATACCCGGGATGTCATCCAAGGAGGATTTCAGGGTGCGTTTCCCGCGCAACTGACGATGGAAAGTGATGGCGAAACGGTGGCTCTCATCGCGAATCTGTTGCAGCAATTTCAGCCCGGCTGAGCTCTTCGGAATGTTCTGGGGTTCACTGATTCCCGGCAGGTATACCTCTTCCAGCCGCTTGGCCAACCCGATGACCGGCTGATCCATAATACCCAGTTCATTCAGGGCCTGAAGAGCGCTGGACAACTGGCCTTTACCGCCGTCAATCAGTATGAGGTCGGGGAGTTTGCGGTTTTCCTGCTGCAGGCGCCGGTAACGCCGGTAAACCACTTCGTGCATCATGGCGAAATCATCCGGCGTGTCTTTAATGCGGATTTTGAAATGCCGGTATTCACTTTTTCTCGCCTTACCGTTATAAAAACTGACCAGGGAACCCACTGCGTCCTGCCCCTGCAGGTTGGATATATCAAAAGCTTCAATGACACGGGGAGGCTCGGGAAGCTGTAAATCCTTCTGCAGGATGCGAACATGATAAGCCAGGTGATCTTTTCGTTTCTCTTTCTGGATCATGAGGTCTTTAAGTAGAAAAGCGGCATTTTTGCCAACCAGCTGGATGAGTTTTTTCTTCTCACCGATCTGTGGAATGATCAGTTCTACCTTGTGATTGGCCTGCCGGTTTAACCAACTGCCCAGTAAATCATTTTCCAGCGGTTCCTCCGGTAACAGAATCTGGTCGGGATTGGAATCGTTATCCAGATAGTATTGTCGCAGAAATTGGGAAAGGACTTCAGCAGATGCTTTTTCCTCCACTCCCTCCAGATAAAAATGCTGCCTGCCCACCACTTTTCCGTCTCTCACCTTGAATACCACCGAGCAGGCATCCTCTGCATCCATAGCCAGCGCAATCACATCACGGTCTTCCGGATCTACCATAACCACTTTCTGGGCGGTAAAATAATAGCTTTCAATCATCTGGATCTGGTCACGTAACCGCGCGGCATTTTCAAAATTAAGGGTGGTTGATTCAGCCTGCATCCGTTCGTTCAGTTCCTGCAGTAGTTCCCGGGTTTTTCCCTTCAGGAATTTTTCCACCTGGGAAATCATGCCGTTATATTCAGCAGCACTGACCAGCCCCTCGCAGGGTCCCTGGCAGCGATGAATGTGATAATCCAGGCAGACTCTCACCTTTTTCCGGGCAATGATATCATCATCAAGATAGTACTTACAGGAGCGGATGGGAAATATTTTACGAACGGTGCGAATGATATTCCGCAGATGTTTTACATCGGTATAGGGACCCAGGTATTTGGAGCCATCCCGCATAATTTTTCGGGTTACAAAAACCCGTGGAATGGGTTCATGGGTGATCCGTATATAGGGATAACTCTTGTCATCCCGCAGGTTGATATTGTAGCGTGGCTTATGTTTCTTAACCAGGTTCGATTCCAGAATCAACGCTTCAACTTCATTATCCACAATTATGGTTTCCAGAGTGGCTATCTTGCGAACCATTACGGCGGTTTTGGGGTCCAGGTTCCGCGCATCCTGGAAATAACTGCGTACCCGAGCACGCAGGTTTTTGGCCTTGCCCACATAGATAACTTTTCCTTCGGAATTTCTGAACAGATACACACCCGGCTGGGAACTCAGGTTTTCAAGTTGCTGTTGAATGTTTGAATTCATATATGATCTTAATATGTGTCATATACAATATATTTATTTTTCGGGAAAGTTCCAATCTCGGATTCCGATGGGTATGTACTCTATTTCATAAATAAAGTAATGTATTAATTTTAGACAGGATAAACAGGATGAACGACATAGCATATTATCGGGCTCATTAGGATAAATGGGTGAAAATGTATAGGTTCATGTACTGAATGAATCCTCTTTTCAAAAGTGTTTATTACTATGTATATTCTAAAATCTACAAATAGTAGACAATTATTTTGCCATATCAAATGCAGAACAGAGATGTTGGTTTAAAATCATATAATAAGATTTACAGGATTTCAATTATTATTGAATCCTGTTAATCCTGTCTAAAATTCATGTTATCGTATTTATGGAACGCTCTACTAAGTTAAGGGTTAGAAACGCATCCGCAAATGAAAAAAACCTTGTAATAGGGACTTATTTCTGTTAAATTTGCGGGCTGAAAATGACGAATTTGAATCGGAGGTATTGAATTTTATGTATAGTGTGTTAATCATATTATTTGTGCTGGTTGCCATATTAATGACCGTTACCATATTGATGCAGTCATCAAAGGGGGGAGGTTTGGCGGCCTCATTCGGAGGCGCCGGTATGGGCGGTGTTTTCGGTCCCCGCGGTGCGGCTAATTTTCTTCAGAAAGCCACTACCATTCTGGCCATCGCTTACGGTCTTATATGCCTGACCATCGGGTTCATCGGCCGGCCCTCGGCGGAACGGGGAAGTATAATTCAGCAGCAACAGCAACAGCAGCAGCAGACGCAGGGAAATCCGCTGCCGGTAGCACCCATGGAAGGTTCTGAGCAACCCTTCCCGCAACAGCAGGCTCCAGCCCCATCCGGTCAGCAGCAGCCGCAACAACAACAGCAACAGCCACAACAGCCTGCACAGGATAATCCTCAATAGAGATTTGCTGCTGGCGTGGTGGAATTGGCATACACGCTGTCTTGAGGGGGCAGTGGGCAACCGCTCGTGGGGGTTCGAGTCCCCCCGCCAGCACGAGAAATGCAAGTGATAAGTATTAAGTAATAAGTTATAAGTGAGAGAGTTTGTGGGGCGTTCGGGATGAACGCCTTTTTTTATTACCTATCAACCGCTCGTGAGGGTTTTAAAATCCCTCCTGTCCGGCAGTCGGAAGACTGACGGGCCTGTCCGGCGGTTGACAGAGCGACAGGCCGCCAGCACTTTTATCAATGAAGTTAAGTAATTTATTTAGCTTTGAGCCTTTTATGAACCGTTTATGAACCCATTGAGCCCTTTATGAGCCCTTTAGCATATATTTGGTACCTCGACCTGTTTTTCCTTTCTTGATGATAAGTCCTTTTTGTATCAGTTCATCCAAATCTCTTGTCGCAGTGGATTTTGATGTATTTGTAAGTCTCTGGTATTCAGTATTGGTTATTGTGCCCTGCTGCTTAATATACCGAATTGCCTGTCTTTGTCGTTCATTTAATACTAATCTTATTAGATTTTCAATTGTGTATATATCTTTATTGAAATGAATTTTGAAACTGTTTTCATCTGCATCAAATACAGGAGCCGGTAGTTTCTGCTCTTTACAGAGATTTAAAATTCGATAAGTGCCGCTTCCCCATTTTTCAATTAAACCGGCATAATAAAATACCTGGGCAATTAACGGGTTACGAAGTAACGATTTATGTTCCCTCTGATAAAGATCTTCGATATGTATTCCTTCCAATAAACCACCGGGATTCCAGATACTCAATTCATCCTGATATAGCCGGATTTGTATGTCGGAGCTGATACTGTAATCCCGATGAATCAGGGCATTCAGCACCGCCTCTCGCAATGCTTCAAGAGGATATTCCCATACTTCTTTTCGCTGTAAACCTTCCAGGTCAAGCTTTTTAACGGTAATATCATACCGAACCTGCAGCAACGATTTCAACCGATCCATCGCCAGATCAAGTTGCCGGAAAAGCGAACCGGTAAATTCCCGGCTGTCCAGAATGTCCGCGCCCTTTAAACGACCGATGCGCAATCTGACAGTATGAAATAATTTATCAGGTTCTCTGGTGAAGAGAAGCATACCTGCCCGGTTCAGACGATCACCATCCAGTAGCCCCAGATTGGTGAGGATATGCTCTGTGGAATCGCTCTCCTGAATACTGGTTAACCGTTGTTTCGACAACCGGATAAATTGGTTGACCAGTTCGGGTTCAACTTTATTCAATCCCCATTCTGTTTTAACCTAATCCCAGGTAATCCCGCTTTGAGCCATGGCGCGCTTCCCGATTTCATCACCGGTCATCGGCCTGTTGGTCGAACCCGATCGTAATATGTATCTTCCATCAAGATTTACCAGTGATCCACTTTTTGTTATATGAACGGCCAGAATGGCTTTTCTCTCTCGCTCTTCAATGGCAATCGTAGGCAGAACTCTCAGCTTATCATATATCTGTCCGCTGATCCGTTGCTGCATTTTATCCGAAGTACTGCAACCAATGATTTCACCGGTATCCTTCACACCTAAATAAAGCACGCCACCTTTATGATTCGAAAAAGCAACCAGATCCTCAAGGGCCTTGTCAGTCCAGTTCTCTTTGAATTCAACGGTTTCACTTTCCTGCCATCTGCTCATTTGCCGTTTACCAATCCTAACTGTTTTAATACCTCCTTTAAGCGTTTATCGGCTTCAGCTCACTCTTCTTATGCTTTCTGGAGGAACACAATTGTTCCATCCAATGGCAATACTTTGCGGCCATTTTTCTGTTCACCATATTCTCCAAATCCTCCATACACAGGCGATATTTATTGAGGATTTATATCAATGTTGCCAGCCGATTATCATCAACGATCCGTTGTCCGGCTGTGGTGGGATTGAAATCAGTTACATCTATCACCCCGGAGAGTCTTGGATTCTCTCGCGCAACAGCCCTCACAGCATCGGTCAGGTATTGCCCGAGCCCAGTGGTTTTGGTGCATCAAGCGGACCCCTGATCTGGCAGGCAGCATCCCACAGCCAGCCTTCCAGGGCTGAGACATCTAGACGTTTGGCAGAGAACATTGACAATTGAGATCTACTGTTTTCTTTAGAACCTGACATACAAATACTCCGTGCTAAAGGTTTGGAGTTGCAGTAAAATCCCCTTGCATAATTAGTTTATCAACGCTATCGTGAGACGTATAAGATTATAATATACAGAGCCAAAAAGTCAAGTCCAAAAAGTAATAAGTGATGAGTTGTAAGTTATACGTGTTAGAGTATTTAGGGCGTTCGGGTGAACGCCTTTTTTTATTCCCTAAAAACCGCTGCTGTGTGCAAGGGTGGACTGCCAGAATCACCGATTTTGCTGGGATAGACTGCCAGACAAGAGACTTCAGAAATTCAGGTGCCTGAAATCTCATTGAACCTCCTGTTAGTTTATTATTGGCATGAAAGCGGTTTGGGACCCCAGGATTTAAAAAGTAAATCCCTAAAATAACCGGTTTTGGTTTGAGGGTAGATGCTACCCGTAAAATTGTGCGCTGTATTGGGGTTGAAAAATATTACTATCGCATGCCTTAATCTTGACAAATATTACATATTTTTGTATAATATATAGTCTCCTGTGGTAAGTTGCCCTGATCGAAGGGAGCAGGACACACGCCTGTGCGGCTTACGATGGATTTAGAGGCAACCTCCCTTCTGTATGTTGAATTGATACTTCCTCATTAATGGATAGTAAATTGTCAAAATAGACTTTTGCTTATCTGGATTAGGTGTTTTTTTTATTAATTCCAAAAGGAGTCACCATGAAAAAATCATTGGTAAGGTTGCTAAACCTGATTTTTATCCTTCTTTTTTGTTGTATGTGTAATTATGTAATGGCAGGTGAACTGGAACAAATCAGACAGGCCATCAGAGAAAAAGGCGCAAATTGGACTGCAGCAGACAACTGGATTACCAAATTGAGTGCAGAAGAGCGAAGAAACCTGTTAGGAGCAATTATCGACCCCTCTGAATCTGCTCTGGCACCATTGCTGAACTTTCCTCCGGCTGACAGCTTACCTACGGAATTCGACTGGAGATATCATAACGGAAACTGGATTACCCCGGTCAAAAATCAGGCTGACTGTGGCAGCTGCTGGGACTTTTCCGCCATTGCCCAGGTGGAGGCCTGGTGGAAAATATATCATGCCAATCTCGACTCAATGATTGATCTCTCCGAGCAGTTTATTCTCTCCTGCGGTAACGCCGGATCCTGCTCCGGAGGCTCCGCTGCGCTGGCCCTTGAATTTGTCAAGAATGTGGGAGTGCCTTCGGAAGCATGTCTCCCCTATTTTGCTACTGATACCATTCCCTGCGGCTCTGCCTGCAGCAACTGGGCAGATGAAGCAGTCACCATTCCCGGGTGGGGATGGGTTACCATGGATGAAGCTATCATCGATAATCTTAAAAATGCCATACTGATACATCCGGTATCCACCTATCTGACTGTATTTACCGATTTATTTTATTATTCAGGGGGAGTATATCAGTATTCCTGGGGTGATGTGGCAGGAGGGCACCTGGTTCTGCTGGTGGGCTGGGACGACTCCGAGCAGAGCTGGATTGTCAAAAACAGCTGGGGTCCGAACTGGGGTGAAGCGGGTTATTTCCGGATACGATGGGGCGAATGTTTCATCGGCACCTGGTCACCATTTATCTGGAATGAAATAGCCGGAGGTTCAGTTATATCGATTTCACCGGAACAAGTGGATCTTTCTCTGACAGCTGGTGACACCATGGTGCAGAAAATTACCATTAATAATCTGGGACTGAACACACTGGAATATTCCGCATCAGATTTTGAATCAAAAATCTTGTTTCATACCGATGAATTTATGGCATGGGACAGCCTTAGCTGGTGGTGTGGCGATACTTCAATCCATGGATATTATAATAGTTGTCTGCAGTATCTGGAAACCCCAATTCTCGATCTTTCCGGAACAAATGCACCCCATTTAAGCTGGATGGGTCTGTGGGCACTTGAAGATCCTGCGATATATCCACCCTATGATGGATGGGATGGTTGTAACGTTTGGGTGTCGGTTGATGGAGGTCGTAGTTTTGAGGTGGCATATCCTGCAACTCCGCTGTACAATTGTAATCATTTGTACAGTTTTAGTAATCCCGATGGCTGGAATCTTGGGGTAACTCCGGGCTGGGGAGGTCATAATGGGTCCTGGACTCCGGTTGATTTTGATTTAAGCGCATATAAATCGGATAGTGTGATCATCCGATTTGCTTTTGCATCGGATGAAGGTTATTGTACGCTTGATGACCCGTCTCTTCATGGTTTTTTTATTGATGACATTGAGATAACTGATGGAAGCACTGTTGTTTTTGAAGATGATGCCAATGATATCAATTCTCTGAACAGATTTGGTTTTGGCTATTTGCAGGCAAATTGGATTGATATTTCAAACAGCATGGGACAAATACCGGCATATGATTCAACCATACTGAGCGTTGTATTAGATGCCAGACAATTAATGGCCGGTGATTATTATGGTAGAATTAGAATAATATCCAATGATACTGTTTTATCAGTAATTGATATTCCCTTACATGTAGACGTTAGTGCTCCGGTGGTTATTACTAATCCAGCTCCTCAGATACCAGACCATTTTACTCTTTATCAGAACTACCCCAATCCCTTCAATCCCATTACAACCATAGAGTTTGATCTGCCAAAAACCAGTGAGGTGTGTCTGAAGGTTTTGAACATCTTGGGTGAAGAGGTCACCACCCTGCTTTCTGCTTCTCTACTTTCTGGTTCCTATAAGTACGAATGGGATGCGAGTAACCTGGCCAGTGGTGTGTATCTGTACAGATTACAGGCAGGCGATTATGTCCAGACGAGGAAGATGGTTTTGATGAAATAGTATCAAATGATACCAAAGGGATCCCACCGGGATTTAATTATCAGGTGGGATTAAATCAATATACTGTTGAACAACTGCTTTAGACAAGCGAGTTATTAATGAGATGGTCTGCATCTCATCGAATTTTGTTTGTAAGAGTCTAACCGCTTCAAAATCGCGGATATACCGTTCAACAGATTCTTTAGAATGATTTGTTCTTTGACATATTGTAGGCACTAAATAGCCGTTTAAGTACATCGTGATGATGTTCTTTTTATGTGTCTGTCCGCTTCCGATAAACTGGACGTTCCCTCTGGTTGGAAGTACTCTGTTATAGAGGGAGTAGTACTCTCTGACGTATTCTCTAGCGGTATTTTCATTAACACCGAAGAGTACCGCCAGGTCCAGTTGGGTCAGCAGCGCTCCCTGATCATAAGCCTGATGAGTCCAGCGTTCCGCTTTATGGATGCGAATTTCGCGCTGATGCATCGGTTTTTTCATGTTTTCAATATCTTGCTCCGAGATGATATCCAAGACCACCGGCTTGAGCCTGGTTTTTGACATTGACTTGGCCCGTTGAGGATATTCATTGATCAGTACCGCATGCCAGACCATCTGGCCGGGCTTGATAAAAGAGTTGTCGCTATATCGGTAGTATTGTTCAATGAGAGCCAGGATATCATCCACAATAGCATTAGCGGTGACGGTTCCTTTGTCATACCCATAGTTGTTAATAAAGCGGTCCATTAAAATAGTTTTGAGGGATTTACCCTTGATTCGGTGATATCTTCTTTGAGCGATGGACTCTGTGGAATGATCGCGGGTGTCTCTATTGATGAATTTCAGGTTGTGGTTAATCATTTTCTCTATCTCCGGTGCTTTTTTTTATCAGCATTGAAGATGGCCTGGAGTCTGGTGTTGTCTCTTCGCTTATGTTCATTATAGAGCTTAACATATTCTCTAATAAGGCGATTAGAGAAGCCAGTGGCGATACGGATCTGATCAACAGTAAAGTTTTTATGGTGTAAGAGAATAATTCTGGCAAAGTCCTGTATGTATCTTTTAACAGCTGTTTCTGAATGATGGGTACGTTGTTCTATCTCGGAGAACTGATATCCGGCCAGATACATATCCAGGATCTGGGTTTTATGCGAAGAACCGCGTCCCATGTCGTGGCGCCATCCTCTGGAAGGGATGGTTTTTCCAGCTCTTCGCAGGTAGGCGATGTCGCGCTTGATGGTAATGACGCTGGTGGTGAGGATAAAAGCGATATCTTCGTATGAAAGGAGAGCGCCCTGTTCGATGGCCTCTTTGGTAATGCGCAGGAGACGATGGTGTCGTAAACCACTGAGGCCGGATTGTCTATAGACCTCTAAATCCTCATCCGGATTATGGATCGTGAGGCTGACAGAGATCTTCTTGCACAGGGATACCGGTTTGCCGGCAGGTTCACGATCATCGATGGCTAGGTAATGCATCTGGCCTGAAGAGAGGTTCAGATCGGTATGCTCAGTAAAATAGTTCTTAATCTGGTTAAAATAAGCTTCGGCAAGTATGGGTGTTAAATTGAAATCCTTAGAAATGTTGGTGACAATGGCATTTTTAACTGATTTTGCCAAAAGTCTTTCTGAAAGACTTTTATTCATAACTGATACCTCCTGTGAATATGGCATAATCTAATAAAAATTCACTTGGGTATCATATGATACAAACTATAAATAAAAAGTAAATATTGAATTAACAAATCAGGAGAGAAATATGAAAACTTCAATTGTAGTTCTAGCAGCCAATGTTTTTTTATTAAGTGTTCAAGCACAAATTATTAAAGAAAAAATTCTAACAAAATCAAATGACAAACAAGAAATTACTTGGGAAGAAGTTTACCAAACTGAGGGTGGGACATGTTTCGTAATAAATTCACTAGGAGATATTTTTGCTGGTACCGGTGGATCGACGGTTTTACGATCTGATAATAATGGTGATACTTGGGAACAATGCCAACTTCCTAGTTATACTGGAGAGGTAAATTCAATTGCCATTAATTCCAATGATGATATATTTCTTACAACTACTTCTGGTTTTTATGATGCTACATTTTTTCGCTCAACTGATAATGGCAATAACTGGGTACAGCTACATGCTGATTCCGGAGATTATTTCACATGCCTTGACATTAATTCTGCGGATGTAATTTTTTTCGGGACCTATCATGGTGTGGTTCGCTCCGTCGACAACGGGGATAATTTGGAACAAACTGGATGGAATAATTCCGTTGAAGATCTTATCATAAACTCAAGTGATTATATCTTTATTGAAGCGGGATTGGTTTATCGTTCTACTGATAATGGGCAAATCTGGACAAATGCTTCCACAGGTTTAACAAATACAGGTATTAACGCATTTGCTTTTAATTCTCTAGGTCATATTTTCGCTGGAACTGCCGCTCCTGAAGGTGGCGTTTTTATTTCAACAAATAATGGTGATAACTGGGCAGTAACAGGATATTCGTTTCTAAATGAAACAGACTCGGTTGTAACCGCAATTGGCATCAGTTCTGCAAATGACATCTTTATGGGGACATTCGGGTTAGGTGCTTTATATTCAACCAACAATGGGAATAGTTGGATTGAAATTAATTCTGGATTGCCCCTCGGATCACTTATATATTCTTTTATTGTTAATATTGAAGGATATATCCTCGTTGGTACTTCTATGGGTATTTTTCGCAGTTTAGCGCCAGTTGTTTCTATCGAGGATATTACTTTTGATAGGCCTATCTCATTTTCACTCGATCAGAATTACCCCAATCCCTTCAACCCGACTACTACGATTGCTTTTGATCTGCCAAAGACCAGCAAGGTGATGCTCAAAATATTCAATATCCTTGGAGAAGAAGTCACTACCCTGCTTTCTGCTTCTCTGCTTTCCGGTTCCTATAAGTACGAATGGGATGCATCGGGATTGGCCAGTGGTGTTTATCTATACAGGCTTCAGGCAGGTGACTATGTTGAGACGAGGAAGATGATACTGATGAGGTGAACTCCTATGGTCATATGCACTAAACTTACCATAACCAAAATTGTATGGTTAATTATTGACCGGATGAACCGGATAAAATCATCTACCTCCTGTTTATCCGGTCCGATTTGTGTTTCCTGAATGTATGATGCAAACGGAAAAAGACTGCCCATTTTCAGCCGTCCATAGAATTTTTCCCCAGTATGGCACCACCTGGGACCATGAAATTTCGGTTGTCTGATCCGAATTTTCATGGTATATTAGCTCATCTTCGACAGTAGTAGGTGTAGAAAGAACGGGATAAACCCATAGAATATAATGATATATCTGTTATTATTCAGATCGAGTCGTGTTACTACAAAATCTCTATACCTGT
>Ga0315555_1001330_pt1 | contig 17784 bp, 11 predicted proteins | sample SalMarSW160380MG_FD_202113 | JGI IMG/M metagenome (GOLD analysis project Ga0315555, IMG submission 202113) | Salt marsh sediment microbial communities from the Plum Island Ecosystem LTER, Massachusetts, United States - Salt Marsh Sediment SW1603-80 ... | reverse complement strand
TAGGCGGTAAAATGGCCGTTTTATATGGGCAAATCATGACGCATCAGCCTGCCTATGTTACTTCTAGCACTGGCTCGACTAAGATTTACTCCTTTAAGCTGATGATTGATATTCAGCGAAACCGCCCCATAATCCTCGACAGAAAAGTGCTCATAAACAAGGAGCAGTGGCGCGGAACAATAGTGGAATTCACCCTTGAGGGCGACTACTTGCGGGCTAGGTCGAAGATTCTGGAGTATTTCAAGCAGACAGCCATGGTGAATCCATACGCGAATTTGACTTTCGTTGACCCTAAAGGGCGGCTCTACAAGTTTACTAGGGCTACAAAGTCTATGCCTGACCCACCAAAAGAGACAGAGCCGCATCCCTACGGCGTTGACGTGGAGCTTCTGCAGAGGCTCATTCAAGTAACTCCGTATAAAAATATGCAGGAGTTTTTGAAACATCACTTTCACAGAGTCGGCGACATCACCGCCCAGAAATTTTTGTTATTCAGTGATTTAGCTGTCGCTTCTTGCGACAAACACGGTAAACTTTCCTATCAAGAGATAAACTGGACTGGCGGTCCACATTGTTCCCGTTGCGGTAAGGAATTAACTCTCAGTTCGTCGAAGAATCCGAAAAAACTTTCTCACCAAGAAATTGTTAGGTTAATGCAGAACCTGAAGAAGTTTAAAGAGTTTTTGCCGCCAGACTCCAGTTGCTTATCGCCTCTAGGCGAAGAACTCTTGAAAACTGGAATTATGAAGGAGCTAAACCCCGAATACTTGGTTGTAAATCAGCGTAAACCCTCAACTTACGCGGGTCACCCGTTCATTATCGAGATGGGCATAGCGTATGGCGGCGAAATTCCGAAGAAAGGAAGCTTCGTCATCTACCGTTTCGCTAACAAGATTCCGCTGCTTTACGATGAGGCAAGCGATGTTTCATTCAGAGTGATAAACTCTATGAATTGGCGCAGGTACAAGGTTTCGCCTGACATGCCCATCGCCATCATGGTGCACATTTGCAGCACCAAAGTCCCCTACAAAACGGTTGGTAAAGAATTCATAGCTGACCGACCCGAAGTTAGAAGGGAAGTGGCTAACGCGTTGCGCGAGGTTGCCCGTCAACTTCACCGTTTCCTGTCTAAGCGTGAGCATGTGGACAAGGAGAGACGACGGCTCAGTATTTTCGCCAAGTACCTACCAAAGATTGCCCAGTTTTCCTCTACCCTCGCTGGAAAGGAAAAACTTCCCAATGTAGAAAAACTGATAAAGAGTGTGCAGAAGTATGGAGAAGAAGCGTAAATCCAGTGTAGCCGAGAAAAAGAGCGAAGTTGTAGGAAGCCTGAAGAGTTTCGGAACGAAGGTTTATGATCAACTGGACAGTGGAATTTTTCCCACTATCAGCATGCCTAGTCGTTCCACGGAGAACATTAACTACGACCCACATCTTCGCCAGTTCATTTTGGGCGACAAAAGTGTTCGCAGAAGCGCAAGGAACATCCGTCACGTGAAGCCTTTCACGCAGCTTGTTTGGGCTGCAAGATTCTCGCATGAGCTTGCTTCACAGCGTAAAACGTCCACTTTGAGGGATGTTTACTATTCCGCTCAAGCCTACGAAATGACGTTTAAGGACCAGCAGGAATCCAACAACATAATCACTGACTTGGAAACTGTTCTCGGCTTTTCGCGAGAAGACTTCAACATCTTTCCAGAGGAGCGCTCCGCGGTCTTCGGCGACCTCACTATAGAGTACACTGTTCCAGGCTACGAAGGCAGAAAATTAAACTTGACTTCTCACCCTGACGGTGTTCTGATTGGTCCAGCGTTGACTTCATCTGAGTTTGTAAGCACCACGGCTGACAAGGTCATAGCCATCGAGAAAGGCGGCTTGTTCACCCGATTCATCGAAGAGAATGTGCACAAAAAATTTAACGCCGTGCTGGTTCTTACGGCTGGGCAAGCGCCGAGGGCAACGAGGCACTTCATCAGGCGGTTGCACACGGAGATGAATCTTCCAGTTTACATTTTCACTGATGGTGACCCGTGGGGAATGCACATCGCCATGGTCATAATCTCTGGCTCAGCGAACGCGGCGCACCTGCGGGAATTGAACACGCCAGACGCGAAATGGAGCGGCGTTTGGGCCACAGACATTGTCAATTATAAGTTGCCTACTGACCCGCTGGACGCTGTGGACATCAAAAGACTTTATGAGTTGCAGAGGGACCCGAGGTACAAGGGAGACCCCTTGTGGCAGAGAGAAATCAAAAAGTTCCTGAAGATAAAGCGAAAGGCGGAGCAAGAGGCGTTCAGCCGCTACGGACTAACATACATCGTTGACGAGTACTTGCCCACAAAACTGAAAGAGACCCAATAAACCAACTACTACTCATCATGCTTTATTATTTTGTTTGTGTGGTGCTAAAAGAAGAAGCTTGGCTTCTCTTCCTTCTGAGAGCCTGAAGAAAATTTTTCCTATTTCCTAAGATTACATAATAGGAAATAGCATGAAGATTCAATAAAAAAACTACAATTTTCAATCATTTTTCTACTCTATATATATTGAAGTGTATAGGTGTGTGGGGGAACAATTATCATATTTCTCGACTTCTCGTTTTCTTTTCTGAATACGCAGCCATTTTTTCTACAACCATATACTTCAGTTTGTAGCATTTAGCTACACTCACACTAACGCTTGCGAACTAGGAGATGCAGTGATTAAAATGGCTTCTAGTGGTAGACTACATCAAGAAAAAACGGAAATAATAGGACTACCCAAAGCTAATTTATATACGCAATTGCATTGTATGCAACGTAAATGTAGTTTATTTTCTAAACAAAAGAGATATAAACAGTTTATAATATAATATGTTAACCGCACAGCTAAGTGCAATAAAGTGAAAGGAGAAAAAAGAAGTTGTTTAAAAACAAAACTGCTATTGCGATTGCTTTGTTTCTGACGTTAACTATTGCTGTTACGCTTGTTGCTTTACCAGCAGCTAACGCACATACTCCTCCACGGACTATTCCTACCTGGACCTACATCACTTGTGTACCAGAAGTTGTAGGCGTCGATCAGCAAATGGTGCTTGTCGTTTGGAGTAATGCGCTTCCGCCGACAGGCCAAGGCGGCTATGGTGACAGATGGACCTTTACAGTTAGTGTCACAAAGCCTGACGGCTCCGAAGAAACGCTGCCACCGATAACATCCGACCCGGTGGGAGGCTCCTACACTACATACACGCCTACTGATGTGGGCAAATATAGTTTCGTGGCTACAATGGAGGAGCACTTCATAACCGGAGAGCCTTTTCCCCCCGAGTGGGGGCCTCTTTCCTGGGGATATAACGATGTCAACGACACATATTTAGAAAGCACTAGCGATCCAGCCTACCTCACCGTACAGGAGGAGCCAATAGAGGCTTGGAAAGAAACTTCTCTTCCAACGGAATACTGGGAGCGCCCAATAAACGATATGAACAGAGACTGGTATAGGCTTGCAGGAAACTGGCTGGCTGGTGTCGCTCAAAATGTCAACGCAACTACTCGTTTCAGCTACGGTCTTGGACCAGAGAGCGCTCACATAATGTGGGCTACTCCGATGTGGGCTGGAGGCATCATGGACGAACGATTTGGTGAAACAGGCTACCAAACAGCTCACTACGAAGGTATCGAGTTCAATCCGCCGATTATCCTGAACGGAAAAATCTACTATAATGTTAAGTCGCTTCCAAGATATGGCTGGTACTGCCTCAATCTATACACAGGAGAAGTGGAGTACTTCCACAACACAACTGGTTCAGTAACTGGAGTTGGAAACATGCTTATTCCAGGATTTGGATGGGTCGGCTTCGACAATTCAGGGGAGATAGCAGGCGAGAAACTGGCATTTGGTCAGATATACGACTATGAATCGCCTAACCAGCACGGAGGCTTGCCATACCTATGGTCAACTGGCGTCACCTCTGGTTTCATGGCTGCTGCTGGGACTACATGGATGATGTTCGACGCGTACACAGGAAACTACATCTGCAGCATAGCTAATGTATCCAGTGCAGGCACACAAGTCTACGGTAAAGACGGAAGCATACTGTACTACAACATTCAGGGTTCACCGAACCCGATGGGGCCGTTCTTCCCAGCTGTTCCTCCCTTCTATTTGCAGGTGTGGAACACAAGCCAAGCTATATGGTACGAAAAAGAATGGCAAATCAATGAATATTGGATGTGGAGACCCGTCATGAACAAGACCTTTGACGGAAACAATGGCTTCTCATTGAACGTGTCTATACCGGACGTGCAGGGCAGCATCTTCGCGATTCGTGAGGACGAATTCATAATAGGCGGAACTGCAGGAAGCAACGACGAGGACGGGATTGTTAAAGGCAATCTCTGGTGTTTGAGTCTGGAAGCAGGGGAAGAAGGGAAGCTACTGTGGAACAGAACCTTCACGCCGCCATATGACGTAGTACCACCATATGTAACAGGAGCCGGCGGTCTGTTTGCGGCGGGCATAGAGGGACCAGTCGTGGATCCCGAAGACGGCGTCTTCCTCTTTGAATCCCCAATAACGAGGGAACGTTGGGGCTTCAGCCTCGACACGATGGAGATGATTTGGGGTCCAACCGAACCCGAACACCCAATGAACTACTATGGCATGTATTATAATATCTATGAAGGCAAACTCTTCTCATTTGGCTACGGCGGAGAAATAGTAGCTTATAACATAACGACAGGAGACGTCTTGTGGACCTACAATGCTACAAGCATCGGCTTTGAATCTCCCTATGGCGGCAACTATCCAATATACGTTACTGCTATTGCTGACGGCAAACTTTACACAACGACGGGTGAGCACTCGATTACTCAGCCCATGTGGCGCGGACCAAACCTACGCTGCATCAACGCAACAACCGGAGAGGAAATATGGAAAATCGCTTTCTTTGGAGCAGACGGCGGGATGCATCTCACAGGCACAAATATAGTTATGGCAGATGGATATGTCGTTGGCCTCAACTACTATGACAACCAGATATACTGCTTGGGCAAGGGACCAACCGCCACCACAGTCACAGCATCACCGGAAGTTTCGGTGCACGGTGACAGCGTGCTGATTAAAGGCACTGTGACCGACCAGTCTCCCGGCACAAAGACCACTGAAATTATGGCAAAGTCTCCTAATGCAGAGGGCATTCCAGCAATATCCGACGAAGACATGAGCGCGTGGATGGAATACCTGTACATGCAACAGGCGAAGCCAGCAGACGCGAAAGGCGTTGAAGTCGTGCTGGAAACACTTGATCCTAACGGCAACTTCTACGAAATCGGCAACACAACAAGCGACGCTGCTGGCATGTTTAAGCTGATGTTTACTCCGGAGGTCCCAGGCGAATACACTATCATCGCAACGTTTGCAGGCTCTAAATCCTACTATGGCTCGTACGCGGAAACCGCTATAGGCGTATCAGAAGCGCCAGCAGCAACACCAGAACCAACGCCAACGCCAGCATCCATAGCTGACATGTACCTCGTGCCTGGAATAATTGGCATAATCATCGCAATCGTAGCAGTTGGAGTAGTAATAGTGCTGATGCTCAGAAAACGGTAAGCACACAACGAAAAATCAAACAATCTTTCCCCCTCTTTTTTGGGTATAAAAATAGGAGAAGTAATAGAGGCTGAATGGGCTCTGCAGAAACTCAACGTAAAACAGTAGCGTTGGTCGTTTCTTTTCTCCTATACTTCGCGTGCAGAGCCCCAGCAAACTTTCCTTCCAGATGAAAAATCAACTGCGCAATACCAAAATTATCACCGTTCACGTTAGATGACATCTATGCGTATCGTTGTGGTCGTTGAAACCAGTTCGCATAACCTCCAACTCTCTTTTTGACACCTTGAAGTGGCTAAAGTGAGGTAGTCTCTATTTTGTCTATGCCGATAGCCATGAATTTTGATATGATTTTCCGAAAATATGATAATAGGAAATAGAGAGGCTCTGCATCAAGCGAGGGTTCACTGGCAAGTTCAAGCTATATATAAGGGGGGTATAGTCTTTTCCGAGCAGCTAGTCACCCAACGATACTTAAAGCAATCCACAACAATCAAAAACAACTAAAAGTAACCAGAAACAACCAATTTGCTCTCTCAACCTTTCACCCAACACGCACAAACCCGCAAAAACCCCGAGCAACAAAGAGAAATTTAAAATAACTCTTACTGTTTTATGTAGGAAATACATCGGAGAAAAAGGAAGGAACAGGCATGAGCGAAGGAGACACTTTCTGGCTATCTCTGGCAGAGAAGTTTTTCGGCCTTCTTCTCACAATCATAGGCGCTTTATTCCTCTATTTCACGGTCACGAGCACAACCGTTTTGGGAGTTTTCACAGGGCTTTTCGGTTTCTTGAGCATCGTGGTTTTGATTATTGGCTTGTTCCTGCTTGTGGTCAGGCCGCCAGAATAGGCTCATTCTCTTCTTTCAACCACTATTCTACAGTTGGTAACCAACGCGGCTATAACGCCTAACGCTGTAAGCCACGGAGCCAGAACCGTGCCTATTACGCCTACGGTGGCTGGAATCTCAAGCAACGGTTTTCCTTTCTCATCTTTCACGATTATTCTCGTTACGTTTCCTTCGTGCAGCAATTCCTTAACTCGGTCGACGAGGTTGCTGGCTGAGACGCTGAATTCCTCTCTGGTGACTTTGGCTGCTGGAGCGCCGCAAACAGGGCAGAATTTATCGTCCTCTTTCAGAGGAGCGCCGCATTTCGTGCAATAAGGCAAGTGTTTCACCTCACTGTGCCAGAGTTTGCAGCGCCTACTTAAAAATTATTGTTAAGTGGCTGGCTGAGTGTTTATTAAGTAATGCCTCATTATTTTTGGTCAGACTCGCTTGTCACATAAAAAAAACAGAGATGCGTTCAGATGCCTATCCGCCAACCTATAGTGTGCGTTCTCGGCCATGTGGATACTGGTAAGACTCTGCTCTTGGACAGGATTAGAAAGACAAGTGTGCAGGCGAGAGAAGCAGGCGGTATAACGCAGCACATAGGTGCAAGCTTCTTCCCAGTTGAAACGCTCAAGCAATTGATCGGCCCCTTGCTTTCCACGCTCAAAGGCGAAATCCAAATTCCAGGCTTGCTAATCGTTGACACGCCTGGGCATGAGGCTTTCACCAATTTAAGGCGGAGAGGCGGAAGTGTAGCCGACATAGCTATTCTCGTCATCGACATACTGCGGGGCTTTGAGGCGCAAACTTACGAGTGCATAGAAATCTTGAAGGCACGCAAAACGCCTTTCATAGTGGCGGTTAACAAAATCGACCGCGTTCCAGGCTGGAAGTCCCAACCAGCCACGCCTTTCTTGAAGGCATATGCAGCTCAGGACTCTTACGTTAAGGAAGAGTTGGACAACAAGCTCTACGAGATTATGGGCACTTTCTCGCGTGAGGGCTTCCGCACCGACCGCTTTGACCACATCAAAGATTTCACGTCAACAATCGCTTTGGTGCCTACCAGCGCAAAGACTGGAGAGGGCTTAAACGAGCTTCTCATGGTTCTCGTCGGCTTGGCGCAGCAATATTTAAAGAAACAGTTGCAGACCACGGAAGGCCCAGCGAAGGGCTCCGTTCTCGAAGTAAAAGAAGAGCCAGGCTTAGGCTTAACGCTTAACATCATAATCTATGATGGCGCGCTGCAAAAGGACGATTTAATCGTGGTGGGCGGCAAAGAGAAACCCATTGTAACCCACATAAGGGCGATTCTAGTTCCTAAGCCCTTAGATGAAATTAGGGACCCACGTGATAGATTCTCCTCGGTTGACTGTGTTTTTGCAGCGGCAGGAGTGAAAATAGCGGCGTCTGGATTAGAAGGGGCTCTTGCAGGAGCGCCCTTATACGCCGTTCCTCCAGGCGAAGAACCGAAAAAATACGCCAAACTCGTCACCGAAGAAATCAAAAAAATCAGAATCTCCACCGACGTTGAAGGCATAGTTTTGAAGGCGGACACGCTTGGGTCTTTAGAGGCTATCGCTGAAATTCTGAAACAGAATAATGTGCAGGTTAGAATCGCGGATGTAGGTGACGTTTCCAAAAGAGACGTTGTAGAAGCTTCGGTAGTGAAGGAGCATGAACCTCTCTATGGAGTTATCTTGGCTTTTAACGTTAAAATTTTGCCAGACGCAGCAGAAGAGGCAGAAATCAGAAGTGTCCACGTATTTAAAGAGCAAATAATCTACCATTTAATAGATAACTACTTGAAGTGGCTTAAATCTCAACGTGAAGCTAAACTTGAGCAGGAATTTGAAAAACTCGTCAAACCTGTGAAAATCCGCATCATGGAAGGCTACGTTTTTCGAAGGGCAAAACCCGCAATATTCGGCGTGGAAATCTTAGGTGGACAGCTGAAGCCAAAATACTCTCTCATAAGGGCTGAAGACGGCGCAGACATAGGGGAAGTGCAGCAAATCCAAGACAAGGGCAAAGCCATTTCCGAAGCCACCCAAGGCATGCAAGTAGCCGTGTCCATGGACAAGCCTATTGTTGGAAGGCACGTTTTCGAAAAAGACATCCTCTACGTGAAAGTGCCTGAGCATGATGCAAAGGCTTTGCTGACAACACACTTGGACAAGCTTACTGAAGATGAGCAAGAAGTGCTAAAAGAATACTCTGAGGCAATGCGAAAGAAAATACCCTTCTGGGCGGCATAACTTGAAACTGGCACTTCTTAATTCTTTGTATTGCTAACCTGCAGATTTTGGTCGTGTATACTGAGTAACAGTTGCAAATCATGGTGATTCCACATACAAATTCGATTAGGTTGTAGTGGTTTTTGGTAACCACACACAGAAAGACAGAATAAAAATTATTAGGTGAAATTTTGATAACGTTAGATTGAAGTTTTTCAGAAGTTGGGGATTTATTGAAGAAGAAAGAAAAGAAGGAAGGCAAAGTAAAAGATTTAATGGAAAAACTCCAAAAAGGAGAGCTTACTCATAAAGAAGTATTTAGAAAACTTGAAGAGAGAAGGCTTGTTGAGCAGGAAGCTTGGGAGATTATTCCGTGGGTGGTCTATTTTATGCTTTGGTTACTTCCTGCGGTGTCAAGTCAATTAAAATTAGATTTGTTAGCGTTTTTTGCTCAACTGCCGTCAATCTCCTTTCCAGCGATTGTAATCTATTTTATGTTTGTTCCTCTGGCGATTGGAACAGTTTTTTTGGTTTGGGCTGCTCGTTCGCATTATACAAGAGGAGGGCTCAGAAAGGTTGATGAGACTATTTTTCTTTACAAAGAAGGACCGTACCGAATTATGAGGCATCCCGGGGCTTTTGGCGGTCTTATCTGGCCTGTCTTGTTGCCTATTGCCCTCAGTGCACATATTCCGTTCACTCTTCTTTCAGTTGGCGCTATGCTCACAATGATTGTTTACGCTTACCTTGGACTCAAATTAGAAGAGAAGCTTGACATAGAGAAATGGGGCAGCGACTATCAGCAGTACATGAAAGAAGTCCCAAAAATTAACTTCATACTTGGAATATGGCGGTTGAGGCTGCAGAAAAAAGGGTAAGAGACTCGAACTTTAGCCAAGATTTAGCTTCTTTATTCATGAAAGCAAGTATGTGTTTCCTATTCTTACTTTGTTTAGGTGTTTTTCTGCTGCTTTTTGGCATTCCAATGCCTGCTTTTTGCTTGTTGTCGGCAAGTCATTCATTACATAGCATGGATAAAACGCTAATAGTGTATATGGAATTTGGGGGTCTATTTCGCTTATGAATTTGGCAATGTTTTCAACCTCTTCCGCGTCTATATAGCCTGGCACAAGCAATGTGCTAGCGCAGAGCACGGGCAGTTCCTTTCGCTTCTTATAGAATTTTTCTCCTATCATTTTGAAGTTATCAAGCGTTGGCTTGTTGGAAACTCCGCATAAGGCAGTGTTTAACTCTTCACTCCAAGTTTTCAGGTCGAATTTTATGTTGCCGCCGCTTTCTAGAGCATATTCTGTGGCTTTCTCCGCCAATTTCGGGTTCATGTAGCCGTTTGTTTCCCAGCAGATGCGAAGGATACGCTTTTCAGCTTTTGCTTTTTCTAAGGCTATGCGGCTCACTTCAAGCGAATGTGGCATCTGCGCTGAGGGGTCGCCTCCAAAATAGCATATACAAGAAACATGCTTGTCCGCCTTAGCCGCTAAAGCCTCAGCACTCATGACAGGCTTGTGCTTCGCCGATAGGTTGCGGTAATGCCAGTTCTGACAGAAAAGGCAATCATAACTGCAAGCTCCATAAAAAACCGCCAAGTTAGCGTAGCCGTACTCAGCCTCTGGCTTACAAGCGTATTTAGGATAGCCGCTTCCAGTGCAGCCTGGACAAAACCACCAGCTAACACAGTTAGTTGGCAAACTGTCATAATACCATTCTAAAATGCCTTTCTCGGCTGTGCCGCCAAAACGAACCAGACGCCCATTAACGTTCCAGACAAGCCCGCAAAAACCAGTACTACCAGAACCAATTACGCAATTGTTGGCGCAAACACCACAAGGTATTCCACCAGCATCTCTTGGCGGTTCAGAGGGCAAACCAAAAACTGCACGGCTCTTTGCATGCACTCGCCTCGTAATCTCAAGGGCTTTTTCAGGCTTTTCTCTTATGCATTTTAAACAAACACCCAATCTGTCCGAGACAGCCGCGGCTTTTTCGCCGCAAACCAAACATTTCCCCATAATGTCAGCCGCCGCCTACGGGTGGCAGTATGGCTAAGACATCGCCGTCTTCCAGTTCCGTTTCTAGCCCGTTGAGGGTTGCGGCGCTTTTTCCGTTAATAAGAAACTGAAGGAACCCCCTCACTTCTCCAGTCTTGGCGTCGTAGACGTATTCGACGAAACGTTTACCGTAGCGTTGCGAAAGCGTCCGAAGAACCATGTCGACGGTGACTTTCTTGCCTTCTGGAAACTTTAGCGTTTCCTCTTTTTTGTCGACTATCTCTCTCAGACTGGTGAAAAAGCGAACTGAAACTTGCAACGTTAAGGCACCATTAACTTATTAGAGAAAAAAATGGTGAAATTAAACTGTTGCGCATCAAAGCGAACCAGCTGGAGAACTATAGTGGTGTGCAGTCTGCAGAGGGCAGTTAAACGCTCAATGGTTAAGCTTCGGTTCTACTGTGGTTTCAGTCTTTATATAAGGGGGCTATAGTCTTTTCCGAGCACTAGAAGATGCCAGTCGCCATAACAAATAACTTAACAGTACCTTGTAAGGGTAAAAGTTTATATTTGCGTTGGGTTTTTGCATATTTCCGATTGAAAATAAAGTTCTATCGTGAAAAGTGAGGTTAATAGTATGGCGTATTTAACAACAACAGGTTCAGGACAGCCAGTCCTAATTCTAAAAGAAGGCACATCAAGAAGCAGAGGAAAAGAAGCTCAAAGAAACAACATAATGGCCGCACGCGTAATCGGTGAAGTATTGAAGACTACGCTTGGACCCCGCGGCATGGATAAAATGCTAGTTGATAGCTTAGGCGACATAACCATAACAAACGACGGCGCAGCAATCCTAAACGAGATAGATGTGGAACACCCAGCGGCAAAAATGATGGTGGAAATCGCGAAGACACAAGACGACATGGTGGGCGACGGAACAACCACAGCCGTGGTTTTGGCAAGCGAACTTCTCAAAAAAGCCGAGGAACTGCTTGATCAGAACATTCATCCGACTATAATGGTGAGCGGATACCGAAAAGCAGCCCAAAAAGCCATCGAAACCATAAACAAAACCTCCGTGCCCGTCGACATCGAAGACCGCAAAACTCTACTGAAAGTCGCTTTGACATCAATGAGCAGCAAAGCCGTAGGCGCCGCTAAAGAGCATTTCGCAGAAATCGCCATAGACGCCGTCAAACAAATCACCGAGCAACGCGGAGACAAGAAACTAGCCGACATAGATAACATCCAACTCATAAAGAAAACGGGAAAAAGCCTTCTCGAGACGCAGCTTATAAGAGGAATAATTGTTGACAAGGAAACAGTTCATCCAGGAATGCCTAAGAAGAAAGAAAACGCAAAAATCGCCCTTTTAGACTCCGCATTGGAGATTGAAAAAACCGAGATGAGCGCTGAGATACGCATTCGCGATCCTAGTCAAATGAAAGCGTTCTTAGACCAAGAATCCAGCATGCTGGAGAAGATGGTGAGTAAGATCAAAGCTTCAGGCGCGGATGTTGTCTTCTGCCAGAAAGGCATCGACGATATGGTTCAACACTTCTTAGCGAAAGAGGGAATAATGGCCGCTAGGCGAATAAAAGAGTCAGACATGGAAAAGCTTGCGCGAGCAACGGGCGGAAAAATAGTCTCCAACTTAGATGACTTGAAAGCTCAGGATTTGGGCAGAGCTGGCTTAGTGGAAGAGCGCAAAATAGGCGACGACAAGATGATTTTCGTCGAGAAGTGCAAGGATCCCCACTCAGTGGCGATACTCATCAGAGCTGGACTGGAGAGAATGGTGGACGAAGCTGAAAGAGCCATGATTGACGCGTTGTCAGTGGTTTCAGACGTTATTGAAAACAGCAAAATCGTTGCGGGCGGCGGCGCAGTGGAAATCGAAGTTGCCAAGGAATTGCGCAAGTATGCCACGAAAGTCGGCGGCAGAGAGCAACTTGCCATAGAAGCCTTTGCAGACGCAATGGAAGTAATACCCAGATCACTCGCGGAAAACGCTGGACTCGAACCCATAGACGTACTAGTCGAACTGAGATCAGCACATGACAAAGAAGATGGCAAGTACAAAGGCGTCAACGTCTTCAACGGAAAAGTAGAAAACAGCCTTGAAAACGGAGTCATCGAACCCGTAGTGGTCAAAGAGCAAGCCATAAAATCAGCTGCCGAGTCAGCGGCCATGATACTGCGCATAGACGACGTCATAATGTCCAAAGCTCCCAAAGGGGGCCCAGGCGGCGGAATGCCGGGCGGTCCTGAAGGCGAAGAATAAACAACCCCAATTTTTCTTTTTAATTATCCGCTATTTTTATTAAATTAAACGCCTAAGAGTACCCTCTCGCTCTCTATTGCTCCGGTAGTATAGTCCGGTCAAGTATAACGGCCTCTCGAGCCGTGGACCCGGGTCCGAATCCCGGCCGGAGCACCAAAAATTTGACAACCAAAAATAAGGTCAAGACAGGTAACTTGAATAAGTGGCTCAACTTATCATTCATTGCTTTATATAAGGGCGCTATAGTTTTTCTGAGCACTAGTTCGGAGCTGATTTTTCTCTTTCTCTTGTTTCAACACTTGACTCGCCAAACTCGCCAAGAAGATCACGCTGAACACCAACACTGCTATGCCTATCTTATACGTGAGTTCCATGTCGGAATAGAAAATTGCGAAAACGGACACCAACATCAGCGCTAGCACTAAAATTTCTTGCACGCCGCTCAAGCTTTTCAAGCCTAATCTCAAGCTCATTTCTATCCCAGTTAAGTACCCCCATTTTTCCACAGCGCCACTTATTAATTTTCTCTTATTGCGCATTTTCTGCATAACTGTTAAAACTTATTGATGCGAATAAGCTTTTATAAGAATGTTAATGAGATGTCTATGAGAAGATGCACCGCTTCCAAACGCGAGGGCGCAGATTGAATGCCCTACATTAAAAAAATAGAACTTAAAAGCTTCAAGTCTTTCGGGTCGCAAACAGTTAAAGTAGCCTTAGATAAGGGCCTCACAGTCATAACTGGCCCGAACGGAAGCGGAAAAACCAACATCATGGACGCGGTTTTATTCGCTCTCGGCGAGCTAAGCTCAAGAAGGCTTCGCGCGGAAAACGCGGCTAAACTGATCTTTCACGGCTCTGAACAGGCAGGGCTAGAAAGGGCAAAAAGGGCTAAGGTGATAATCCAATTTGACAATTCAGACGGCACAATGCCTGTTGACACGATCACAGTTACGGTCTCGCGGGAGGTTTACAGAAACGGCCAAAGCGTTTACAGGCTGAACGGCCGAAGAATCACGCGAACACACATACTCGAAATTCTCTCTATGGCTGCGATAAGCAGCGTGAGCCAAAACATAATCCCGCAGGGCACCATAACACGATTAACCGATGTTAACCCGATGGAACGTAGGAAAATCATCGAAGACTTGGTCGGAATCGCCCAGTATGACGCTGAAAAGGCTGATGCAGAAGAGAAACTGCGGGTAGCAGACATCTCGATCCGCACGGCCATGGGTAGAATAGACGAAGTTCAGAAGCGACTGGACGACCTTGAGCGGGAACGCAACCAACTTTTACGATGCAGTTTCATCCAAAACGAGATCAAAAAATTCGAAGCTGTCAAAATCTCCCACGACATCATTCAGCTAAACAAAAAAATGGAAGAAACCTCAGCCCAAGCTGGCAAAGTCAGAAGTAAAGTTGAAAAGCTCCGCGAATTACGCAATGATCGCAGGTCCAAAAGGCGGGAGATCGAAGGAGACTGGCGAAAACTCAGTTCAGAGATGGTTGAAGAAGGCGGCTCACAAGTACTGAAAGTGCAGATAGGAATAGGCGAGTTGAAATCAAACCTCACAGAGCTGACGACAAAAATTAGCTCTGGACAAGCCAGTCTCGAAAGCCTAAAGCGCGTGAGAGAGAACGATCTGGAACAGTACCAGTCCATTCGAAACGAAATTCGAGAAAACCGATTAAAAATAAGAAAGTTTCGAGGTGAGCACAAAAAGCTTCAGTTTCAGATTAGCGCGAAAGAGGCTGAGCATGAAACTCTGGCACAGGAGACCGCTCAGCTTTGGGGCGGCCTAGGCGAAAACAGCAAGAAAATACGCGCGATCGAACTGCAAGTTGACGCTCACTACAAGAGGCTTGCATCCTTAAGATCAGAATACTTGAAGGGTCAGACCGCCGTTCGCCTCAGTTCTAGGCGGCTTAGGGAACTGAACGAGCGCAAGGCAAGATTCGCCGCAACGCTTTCTGAAATTGAGAACTCACTAGCCGAGCTTGACAAGGTCCAGAAGGAGCAGAAGACGCAACTTAAGAACCTTGAGCGTACCATAGAGCGAAGAACTGTCCAAAAAGAAGCTGCGGAAAGAGAAATTTCTGAAGCGGGAAAAATAGCAAATTCCGCAAAAGAAGCGGTCATAGAATTCGTTACTCAGAGAGAACTCGCTGAAACTGTAGCGACTGAAGAAAAAGCGTTAAGAAGCATAGAGGAACTAGGTGAATTAGGCGCAATCTCGGGCGTTTATGGACGGTTGCGCAATCTGATTAAAGTTGACAAACCTTATAGGAAAGCAATAAGCGCGGCTGCTGCCGGATGGCTTGACGCTCTCGTTGTGAAAGACGTTGATTCCGCCTTTATGTGCACGGAAACTCTAAGGAGGATGAAGCTGGGAAGAATAAAACTTATCCCGCTTCAAGGAGCTTTAAATCCTCGAACATTAAAAATACCCGAAAGACGGGGCGTAAGCGGCGCTGCTTCTGCTTTTATTAAATGCGAACAAAATCACGAACCAGCAGTTAACTACGTTTTTGGTGACACATTAATAGTCTCGGATGACAAGACTGCTTTTGCACTCTCAAGTGAAGGCTACCGCGCTGTCACCGTCAATGGTGACCTTTATGAGGCTGGAGGCGGCTTCGAAAGCGGCTACTATCGGGCTCCTATAGACTTTTCAAAGATTATTCCCAGTGAAACAGCTATTAACAGCCTTGATGAAGCTGTCAAAGCGCTTCAGCAGCATCTTTCTCAAAGAGACAACGACATAACAATCTTCGAAGAGGAGATTGAACGTAACAAAATTGAGATCGCTCGCCTGTCCGATTCCATAACTACCCTTGACAGGGAAATGGTCAGGGTCAAGCGAAGCGTCAAACGAACTCAGAGCAACGTTAGACACGTGGAAAAATATTGCGCAAAGCTCGAGAAGGAGATAAAGACTGAAAAAGCTCAAATGGGATTATACAAGTCTGAAAGGAACTCCATTCAGAAAGAACTTCAGAAACTCCAAGCCGAGCTCGCAGTTCTAAGGAAGAAAACTGATGTTGGACACATTCAGGAGTTGGAAGTCAAGCGAGAGAAACTCGCGGAGGAGATAATCACTCTCAGGCAGAACCTAGGAACTGTTCAAACTGAAATTTCTACACGCCAATCCCAATTCGACAATGTATTGCGCGTTGGGTATAAAAACGCCAAGATCCAACTCTCGAAGGTTGAACAACAGCAGAGGAAAGTTGAGAAGGAAGTGGCTGAAGCGCTTCAGCAGCGTGAATCCCTCAAGCAGGAACTATCGGAGCTAGAAAAGAGCCGCGTTGAACTTTCTAAGGCGGTTTTTTCAGCGAGGGAGGAAGCAAAAAAGTTCACTACGCAAATAGACGCCATTGACAGCGCGCTCCGGCTACTGGACGCAGAGTACGAACAGGCTGACATGCTTCTAAATCAGCTCCAACTCAGCATTCAGACTCACCAGTTACGGCTTCAGCAGCATCAAAATCAGCTTAAACAATTCGGCTATGAAAATCCTTTAGAAACCACGGAAAAACAAGTCGAAGAAGCGGAAACTTCAATTCGGATGATGCAGTTTGAACTTGAAAGAATAGGCGCTGTGAACCAACTCGCCCTGTCGCATTATGCAGAGCAAACTTCAAGATACAGAGAATTATCCCTGCGTTTGAATGAGCTTGAAAGAGAAAAGCAAGCTATCGTGCAGTTTATGGACGAAATTGAAAGTAAGAAACGCAAGGTTTTCATGGATGCGTTTGAAACAATCAACCTGAATCTTGAGAACTACTTTTCCAAATTAACTGGAGGCGGCAATGCCTTTTTAAAGCTTGAAAAGCCAGAGGAGCCTTTCCACGGCGGCATAGACATGCTCGTGCAGTTCCCTAATAAGCCGTCTATAGTTGTTAGCGGTGCAAGCGGTGGCGAACGTTCAGTTTCAGCTGTCGCCTTCATATTCGCCTTGAAAGAGTTTACGCCTACATCGTTCTATATTCTTGACGAGATAGACGCGCACTTGGATGCTTTTCACGTTTCGAAACTCGCCGATGTCCTTCTGGAGGAGTCTAAGAAAATGCAGTTCATGGTAATCACTTTAAAGCCGGAAATTGTGAACAAAGCCCAAAAAGTTTACGGGGTGTATGAGCGCAACGGAGTTTCAAACGTTATCTCCGCAAAGTTCTTGGAGGCGACCAGCTAAATGTCAACAGCAATGAGAAAGCCTTTTTACTTGAGGCCTCCGTGGAACATCCTCTTCGAAATCAGCAAACTTGAAAAGCTCACGCCTTGGAACGTGAACATCGCTTACTTGCTCACATCGTTTCTTTCGGAAATGGAAAGCACAGGAAAGGTGGATTTCCGTGCTTCGGGTGTGGCGTTGGATTCTTCTGCGCTAATCTACCTGATGAAGTCAAAGCTTCTGCTTACTCTTCAGGAGCCTCCCACGCCGCCGAAGACTCCGCAAGATTTTGTTCCGCCACCCTTGTTTTTGCCTCTGAGGCAAGAGTTGACGTCAACAACCATACGGCATCTGCTGGAAGTTTTAGACGATGTGCTGAAAGGTGAAAAGCTGCCTCGCCTCGACAAAGTTGTTGCGCAACCTGTTCTTCCAGCAGTATCCGATATCCTGTCTCAATTGGACGTTTTCTTGATGGAAATCGAGATGCAGATGGAGAAACTGTACGATCTTCTCTGCGAGAAAGTTAAAGGCGCGGGAATAATCGAGTTTTCAACGCTTATAAAAGGGACTGCTCGAATAGAAGCGGTCCGCACGTTTATTCTTCTTCTGTTTTTGGCACAGAACAGAAGAGTAAGTTTGTGGCAG
>Ga0315555_1001328_pt1 | contig 17810 bp, 19 predicted proteins | sample SalMarSW160380MG_FD_202113 | JGI IMG/M metagenome (GOLD analysis project Ga0315555, IMG submission 202113) | Salt marsh sediment microbial communities from the Plum Island Ecosystem LTER, Massachusetts, United States - Salt Marsh Sediment SW1603-80 ... | reverse complement strand
TTATTGATTTGACAATCCTCGCTTCACGCGGTTTTACCACGTCTCGCCACATTTGCGGGTTGATAAGCGGCCCTCTTTGATCACCCAAGTCACTGTAATACATGATAACCGATAAATACTTACCTATTTCTTTTAAAAGCTTTTCATTCATCTTCATCATTATTTCAGTTAATTTTTCTTGTAATGCTTCAAAAAATGGCTGATTCTGAATCGTGTCAATGAAGAGATTTTCACTACCCCGCAAATAGGTACTAAATTCGAACGGACCCGGCACCACCGTAAAAACTGCGTAACCTTTATCGTAAAAGGACTTTGCCGTCTCAAGCAAGCCGTCTGTCCTTCCATCTGCAAATGGATCAGGCCACGGATAATCATCGAGTGATTCGATCGTTGCCTCTTTAAGAGGGTTTTCTATCATGTCATAATAATAACTCGAGTCCGGTTTTCTCCATCGAACACCCCATTCATCGACAAAAGAATTATCATCTCTCCACTGAGGATCGTAATCCTTTGCATCTTTCAAGTACACAAATCGTGTATCAATATGAAGTCTGTCGAGAATAGATTCGTCCCATTCGACTGTACCGGTAACGAGATTAATAAATTTCCTCTCCGATTCCACACCAAACATCTTTTTCAAATTTTCATATGCGAGATAGCATATGCTCGCCACCCGTCCTCCCCCAACAATCGGGACACGGTCGGGCTCTTTGTGATTTAATGTTATCTCTACCCTATCTCTTGAAGTCATATATTGTTTTCCATGACTTTAATAAACCTTTTCTATTAAAGAAAATAAAGAAAAAGATCTAAAATCTTATTGACATAATTCTTTTAGTCTTTCATATATTCAAATTACCAGATCTATGTAATATCAAAATAAGTTTTGTGGCATTTAACAAATCCTAAAAGGTTTGTAATAGGCCCTTCTCTGTTATATGATAAATACAATCATGATTCTTCTCATCAAATAAATGCAGGTTTGAACTAGAAATTTCTAACCATATCTTCTGTCCAATCTGACCAGAGAAGTCCGCATCAGCGATAACTTTAATAATGTCTTTCCCAAGTTTTACATCCACAATGGTTTCATTTCCCAATGGTTCTGTTACATAGATCTTTGACTCAATTACTGTGTCAGAATTCTTTTCCATGTGGATCTTGATGTCTTCCGGTCTTATACCTAGAATTACACTTCCTGTTAACATTTTTGCCTTCATTTCATTTATAAAATCCTTCTTACTGCTCATTAATGCGAAAGCCTCATGTATAAATATCACCTTATTAGATTCTCCAGTAAAATTGCACTTGAGAAAGTTCATTGGCGGACTTCCAAGGATTGTGCCAACGAAGATGTTATTTGGTTTCAGGTAAATTTCCTCAGGTTTTCCTACCTGCTGCAAAGCACCTTCATTAAGGACTGCGATACGATCTCCCATTGACAATGCTTCCACTTGATCGTGAGTAACATAAATAAATGTTTCCTTGAGATTTTCCTGTAATTGTTTTAAGCTCACCCTCATTTCTAATCTCAGTAGTGCATCTAAATTTGAAAGAGGCTCATCCATGAGATAAGCCTTTGGCTGCCTTATAATTGCTCTTCCTATTGCAACACGCTGTCGCTCCCCCCCCGAGAGTTGGGAGGGAAGTTTTTCTAGAAGCCAGGCGATTTTTAACTGTTTCGAAACATCAACGACTTTCTTATTGATTTCCTCTTCTCTGAGATCAAGTTTTCTTAACGGGAATGCAATATTATCGAAAACCGATTTATCTGGATACAATGCAAGATTCTGAAAAATCATTGCAATATCACGCTGGCTGGGATGGAGGTCGTTGACAACTTCGTCCCCAATAGCTATTTCACCATTATCGGGTGTATCGAGGCCTACAATTAACCGGAGAAGTGTTGTTTTACCAGCACCAGGTGGGCCAAGTACACAGAAAAATTCGCCATCCTTGATTTCCAGACTTAAATTATTTATAGCGGTTGTTTGATTGAATGACTTTGTTACATTTTTCAACTTAATTGAGGCCATAGTCCCTCCATATTGTATTCAATCATTCATAGGGTAAATCTTTTTACAAGATTAGTGGTTTCTTTATTAAATATGTAAAGATGGTTTTCAGTGAATTCTAAGTATTTTAGGTCACCAACTCTTGGTTTATAACCCTTTTCCATCGAGGATTTGATGATGATGTTGGGCTCTGCATCGGGGTGAAGATATACAATCACTTTGGAACCGAGAGGTTCATAACTTATAACCTTTGCATTCAAACCTTCTCCCATGTCCGTTTTAGTATCTTTCAATTTCAGATGCTCAGGGCGTATCCCTAGCATTATTTTTTCATGCGTAAGTTCACTTTCTAGTGCAGCTTTATTTTTCCGAGAGAGTATAAACCTTCCTTTATTGAAACCCTTTAAACGGAATTCTCCATTTCTATAATAACCATCAAAAAAGTTGATGGTTGGGCTTCCAAGAAAATTGGCAACAAAAAGATTTTTAGGAAAATTGTATACATTGTGAGGGGTATCGTACTGCTGCAAAACAGCATAGTTCATCACAGCGATTCTATTTGCCAAACTCATCGCTTCGACTTGATCATGGGTTACATAGACCGTTGTTTGACCTAATTCTTGTTGAATCCTCTTGAGCTCAGCCCTCATTATACTGCGTAGTGCCGCATCGAGATTGGACAGTGGTTCATCCAGCAAGAAAATACGCGGTTGCGTGATCATACTTCTGGCCAAAGCGACTTTCTGCATATCGTTTATCGATAATTTTGAAGCTTTCATGCTTAACAGGTGTTTTATCTGCAGTAATTTCGTAACTTCTCTCACATGCCTATCTATATCTGCACGATCGATTTTCTGTACCTCAAGACCAAATGATATATTCTCATAAACAGTCATATGAGTAAATACTGCGTAATTCTGGAACATGAACCCCACACCTCTTTTTCCTGGTGGGACATCATTTACTTCAATTCCATCAAAATAGATTTTACCGGAGTCTGGCTGAAGAAGACCAGATATCATGTTCATTATAGTTGTTTTTCCACATCCAGAAGGACCGAGGAGTGCAATAAACTCCTTATCCTTTATCTCAAGGCTCAGGCTGTCTACCGCCGTTTGTTTTCCAAACCTTTTCACCAAGTTTTCCAAACGGATATGTGCCATTTAAACATCTCCATTATTTTTTTATTGCACCAAAAGTAAGGCCTCGAACAAGATACTTTTGGATTAATATCCCAAAAACGACTGGTGGAATCAACGCTATAAGTGCTAGGGCCGCTTTAGGGCCATAGAGCTGCCCAACGAGTGCTGTTTGGAGTTTGTTAATATGTACAGGAATTGTAGCCCAATCTTTGTCAGTAATAATATAGGCAATCAAGAAATCACTCCAGTTGAGGATAAAAACGAAGAGCGCAGTACTTGCAATGCCACCTTTAGCAAGGGGAAGAACAACCTTTTTAAAAGCTTCGAAATCAGTGTACCCATCAACAACGGCAGCCTCACTGAGCTCCCGGGGTATATCATCATAAAAGGTTTTCATGAGCCACGTTGAGAAGGGGAGTGTGACAGTAGCATATATGATAACCATACCATACCACGTATCTATCATTCGGAGGAATGCCCACATGATCATGATAGGAATAATTACTGCGATAGGAGGAAACATTCTGAGCTGAAGAAGAAAGAAGGGGAGCTGACCACCTTTTTTATAGCGTGAGACTCCATATGCAGCTAAAACACCCACAACCATGGCAATGATCGTGGCGACGACTACAATGACAAAGCTGTGTATGAGAGGCGGCAACGCTGACTCCGGAATAGGCGAGAAAAATGCCCCAGTTGTAGATGGAAATACATCCTTAAAATTTTTAAGGGTTAAGTGATTTGGGGCCCAGAATATTTTTCCAGTTGCTGAAGTCCACTCAGCAAATGGTTTGAATGCCATAGTGATTGTCCAGTAGACTGGAAAAAATGATATGAGCGCTAGTATAACGATAAGCGCGTATTTTAATATTCGAACGTACAGTTTTTGTACCATGCTTCCCTCCAGGTAAAAAACATTGCAGGATACTATGCTGCCTTTTCTTCCTCTCTACGTATGGGCCGCAAAGCATAGATAGATATTATAATGACAAGTATAAGGACAATTAAACCACACGCTGTGACCCACGACCAGTTCAGGTATTTGAATCCTTGCCTGTACATGTATACGGATATAGTTTCCGTTGATGTACCAGGCCCCCCTGAAGTCATAAGCCAAACAACATCAAATATCTTTACTGCTTCCAATCCTCTAATAATAAGGGCAATAATCATAACAGGTTTCATTAAAGGAAATATTATCCTTTTGAAACGCTGATATCGTGATGCTCCCAAAACAATAGCTGCATTGATTTGATCTTGTGGTAGTGCCATGAGACCCGACAGCAATATGAGAAACATAAGGGGTGTCCATTCCCAAATATCTGCAACCATAATAGAGATAAGTGCAGAAAACTTTCCTTGAAGCCAAGCAATGTTCACATTTCTAAATAATACCCCAGAAAGTAAAGCATTAATTGGACCACTGCTTTGGAAGAGCATATAAAAGATAAAACCAACAACTGCTGGTACTATCATCATGGGCGTCAATAAAATCGAATGGTAAATCTTTTTTCCAGGAAAGTTATCAAGGAAAAGAAAGGCAAGGCCAAGTCCGACAAAAAATTCAATTGGCACTACCACTCCAACAATAATCAAGGTTCTCAACAGTGATTTAAGAAAATCAACGTCTCTGATGATATTCCAGTAGTTCGTCAGCCCTCCCCAAAACTTATATGCTGAATACCATTTTACACCCCCACCTGTCATGGGTGCCCAGGTTGTGAGGCTTAGATATATTGAAGAAATCAAAGGGAATACTACAATAAAAAAGAGCATAAAATGAGCCGGTAACACAAGAAATAATGCAAATCTTTCAGTATGCCGAACAGTAGTTTTTTTCATATTTGCACTTTTCCCCGTTGCAAGTTTTTTTCGTTTTTGTATACTGGTATCAATTTTTTCCATATTACTCTACTCTCTATTCCAAATGATAAAACATTGGTGTGTATTTGTACTTTTTTACTCTTTTTGCATAAACTTGGAAAATTAATTACGAGGAGTGCCCCGTTTTGCACTAAGGCACTCCCACGTTTTTTAACATTTAGATTGTGGGCTTATCAATAACAGTAGGCCACGACTCCATTGAAGCCTTCACTGCTTGTATATGTTTCTCTCGCCCAATCTTCTTAATTATTTTGTTCCACTCTGCGGTCGCATCCTTCATGGCCTGCTCAGCTGTTTTTCTTCCCGTACCCGCTTCCTGAAGCGCAATGTCCAGAGCATTCTGAAATTCAATAACTCCAGGAATCGTTATAGGCGGCGTGCAATGGAGCATGCTGGTGTACTCAGTTTTCATATTATATGGATGGTATTTTTCCACCAAGAGTGGATCCTCAAGATGGGTAATTCTGCAGGGATCGTAATATCCAGCTGGGTTAGCGGTAAGCCAGCTGGAAATCAATCCATCGGAAGCCCATTGCATTACGAGATATGCTGCCTCGGCATATTTAGAATCTGAAGCGATTTGATGTCCAACATCCGGGTACCAGTCCGTCCTTCTGACCAATTTCCCATTAATAATTCTTCCAGGCGCAAGTGCTGACATAACTTTCCCATGGATTGGTTTACTGTCCGGATTATCTACATTGTCCAAGAATTTCGACAGGTTTGCAACCGCAACAGTTGTTGCAGCTCCCCCTGCTCCAAAGTTAGAATACTGCTCCGGCCATCCCCAGGAAAGTCCATCCTTGCTGTGATGTTTTAGGCTATTTACATGTTCTTTTGTTGCCTGGATCCCAGCTTCTGAGTATATAAGCGGTTCACCTGTATCTGGATCCCAGTAGTACTGATTAGGTATGGCAAATGATGTAAAACGAGGGTACCAGTTGAGGTGTCCCCAGTACCTGTTCATTAAACCAGTGTATCCTAAAAGATTTTGAGCAGGTCGTGTAAAAAATTCTCCTATTTGATCCCATTGCTCCCATGTTTCAGCTGGATGAAGATCCCACCCATACCTCGCCTTGAACTTCCGCTGTTCCTCAGGATCTTCCATTAGATCCTTTCGATAGTAATAAAGCTCAGTATCTCCATCCATGACCACATTGTAAACGCTTCCGTATACCTTGGAAGTACTAGCGAGAGTTACCTCCCCGCCAACAAGGCCTAACTTGGGGTCGACCCAATCGGGTTTATATTTATCCATAAACTCATCTAAATTCTGTAATGCTCCAGATGCTGCAATATCTGCAAGTTCATTTGACCAGGAAGTGTAGATGTCATACTTCCTAGATCCCGTCTGGTAATCTTGAACGATCTTTGTTGCCATGTCTTCTTCTACAATACTAACGACATCTATTTCTATACCTGTTTCTTCGAAAATAATATCTTTCGCTGCTTTTGCACCCTCCGGAAATGGTGTCGACCAGTGCCCAGCACAGCCAGCCATGATCATAAACGATAGTTTTTTTGGCGCCTTTCCGTCCGCCTTGAGTTTACGAAGGCCTTCAATTGCTCTTCCGGCAGCACGATCGGGACCATACTGATATCGTTCTGCGCCTGGGAATCCTGTGGGGCCTCCGATTTTACCTTCTGCTAAACCCTTTTTTCGTACTGTTTCTAACGATTTTTCACCTCCTGCAAAAATAGAATAAGGGCTGTACTTGCCACTGCTTTTGTTACCAATAAATTTACTTGCAACTGATGCAGCAACAACCCCTGTCCCAATCTTTAGTGACTTGCCAAGAAACTCTCTTCGTGTAACTTTTTCTTTTTTTCGCGACATTTTTAAACCTCCCTATTCAATTATATTTTGGTTATAATGGCTCTCTGCCATCATTCCTTTTCATTTATAATATAATATTGCAAAAATATATTATGGAGAACGCAAAAAAAATTATAAAAAATTATTTTTCCTCATTATAGTACATTAATTACTAAGTTTGTCAATCTTTTTTTATAAAAAAATGCCTATGCACTATCCAAAATTCGATTATTTCACCTGATGAACTATGTATAGAGAAGTCGGAACGCTATGAAAAACAAGGCTATTAGGTGTGCTAGTGCCTTAAAGCCATTATTTCAGGTAATTATTATCGCCATAAGTATCGTTTTAAATCTAAAAAGGCTACTATCTATACTATTTTCATCATTGGAAACCGACATAGCGGCTAATGTTAGCAAAACCTAAAAATGGCTTGTTGAAAATCCCCTATGTGTCATTTGGAGTTAAACGCATATACATTTTAAATAATAAAGTTGATACACTTAATCTGATTTTGCAGTTTCAGCGATAACATATTTTTTTTCAAATTTCACGAACAAATCAATAAATTCCTGAGATATTCCATTATCCGTTATTATCAAGTCTATTTTGTTGAATGGAATCGATTGAATTAAAACAGTCTTTCCAAATTTAGAATGATCAGCAACAACAATTAACTCATCAACTTCTTCAATAAGTTTTTTATAGTAGATGAAACTCGTAAAATCAAAATTTGTTACGCCCTTCTCCTCTGTAATACCACCTGCACCTGTTACCATTTTTGAGGGGTGTAAATCATCGAGTATTTTCTTAACAAACGGACCTGTTAGCATATTTTGCGAGTAATTGACAACACCACCAAGGAGAATAACTTCAACATTTGGTTTGTTTCTCAATACAGATAATATATCTAATCCATTTGTTATCACTGTTAAATGTTTGTTTTCATCTATTGCTTTAGCCACCTCTAATACAGTTGTTCCACTGAATAAAAAAATTACTTCATCATATGTGATGAAATCTTGTGCAGCCTTTCCTATCACAACTTTTTCTTCATGATGTGTTTTAACTCGCCTATTAAAGATATATAAATCAGACTCTAAATGATCAGTTTGTCTATATGAAATCCCTCCAGTATTTTTATTGATCTTCCCATCCCGATGTAGAAAACCAATATCTCGTCTGAGAGTAGCTATCGAAGTACTTGTTAATTTGAGCAGTTCCTTAATTGTAATGAATTTTTTTTCCTTTACAGCATTCAAAATTATTTCATAACGTTCAATTGGAAACATGTATTACTCCAATTATACACAATTGTAATGGTCATCAATAAAGCGAATCTGTACAGTATAAAAGAAATCGAAACAATTGAATAGAACCTGCTTCTTTTTTAAATTTATCTCAAAATTATTTCAAAAAAATATCTTATTCACACAATTCATGATTTAATACCATTTTACCTAATTCATTAGTATATTTTCGAACTGCAACATAAAGATTCTTATATATTGACTTGAACAATAGAGAATACATCTTATGATTCTTCGGATCCCTTTTAAAAACACTTCCATCATGTGACATGTTTAGTGATGCGTCTTGCAATACCTTAAAGTATTTAAGCCCCCATGCTGTTATCATCGCAGCACCTAATGATGTATTTTCCACTGTCCCCGAAAGAATAACTTCTTTACCGGTGACATCGCTGATGATCTGGTTCCAAAATGCACTTTCAGCACCACCACTACCAATCCTAATTCTATGAGGATCTACTCCCAAACATTCACCGTAACCTTCAATTACAAGACGGATTTCATAAGCTATGCCTTCTAAAATAGAGCGATAAAAATGTGATCTCCCATGATAATCTGACCATCCAATGGTAATCCCCCGGGCACTTGGATCATTATAAGGCATCATTGCGCCCTTCCAGTAAGGAACAGTTATAAGCCCATCACATCCTGGTTTGATGTTTTCAATCTCTTTTTCAAGTAACTTTTCTGGTGCCATGTTTAACTTTTTTGAAACCTCGCGTTCTTCAACTGCCATGGAATTTACGAACCAAGACACTGTGCTGGAACCAGATATTAATACTGATTCAAAGTAATAGGTTTCTGGTATACAGCCTATCATAGAACGAAAATATGAACTGTTGTGATAGGTCTTATGGTGTATGCCCCAAGCAGCACCAGTGCCAAGAGTCAAAGCAACATCATCTTCGCTTAATGAGCGTACCCCAATTGCAAAAACCTGTCCATCCCCACCTCCAGCCACAACCGGCAACCCAACAGGCAAGCCAGTGTGAGTAGATGCTTCTGAAGTTACTTTCCCGACCACTGATCCAGATGGTTGTATCTCTGCCATATTCGTTGGTTTCAGATTTAAATAATTTAGTATATCTTTCGACCACTTTTTTTTCACTATATCAAGAATACCCGATGTGTCTGCACCAGCAAGGGGGCTTACCATATTTCCAGTAAGTTTACAATTTAGAAAGGCGCCAACATCTAATATTTTATCTAACCTTTTATAATTCTCATGTTCTTTGTTTCTAATCCAATTAATTTTTATCGATGATGGAAGTGTATCTAAAAATTTGCCTGTTGTCTTTAAGAAATTATCCTCACCCAATTCTTTTCTCATCTCTTCAACTTCTTGTATGGCCCTCTGATCATTCCAGAGGATTGCAGGACGTATTTGTCTTGCATTTTTATCAAGCATAACAAAACTTTCCCTCTGGTAGGCAATCCCAATTCCCTTTATATATTTCAAATTATTAGAATCTGTTATTTCCCGTAATGCAAAACAGAGTGAATTCCACCACGCATCTGAGCTCTGTTCAGTCCAACCTGGATATGGTGAAAGGATATCCAACTTTACTTTCGACTGCTTTATTATACGACCCTTAATATCAAACAAGATCGCCCTTGTTGATTGCGTTCCACAATCCACTCCTATTACATATATTTTATCCATACAAAATCCCTCTTGCATTATTTTTGTTTTCAATTATAATATATATCCACTGTCTACTGACAATAAGTACGCCCTCCATCAACAAGAATAACCTCACCAGTAATGAAATTAGAAAGATCACTTGCTAGAAACGATACAACATGTGCAACGTCTTCCTTAGTTCCCAATCTTTTAAGTGGTATTTCACTTACGATTGTCCGGCCGATTCCACAACTTCCTCCAGTTACAACTGTAGATTTATTTCGTATCCCTGGAAGTTTGTAATCTAAATAATTCAATTGTTCCATCTTGCTTAATACATTTTGAAATATTAAAAGAATTAAATATTTATTGGATATTTACCATATTTCCGGATAAGTTTAGGTACAGATATTATATTATTTAACGGAATATCGGTACCAAAATTGTGAGAAGGTCCTGCAATGTATCCTCCTCCGGGTGCAAAATCGCACAATCGTTGTTTGATCTCTCTTTCTACATCAACAACATCGCCCCTTAATGCTTCTTGAACATCTATGCCTCCTTGAAAAACCAAGTCCTGTCCATATTCTTTTTTTATAATTCTCGAATTCATGCCTTCGGCCAGAGGCTGTAATGGATTGAGAATAGCGATACCAATATCAATTAAATCTGGTATTAAATCTTTTATTGCTCCACAAGAATGAAATACAATTTTTACTTTCGGGACTCTTTTTTTAATGAAGTTAACTAATTGTCTGTGTCGAGGTTTGACGAATTCCCTGTACATAGCAGGAGATATTAAAAGACTAAGTTGAGAAGCTAAATCATCTTCCATTTCATAGATCTTAACATACTTACCCACAGCATTGATTAATACATCATAGTATCCAAGATTTATCTCCAATAGCTTATCAAGCAGTGCATGAACAAACTTTTTATCTAGGATGAAATCCATATAAAATTTTTCTGTACCCCGTAATAAACTTGCCATTTCAAAAATTCCAAGTTGAGCAGGCCTATGTGCAGCTAAAGCGAAATCAGTTTCCTTGTATAAATGTTCTGCTTTCTCAGATAAACCCTTGACACGATCGGTATCATACGGATCGGGCCAATCATACTTCTTCAAATCATCTATTTCGGCTTCACCTAATGGGCTGCCGCCCAGATTTGTGAAACCATCAAGTCGTTCACGAGTTAATCCCCATTCATCAATACTTTTATCCTCCAAGCCATTGTATTCATAAAGACCTGTTGAGGCATTCAAATAAAGGTATGCTATATCAACACCAAGCTCCTTCATAAGCGGAATACTATAAAGCATATAATTATAACCAGCCAAGACTTTTTGTGGTTTATCAGTGATATGATAATATTTTAGCAATTGTTCCACGACTGTGTTCGGTAGTTTTTGGGCAGTACCTCCCAGTGCAAAAGGCACTCTGTCTGGTTCCTGATGGTTTAAAACTAGTTCCACACGTTTTCGTGAAGTAATGTTTTCATACTTTTTCATAATTACACCTTAATATATTTGACTAATTGACAATTTGCACCACATCGTGAACAATCACGTTGAAATAGTAATTCCCTTCCTAATACATTCTCCTAAAAATTGGGAGAATGAGAAAAAAGGAAAAGAATCCAAAAACCAAAAAAGCACCGTAACAGAAGAAGATTTACGCCGTAAAGCATTAGACCTTTATGAGCAAAATTGGAAAGTAGCAGATGTTTGTTCAGCCCCTGGTTGTTCAAGAAGCTGGTTTTATAAATGGGTGAACCGTTATAAAATCGGCGGTGACAAATGGTTTCAATCAGAAACACGGAAACCAAAAAAGATTTATAGAAGTATCGACCCAGAGATGGAGCAATTGATACTTGATACCAGGAAGCAATTAATGACATCTCAGTTTTTTCAATATGGTCCCCAAGCCATATACTATACCCTGGAACAGAAAGGCTACTCTCCACCTCCAATATGGAGTATTGCTCGAGTATTAAACTGTAACCAGTTAACAAGTAATAAGAGAAAAAGTCCTTACGTGGCGAAAGGGAAGAAGTACCCCTATGATTACGCCTTATGCCATCAAATGGATTACGTTGGCCCAAGGTATTTGTCCTGTAAGACACGTTACTACTTTCTGAATCTTATAGGTTGTGATATCCACTGGTCACAAACAAGTACATCAGAAAACAAAACCTCTAGAAACGCCTGCTATAAATTAATCCGTTTTTGGAAAACTGTTGGTGTGCCAGATTTTCTCCAAATGGATAATGATCATGCATTCTGGGGGAGTATAAAAAGTCCTACTACTGTAGACAAAGTAATTCCACTGTGCCTTTTATTAAAGGTAACACCTGTCTTTATCCCCCAGGGAGAACCCTGCCGTAACGGAATCATAGAACATTTCAATAACACCATGCAAAACGCCCTTTTGAAAACCAATTATGAAAATATAGAAGAGCTAGAAAAAGCAACTGAACATTTTGATTATGTTCATAATCATAACCATCATTATAGCACTCAAAAATGGAATGACTCCTGCTAAAGCTTTTAAACATTACCGGTATCCTTTTTGTCCTTTGGATCCCTCATTTGAGATACCAAAAGATAAAATCCCATTGGAAAGTGGAGAAATCCATTTTATCCGTTTCATTAGAAATAACCGTAAGTTTAACATTTTTGGCTTATCCTATCCGATGCCCGAAAAAGCCAAATATGAATATATACAGGGTATAGCTCTTGTTGAAGAGCATCGCCTTATAATATATAAGGATAGAGAATATCTAACAGAGTTCCCTTTTTCTTTGACATAACAGTGTCTACGATGTGGTGCTATTTATGAACTAATAAATAAAGCCTGTTCAATATTCTAATTGATTACTATAGAATGAATTATATAACAGATTTTAGAAAAGTAAACCAAACTTTTTGTTATGCACTTTAAACTCTAAAAGCATACAAAATTATACTATATAAGCAATTATTGAATGTTATACTTATCCTCTGAACCCTGATAATATTGAACACCAATATTGAACAGGGATTCAGACATGTCAAGAATGCGCACCCTCCAGGAGGCCGATTTCCTGAACTATTTCCGCCAGATTGACAAGCATACCATCAGGAAAATATTAACAAAGTATAGGTCTGCAGGGCCAATCGGTTATGAAACTTCACTTGTCCTGGCTCGCATTCTTAAAGTCAAAGAACGTATCTCATCTGACCGAGAATTAAGCGATAAACTATCTAAGATTCAGATCTATCGTGAAGCAATCGGTATTAAGCGCAACATGGTCCCTGCGCATAATACTTTCAATACTCTCCGCAGCCGATTGGGGCCTGAAGGCTTTATTCAAATCCACCGGCACTTCATTCTTCAGGCATACCAGACCGGCTTACTTATTCCACCAATACCGGACCTTCCAAATGTGGTCAGAGACAAAATCATACTCATAGGAGATTCAACCTTTCTCAAGGCCGTTGCTCGTACCAAAGGGCAAAAGGATGAAAACGGTAACTGGATGTTTACCGACGACAGCATCGCTTTTGGTAAACCCCACCACAAACATAAATATCCTGTCGGTCATCGTGCCCATACTCTCGTATCCGTCAGCGGAATCCCTGTAGTTAGCCTCATCGCACCTGCCAATGAGAGTGATCAGTCTCATATATTACCGTTATTACGTACTTTACAGGCTCTTTATCCAACTCTTCCCTTTGTTTGTGTAATCCTCAATGCTGGGTATGATGCGGAAGAGCTTCACCGGGACATCTACACCTAATTGGGAATCTTACCCATCATCATACGAAAACCCACCATGAAGTGGGGATCAAAGCTGGGTAAAACCGGTACACCTCGCTGTCCATTTGGTTATCCGACCCGGCGCAAGGGAATCGAATATAAACAGGGTCGGACCAAGTTCGCATGTTATCATGCTTGTCTTAGAGATACCTAGCAACTTATATTTACCTGTGATCATTTACACTCCAAGAGCCAATTCGGCTGGATGACTCATACTTACTTCAAAGACGATTTCCGCCGACAGGGCCCAGCTGTTCCAGGCTCAAGATTGTACGAACGTCTTAAACCACTACGTACCGGAATCGAACGATACTATGGACTCACAAAAGAGAACCGTTACTATATGGAGCACAATAACACATATATGGGACACGACAATGTCCTCATTCATGTTATCGAACACGACATTGTCGCAACCCTGGATATCCTCTACGAACATTCGAAAACCGGGAAATGGAGCGATGTTCTCGATATTTAACAGCTTAAAAGAAGATGACATCGCAGATGTTACTATCAAGCAGGAAGGTAAAAGGGAGATTAAAATCAGTGCAGAAGAAAATCTTTTATCAAAGGTGATGACAAAGATAAAAAAAGAAAAGTTAATAATTTCAGTAAAAAAATGGCCCCAGGATACAAATCCACCGAAGATCAATATAACAATGGAAGAGATCAGTGAACTGCAATCTGAAGGATCCAGTCATATAAAATCAGAAAATGCAATACGGGCAGATTCTCTGTTTCTCGAGGTGGGGGGTGCTGGGAAAATAAATCTGCAGGTGTCCGCGGAAAAAATAAAAACAAAATTGTCAGGATCAGGCATATTTATACTAACTGGAAGAACATCATCGCATGATGTAAATATTGATGGATCTGGTCAAATAGCGGCTTTCGACCTTGCGGCAGAAAACACTTCTATAAACTTAAGCGGCGCAGGTGAAGTGCAGGTTAATGTATCGAGGAAGCTTGATGTAACTATAAGAGGGATCGGATATGTAAAATATAAGGGAAAACCAAAAGTGAAAAGTAAGATAACCGGACCGGGTTCCCTTGAATCGGTTGAGTAATTGTATAACTGTTTACTGTCTAATGAAATAAAAATATTTCGATTAGTAAGAGTAAGAGAAAAACAATGTTTACACTAAATCAAGAGAAGGTAAATCAGTTATTACAGGCCATTTCAAGTGGTTTTACGGAAAGCCCAAAACAGGTTATTATTTTCACGGTTGTTGTTGTTGCGTTTTTAGGATTTTTCGTTTTTTTCTATGTATATCAATCAAAAAGAAGCAAAAAGAAAAAGTTACGCCATACCCGGGAGACATATGAAAATATTATACACAGAGCGAATTTAACGGTCTTTGAAAAAAGTATTCTTGAAAGAATGTATAAATACCTCAAAGAACCGGCAACAAAGGACCAGCTTCTAGAACAAGAGTCTACATTCAACTACGCTGCACGAAAACTCAAGTCTGAAGAAAAAGTCCCGGAAAATGCTCTGGCTGCTATTAGGATTAAACTTGGTTTTAGGGCCCCGGACAACGAGCAAATACCATATAACAGTACAGTTCTTCCGGTGGGAATGCCCTTGGTGATTGCACAGAAGGGGAGAAAAAATATTACCGGTAGAATTCAAGAGCGGGATCAATCCTCATTTACTATAATCCTCGATCATGGATTACTTCCTCCAAAAAAGGGTTCACAAGTCAGAGTTTACTTCAAAAATATATCGGGGCTATTCGGTTTTCCCTCTGTGGTACAGAAATCAAAAAAAAATATAGTCACATTAAGACATTCTGAAGCAATTAAAAGATTTCAGAGAAGGGAATATTACCGAAAAAAAATCAGCCTCCCGGCTTATATAAGGACAACTTCTTCTCAAGAAAGACCAACCGCATCCACCATTATAGATTTAGGTGGCGGAGGAGCAAGCCTTGTGAATCCTGACGGCCGCTATAAAGCAGGTGACAGCATTTATCTTTCTTTCTAACCCATGATTCCAAGTTCGGATTAATGGCACGTGTTGTGAGAAGCTCAAATAATGGAAAATTTATACATGTAGATTTTCTCTCCATACCTGAGGAAAGCCGTGATCGTATTATCGGGCTTCTCAATCGGAGTACTGTTTAAGGGCCCTGTTGTAAATATAGACAAAAAACCTTTTGTCTAAATGGTTTATCCTTGTCAGTGCTTCTTAAAAATCAAAACGAACCAATTATCCTAACTCCTCGAGTCGCCTTATACGCTCTTCGACAGGTGGATGAGTCATGAATAGCTTAGCAAATGCGCTTCCGGTCACGGGAGCTACCGTAAACATGTTACTTAGAGAATCAGGTACCCGAAGAGGAGTACGCTTGTTGGACGCCTCCAGCTTTCTCAAGGCATTTGCAAGCCCTCTGCCACTTCCAACTAATCGTGCTCCCATGCGATCCGCCTCATATTCTCTTGCACGGCTTATTGCCAGCTGTATCAACAGTGCCGCAATAGGAGCGAGCGCCATCAAAAGAATTGCAATATAAGAACCTCCTCTTCGCCTGCTGTCACCGCTCGTCCAAAAAGCCAAGAAGGTAAGCCAGCTTATTGCACCTACTACCACAGCAGCCACAGTGCTTATGAGTATGTCTCTGTGTTTAATGTCGAGCAGATGCTTCAATGTATCCTGCCCGGATATACCGGCAGTGGTCGTACACACAAATCACAACCGTTCTGCAGCCAGGTGCCGGGTTTCTTCTCATACTTACAGGAAGAGCGAGGATTACGACCTGCCTCGATATTGCACTATCAGCACAACTTGAGAAAATTTCAAAAGTATCTTCACAGTATCGATCTGCATGAACTTAGCAGTCTTTCACCCGAATTAATCAGCAGCTTTATTACTGACAGAAGCGGGTTGTTGAGCAAATCATCGCGGACGGGACTTTGTGTATGCCTACGAGTTTTTCTGCAGTACCTGCACCGAGAACGTTTGATTTCCCGGGATCTCAGCTGCTGTGTCGAATCGCCTCGGTCATATCGATGTGCGCATATTCCTCGCTTAATTTCCTGGGATGAAGTTGGACAGACTCTTCAACTTGTGGATTTCAAATTTCCACTAAAAACCATCGGAGATTATGTAGGGCATCGCTCGCCCTCCTCTACGGAAATCTATACGAAAATCGAGATAGAGCCATTACGCCAACTTGCGCTCGGCGATGGGGAGGATGTGCTATGAAAAGTACATGGGTAGACTATCAAAGCCCTCTGGCAGACGCTATTAAAAACTTTCTCGCATATAAGCGTGCCTTGGGGCGTCATTACAATAACGAAGAGAGAGTCTTACGATTGCTGGATCGCTACCTCGTTGAACAGCAAATTTCTCATCTTTCCAATGTGACCCCAGCACTTTTGGAGTCATTTTTAAACTCCCGTCCCCGAACCCGACCGCGTAGCTACAATCACCTCCTGGGTGTAGTGAAGCGACTCTTTGATTGGATGGTGATTCAGGATATCCTCAATCGTTCACCCTTACGTGCCAAGTCCCGGCGAACAACTGCTCAACGTATTCCCTATTTATTCGATGCATCCTCAGCAATTGTGTAAGAGAGTAGCTACGCCTGCAAGTTCTAAAAAAGGCAGGAAAGGTAATTTTTCTTTGTCCGGTAATTCACAGATTAACTTATCAATATTTTCATATTCTGCTGCTATTTTATCTTTAAGATTAACCATACAATTGAATACCTTCGGAAGTAAGTATTTCGGAGAACTTACTTTTTTTTACTAAGATCGACTAAATCAACTGGTTGGGAAAGATTAAATATTAATTCGCTATAGAATTTAAAAAATAATTTATCGGGAATACCTTCGACTGCTAAATCAATATCTCGATTTTTACTGGAACGTTTACTTCCGGAGCCAAAAAGAACAATACGATTTACTTTATATTTTTTAGCTAGTCTCAATATTTCTTTTTTATCTTTTTCAGAAATCATGCGATTTTAAACCTGATTATAATTTTGCTGAAACTAATTTAACATATTTTTCTTTAAGATTGCAATATTATGCTTATAATGATGTAGAGCGGACAACTTTATTTGGACAGTTAACGGTGAGTTGAGCAGTTTGGCCTAGTCAAATCTGCTCAAACGATATGTTGAACTAAGCCGCAAAGCGGCATTAGAATTCTACTCCAAGCAGTAGATTTTAACCTTACATTTTATTCATAACAGTCATAATATACCCCCAAACC
>Ga0315555_1001327_pt1 | contig 17813 bp, 12 predicted proteins | sample SalMarSW160380MG_FD_202113 | JGI IMG/M metagenome (GOLD analysis project Ga0315555, IMG submission 202113) | Salt marsh sediment microbial communities from the Plum Island Ecosystem LTER, Massachusetts, United States - Salt Marsh Sediment SW1603-80 ... | reverse complement strand
GCCAGCATGGGCACCCAATACCGGACAGACCGGCAAGATCGGAATCTGGACATCACCAAATTTCTCTTTCAAACGCTGAACGATATAATGCGCTTTTTGAATATTATTGGCATGGACAACGGCAAAACGGACCTGCTTTTTATTCTTCACAAATTCCAGTACATAGCCAAGCATCTTCTTCACCGAACCCATATCGGAAAAACTCTTGGCAAAAATCTGGGGCATGCCCCGCTGATCAAGATTCAGGATCGGTTTGACATTGAACATTTTCGCAATAATGCCTTTGGCTTTGCTGATTCGACCGCTCTTCATCAGGTATTTCAAATTGGGAATACTGACAAAAATTTGAGTTTGCTGGCAATATTCCTTAATCCGGCGCACAATTTCCGAGTGTTCCAAGCCTTGATCAATTAGCTGCACAACCCGCTCAGCGATAAAACCAAGACCAATCGAGAGCGATTTGCCATCGATAACCGAGATTTTACCGGCAGGAAATTCCCTGGCTGCCGTTACGGCATTTTGATATGTCCCACTGGCTGCTTCCGGGATGTGAATCGAGATAATCGAATCGTAGTAAGTCAGCAGGAAAGCATACAGGTTACGAAAATCGGCTGGCGGCGGCTGAGAAGTGCGCGGATGATGCGGTTCGGTATCCAGCATTTGATAGAAATTCTCCGGGGTAATCGTAATTTTATCAATATAAGTAGATTTGCCAAAAGCAACGCGAACCGGGATAACATGAACCAAGTGCTGCTCAATGAAATCCTGGGACAAATCGCAGGCAGAATCCACCACCAGGGCAATCGGCGGATGCGGATTATGGGAAACCAGATACTGCATTTTCATGTCATCCGCTTTTTGCTGCACCAGATCACCATATTGATGAGCAATAGCGAACACGGTAGCAGGATCGTTGCTGTGAATATGCAGTCGGGCGCGATCCTCGGAACCTGCAACAACAACGGAATCACCATAAGGCTCAATCTGACGACGCAGAGTTTTCAGATCCATCTGGTGCCCCTCAATCAGGCACTCACTGCAATAGCGATACTTGATATCTTCCAGCTTCATTTCTGTATGGGCAACCGACTCGACAATTTTCAATGCCGGTGCCTGTTGAATATCCTTTAACCGACCTCCTTTAATAAAATACGTGATCCCTTCCAGAATATAGACAAAACCCTGAGCGCCCGCATCCACAACATTGGCTGATTTTAAGGACTCCAGTTTGGTTTTGGTGGCTTCCAACGAACGTTTGGCCGTCTCGAGACTATTATGCAGCAGCTCCTGGAAATCGAAAGTCTTGCGGCTATTCTCGAAAATGTTTTCCGCCCAATCCTTGATGACTGTCAGAATAGTTCCCTCTTTGGGTTGACTAAGAGCCTCATAGGCAGCTTTCTTAGCCTGTTGCACGGCATGCCCAAAATGCTCTGTGGTAATTCTGACCTTCTCTTCTAGTGCCTTGGCAAGACCGTGAAAAAATTGAGCTAAAATTACACCACTGTTACCGCGGGCACCCATCAATGCCGAGTCGGCGATCTTGCGGCTGCTAGAGCCCAGAGAATCATCAGCCGTTTCAGTTAATCCCTCAACAACGGTTTTCAAGGTTGAAGCCATGTTGGATCCGGTATCCGAATCCGGTACTGGAAAAACATTGATATCATTTAGATAATCCTGATTATCATAGACCTTCTGAGCGCCGGCTTTGATGCCCCATCTGAAGCGTTTTCCATCAATGTATTTTATTTTCACTAATTATATCTCAGTTGTTCCACGAAGTTAAGGTTAATTCTGAGACAATAAAATTCCAAGAGAATTATTTGCTCAACCGCCGACGCAATTTCATCACCGGAGGAGTTATCGCACCACCCGATATTAAAGCTTTCAAACCCTGTTCGACCGTCATATCCGATACAATTACATCATCCTCCGGCACAAATAATGCCCAACCTGAAGTCGGATTAGGTGTAGTAGGTAAAAAAAGATGTAAAAACGGAGTGCCGTCCTTACCGACGGACCGACCGGTGACGAAGCCCAAAGTCCAGGCACTAGTCCGGGGATATTCCACAAAAACCACCCGCTCGAAGCCGGTCTTGGTAAAGGTAAAAGCACTCATTACCTGTTTACTGACTTGGTAAACCGTTCTTACCAGGGGAATGTAATTCAGCCATTTTTCGAATAATCGGAAAGAGGTCTTGCCGATGATATTGGTAATAAAAAGACCCAACAGGTAAATCGCCAAGAGCGAGACAATCAATCCCAGTCCGGGAATATGAAAACCCAGGTAAGGATCAATTATCGGACTGACAATTTGGTCAAAAAAACCAATAAAAATCTTGAGAAAGTAAATTGTCACTACAATCGGGATCAAAGCCAGTGCTCCAGCAATAAACTTATTGCGCAAATTGGTTCGGATTAAAAGCCAAAGTGATTGTTTACCCATTGATTAAATTCCTTAAAATGATAGTTTTATCTGCCCACAGAACAAATGTTTAAAACTGTGACAATTTCAGTTTTTCAAATAAGTCACTAGGAAGTTATAATCCACATATGTCAGTTTCAAGTCTGATTCCAATAATCGCTGAAATTTACTATTTCATTGGCAATTACATTGCATTTATTTAGTTTTGGACATGTTTAAAAAGCGGCAAATTCTTTTTAAAACATTGATCCTGATTCTGGTGATCGGTCTTCTCCAGTTGAATATTTTGATGGCAAAGGAAACTAAAACTGCTTTGGTCCTGAGCGGCGGTGGCGCCCGTGGATTCGCTCATATTGGCGTCATCAAAGCTCTGGAGGAAATTGGTTTCTACCCCGACATGGTAATTGGTACCAGCATAGGAGCGCTAATCGGTGCGCTCTATGCTTCCGGTCATACTTCTCAGCAAATCGAGAGTTACATCCGCAACACCAAATGGAGATCGCTCTTCTCCCCGCAACCCTACCGGGAGATTGAATTTGTATCCCAAAAACTTACCGACTTGCCGGAGTTGTTCTCTTTGAAATTTGATAAAAATTTTAACATAATCTTTCCTACTAACCTATTACCGGCTCAACAGCTCCAGGAGCGGATTTTCCAGATTACGGTTTATCCCGATTATTTCTCTCAAGAAAATTTTGATAGTCTGGCAATTCCCTTTCGTGCTGTAGCAACTGATCTCAAGACCGGCAAGCAAGTGGTCCTGAAAAAGGGTAATCTGGCTAAGACGATCGCCGCTAGTTCATCCTTCCCAATTATTCTGGCACCCGTAGTGATGGATACCTTTTTACTGGTTGATGGTGGACTGACCAACAATGTACCTTGCGATGTGGCGGTCGAGATGGGTGCCACCTTTATTGTGGCTGTAGATGTTACCAGCAAGATTACCAGCATCACCCGCAAAGTTGATCTCGTCTCCTACTTCAATCAAGCATTAAACACTTTATCCTATCCAACCGATACCCGGAATCTTTATCTGGCAGATATACTGATCCATCCGGAAATCGAAGAATACTCCTCAGCTGACTTCAATGCTTTAGATTCTCTGATTGACCGCGGCTATCGAGCAACCTTAAACTACGCCGACGAACTGCGCCTCCATGCCGATTCCTCGAACTGGAAGCCTGACTATTTGCTTAATGCCATCAATAAACTAAATCAAACTACTATTCACTCGATCAAGTACAGTGGTAATCTCGTCACCCGACCTTACGTAATCCGCCGCGAATTATTATTAAAACCGGGAGAACTCTGGAATTCAGCCTATGCTAAACGGAGTTTGAAAAACCTCTTCAGTACTGGCTTATTCCAGTCGGTCTATCTGTCACTGGATGAATATTCTGCCAACTCTGCCATCCTCAATGTGGAGGTGGAAGAGGACGAACGCGCCATTTTTACTTTCGGTGCTCGCTATGACAGCGAAAAGAAAGCCAGCGCTTTTATTGCCGCAAAATATCGCAACCTCTTCGGGGCTGGTATTGATAATCAGATTTCACTGGTTGCCAGCGACCAGATCCGCAAATTCGAAATCGATTCCCGTACCACCCGCATCTTGAATACCACCTTTACCGGCTTTATTTCGCTATATCATAAATACGAAGATATTCCTATGTATAATGATGGTAAGCGCATTGGCTTCGGTGAATTTTACCGCTCGGGTTTCGAAATCAATGCCGGCGTTCAAATCCGCCGGGTCGGCTTAACCGCTGTTGGATTGAAGCTGCTGCATACCGAAATTTCCGATAGTCTCAGCATTGGCAATTTCATGGTTAAGAAGGATGCCTACAATACCGGCAGTCTGCTTCTCAGAATCCTGGTCGAAAACACCGACGATCCCGATATTCCCCAGCGCGGCCGTAAGAATAACATCCTCTACGAGCACTCGTTCAGCGAAGACAACTTAAAACAGTATGATCGCATTTCGTGTGAGTCAACCGTTTATGAAACCTATCGTGAGCGACACACTTTCTCGACTATCATCAACTTTGGCTATCTCACCTCCGCCCTATCCTATTATGAACGATTTCGCCTGGGCGGGGTCAATTCCTTGCCCGGTTACCATCAGGACGAATTCTGGGGTAACCTGATGCTGGCGCTCGGAATCGGCTATCGAACCCCTTTAACCACCGGCAGTTACCTCTGCTTCCAGGCAATGGCCGGAAATGTCTGGAATGATTTCAGCGATTTCAATTGGCAACAGATGCGGATTGGTGCGCGCGCCGGGATTTTAATTCCGACCCCTCTCGGACCAATTGCAATTGACTACGGCATTAATTTCAAAAATTATGGCCTGTTTTACCTTTCAGTCGGACACGCTTTTTAACTTATCAATGTAGCATCTATGTTTTTTAACACGGTTAACCAGCCGGAATTCGATCACTTTGTGGCTTTTGATCAATTTTCGATAATCAGCAATTGAAAGATTTGAATTGATGCTGTATATTCCATACATAATAAATAGAGGTTCAAAAAATAGAAAATAACAGTTGGGGAGTATAAGATTATGAACCAATCCATTGTTAACCATGTCCAAGCCCGGAAATCCTGTCGTATACTGACTCTGCGCCTTTTTATTGTCTTGAGTATCGCGTTTTCCGCCTCGCTGTTCTCAAGCAATCCACTCTATGGTGCACCCAAAGAGGATAAAAAGCCGCCTAAAATCAAGATTCTATCCCCTAAACCAAATATTACCGCTAACGGTCCACTTAAAATCAGCACCGAGGTAAGTGATAATGTTGGCATCCAGAAGGTAGGTTTCTACGTGGACGGCGAGCTGGTAGAAGAGGTCTATAATCCGCCCTTCGAATATATTCTGAATGTAGGCTTCTGGGCCGACGGGAAAATTCATCAACTCAAAGCTGTGGCTACCGACAATTCCGAAAACAATACGCCGTCGGAAGAGATTCCGGTCACGATTCTTGACAGTGCAGCTAACTCACCTTACCTCCTTTACCCCAGAGACAAGGCAGTCATCCAGGATCGCAACCAAATTCGGTTAAAATGGCGAGCGCTATACGGAGCCAATAACTATCGTGTTGCCATCGCCAAGGATCGTAATTTTAGCAATATATTTGCAGCCTATACGGTTAAGGATACTACTTTACTCACCGATCCCCTGCCGATTGGCATCTATTATTGGGCGGTTGTTGCCAAAAATCCGGCTGACACCTGGAGTATCTGGAGCGTTTTCCGCGAATTTTCGATCGAACCGCCGCTCCCCCCTACGCTAATTGCCCCTAAAAACAACTTTTTTTACAAGAGTAGTGAAAGTCCCTATCTGAGCTGGAACAAGTCCAAATTTGCCAGTCAGTACGAAATCAAAGTAGTCAAGGTCACCAATCCGGATTTTGTCGCATTCACCCGGATTGTCGCTGATACCTTTGCAGTAGTTTCCGGATTACCGGAAGAGTGGCATCAATGGTCAGTCCGTCCCATCAACAGCGGCGGAATCATCGGGGAGTGGACCGAGTCTCGCCTATTTTATACCTGCAAACCCGAAGTAACTCAGTTCGTAAAAGTCGCCGCTGGTGAGTACACGGCAGGCAAAGAAAATCTCACCCAGAAAATAGAATACGATTTCGAAATCATGAAATACCCCGTAACCTGTCGCCAGTATCTCAACTTCCTCAACCAAGCCTACTGCCGCAATTTAGTTGATGAGAATGGCTATGGTCATTACAAAGGCGACGAATTCAAGCCCGCCGGTGAATATAAGTGGATTGAAATCAAGGAAAAGAAAAAAGAGATCGGCGACATTCTTTTCGATCCGGAGAAAAAATATTTTGTGCTTGAGAGTGACGAATATCTGGATCACCCGATTGGCGATGTTTCCTGGTTCGGAGCGAATGCCTTTGCCGAATGGTACGGATTGAGATTGCCAACCGAAGAGGAGTGGGAGAAAACCGCCCGCGGCAAGACCGGCTTCGATTTCCCCTGGGGCAACGAGATTGATTGCCACAATGCCAACATTGCCGGTTGTATTGAACGCGGCTTCTCCGCCTCGACCTCCTCCGTTGGTAAATTTAATGGTACCAACAATACGGTTGATAGTCCCAGCCCTTATGGCGCCTACGATCTGGTCGGCAATGTCTGGGAGTGGACCAATTCATGGTTCGGCGGCAATTTCCAGGCTTACCGGGTCATCAAAGGCGGCAGTTACCACGAATCCAAAGGAATCAAAGCTAATCTGGAAAGTCTTTCGAGCTGGTACCGCTACTGGATGGATCCGCAGAGCACCAACGGCAAATACGGATCCGCCATCGGTTTCCGCTGTGTGTTGCAAAAGAAAGCTAGGTAAAACAATAGATAAACATTATCCTAATTATGTTTTTATGGTAGATTATTCGATTAAGTGAAATGTCACAGATGGAACTTGTTACTGTGATACTTGTTAAATAGTGCAAATGATTGCCCGGAATTTGGGACACATTATATGAAAAGTTACAAAAGTTATCCTCATCTCGTGAATGCGCCAATTATTGAAGCTGTCGTCGATATTCAAGTGAAACTTCCTTCACACATTAGTGTCGAAGATTTACACCAATCATATAGATTCGTCAATGATAAATTTCCCAATAAAAAAGAAATATTTGAAATTTCGGCAGAACTCAAAATAGAAAAAGGACAGCCCCAACCTATCGTAAACAAATCAAAGCCCACAGGTTATTTTTACAAATCTACTGATAACTCTAAACTTATTCAGTATCGATTAAATGGATTCTCTTATAATAAGTTAAAACCATATACCAGCTGGAATGATATTTATAATGAAGCAAAAATATACTGGGAATTATACCGGAATCAATTTAATCCTGAACATATAACACGTATTGCAGTTAGATATATAAACTATTTAAATTTACCGCTACCTATATCTGATTATGGTATATACTTAAAAACTCCCCCCGTAATATTAGAAGGATTTCCTCGGCAATTGAATGGCTTTATCACAAAACTTGTATTGTATGATCCCGTTAAAAAATATACCACTCACATTACACAACAACTAGATAAAATTACAGCGAAATATGCAGTTATTTTATTTGATATTGATATTTTTCTAAAACAACAATTTTCCTCAAACGACGACAAAATCTGGTATCTATTAAACACATTTCACACTGTTAAAAATGACATTTTTTTTAATAGTATAACAAATGAAACTTTGGAGCTATTTAAATGAACAATTATGCTTATTGCACGACAAATTATAATTTAGGTAGGTATATATCTCCAAATTATGGAGTGAGTCCAGCATCACAAAAAATAAGAGAATTGTTTATAAATCTCATGTTTGATAGCTTCTTAAAGAACACTGTTGATAATATTTACATATCATGCCTTCCATCTTTATATGAATTATTTGAGGAATATTCAGAAAATAACTGGGATGGATACGGGGCTAGTGCAATTAATTTAAGCTCTTATATAAACGCAATTTCTTTTCTTATGGCTCTTCCTTCCTCAACACAAGTTCCAGAAATAAGCATAGAAACTGATGGAGATGTGGTTTTTGAATGGTTCGTCAGTTGGGATAGAGTATTTTCAGTAAGTATAGGACCAAATTGTGAGCTACACTATGCAGGATTATTCGAAGGAAGACAAATTTCTGGTCTGGAATATCTTGAAGAAACGATTCCGAAAATTATTATTGATCAAATTGATAAAATATTTGATTAGAAATAACTTTTATGTATTTACTGGTAGCACGTTTTTTAACCCAAAAAGGTCATTATTCATCTGAGAAAAACATTGTAAAACCATCTGCATTTCTACCAAATAGGAATAGAGAAACTTCAGTTTTTGGTATTGATAATCTGTCTCATCAAGAAATTATATCGATCGGATTGAATAACATCTCAACACAATCAGGAACCGCTCCAAAAGGAAGAGCTGAAATACTCACAAAAGAGATCTATAATGCAAAACTGGACATTGATTATAATGATATCCCTCCTCGTCACTGTAATATTATTAATTGGCCAGAGCAAAAACATTCTCAGAAATTAAAAGCACTTATTTTGGCATCAAAATCTGTCCTTTACTTACACATTTAAGAATTAAAATTTTAAAAACCCGGGTTGTATCTTTATAATCCATATCTTACTGTTTAAGAGACACATTAAAAACAGGTTTTTATTAAGGATTGGTTAAAAACTCACATTGAGATAAAAAACAGAAAACAGATTAAATGTTGTCGAGAATTTTGGATAAATATACAGTTCTTAATGAAAAATTGAATTGATAAAAAATCGTACTTTTAACAAGTATCTTTTTTCTAATAATATCCCTGACCTAAATATCTTTTTAGGTACGGAAAGTACCCCAGGAAGGACTTGAACCTTCAACCAACGGATTAAGAGTCCGCTGCTCTACCAATTGAGCTACTGAGGCAAAAAGCGGGTTAATTTAAGATAATTCTCGGGAAGTGTCAATCGGTCACTTCCAGTGTGACTCGACTCTTGTAAATCTGAATTTTTCCCCTATATTTTCATAAAATGCTAAACAGCAGTTCAAGTTCAAGACAATCCAACGCCACTTTCGGTCAGCCACTCGTCTTCCGGTTTATAGACTTCCGGCGAATCATTAGGTTCGTTACAATATTTCTGATTTCAGTCTCGCTGTCGGCGCAGTTATTAGAGACCAGTTATCAAATTAATCTAAAATTTTCCGAGACTCTCCCTACAATTTACGTCCGGGAGACAATCCGGATTGTTAATCGTTCCAATCTGGCGCTCGACACACTCTATTTTCACCTAAGTCCGAACGGTTTCCGCAATCCGCGTAGCGCCTCCTATCAAAAATATGAAAATCTGCTGGAAGAACCGGTAATAATGGACATTCAAAATATCCAGGCTGACAGTACTATTTGCGACTATTTCGATGAAGAAAAACTTTGCATGGGAGTTCGCTTGCCGGCGACATTATTGCCGAACGATTCGACCACAATCAGTATTGATTTCAGCGTAAAAATCCCGCGCGGACGGCACTTCCAGTGTCCCACCTACAGCGGCACGACCTTCAGACTAATCCGCTTTTATCCGGTTCTGGAGCAACTAACCTCAACTGGCTGGAATAAAAAACTGTATCGTCATCTTGCCCCCTCCTCCAGTTCCCCCTGCCGTTACAGCCTGTCAACTGAGCTACCTGCCAAATACAAGGTTATTTCGTCTCTATCGGTAAATTCGACTGAATCCATTACCGAAAGCAAAACCAAGTTGCATCATTTCAAACCAGCCTCAATTCAAGAACTCGCCGTAGTGTTTTCGGGTTCCTATAAACTCTCGTCTACAACCCACGAAAATATTCCGATCCGTTTACTCTTGCCACCAGCGGAAGAAAAATCTGCCAAAACTACTAAAAGCAAAATCCTGGCAAATCTGATTACCGATATTATTGATCAATACGCCAATCTTTATTGTCCCTATCCGCATCAACAGTTAGCGGTTTCCGTCGCCAAAATCCCCACCAGCCTGGTAACTTCTAACCTGATTATATTGAATCAACATCAATACGATAACCTGTTCACCATTGATTATGTCAGTATTTACAATCTGGCGCAAGCGCTCGCCCGTCAGTATTTCAGTTTTTACGTCTATGAGAATTCGGCTCAGCCGGACTGGATCAACGAAAGTCTTGCCAATCAAGCCGCTGCAATCTATATGGCTCGGCATTACAACAAATTAAGAAACCGGTATCGGGTTGCCAAGCAACAAGAGATTAATTACACCCAGCTGGCGCTCCGGCTTTCGGCTTTGACTGCCGATCAGGAACAGACCAACCGAACTCTACTAAGTTCTTCCCCAATGGGCGATGCCCCCTTGCTGATGGAGCAGGTTAAGAACTTTAAAGGTCAGAAAATTCTGGATATGCTCGCTTATTATATCGGCGACTCCCTTTTTCAGGTGTGTATTCATGAGTTTTTAATCCGTTATCAACACCGTCCAGTGACCTCGACCGAATTTCTCCAACTGGTTGAGGAAATTTCCAATCGCGACCTAACTGCATTCCGCAAGCTCTGGCTCGAGTCCGATGAAATCCCGGATATTAAAATCCAGCGTGTGTCCAAATCCTTCGATAAAGCAACTGATACCTACGCTGCTCAAGTCGTAGCCAAAGGCAGCGTACTCAGCGCCCTTCCGGTCGAAGTAATCGCCATAAATTCCCGCTTGGATACTTTGCACCAATTTACTCAGCTACGGGAAAATGGCATTGACACACTATACTTCACAACACAAGCTCCCATTCGTAAAATCACTCTCGATCCCCAGCGTAATATCTGGGAATTTAACCGCCTGAATAATCATTACCCTTACAAAATACTCTTCAGTTTCCTGATCGGTATTCCGCGGATTGATGCCTATCAGGTGTTCTATTACCCAACTTTCGATTTCAACAAGCGCGATATTAGCCGGATTGGCATTAAATTTCGCGGGCGTTACTGGATCAACATGCGTCCGCTTTTCCCGGCGCAGAGTCTGGACGAATGGACACTCGGATTCAATTACGGTCTCCAGAGTAAAACAACCGGTTATGATATCAGCTACAGCACCTCGCTATTGGCGCTATTTTTCAAACCCCGACTCCATTTCCGTTCGCGAGATTACTTCGGACTAAATGAAACCACCGTTAGCACTGAGATTTATCTGGGTGAAATCCGCTATCCCCTGCTCCACCAAATTCAAGGATATAAAAAATTAAATCTTGCCCTCCATTATGAAAATGTCTACACCTTGAAATTCCTCAATGCCAAAAACTGGCAGAGGGGAAGACTGTTTAATCCCTCCTTGGATTTCGTCAATTTCCACAATTGGGGCGGCTATCGGCACATCTTGCAGCTGTCTTTAAGCGGCGGCTTACCAATCCTGTCCACCGATTACCAATTCACCAAGCTGACTCTGGATGGACAACTGAAAATTCGTTCGACTGCGAATTCCTGGGTATATGAACGAATTTTTATCGGCATGTCCAGTGGCACAATGCCCACTCAACAATATTACTATTTCTTCGGTAAAAATGTATTAGAGAACCTCAGCTTTGAATCCTATCGCTTGGTCAAAGGCGCCGGCGATATGCGCGGCTACGGTGATGCACTGTGGAGAGACCGCAATATTATCACCAGTAATACTGAATTCCGCTATAGTTTAGCGCGAGTAGATCCGGCGGTTTTTGATCTGATTTTTTTCCTCGATTCGGGGATACTATCGAGTAATTTTTACCAATTAGCCTTGAATCATTCCAAATTCGACGCCGGGATAGGAGCAGAATTTGACGCCCTTGAAATCATTATGGTCGGTATTCATTGCCCCTTCTGGGTCTCCCACCCGGTTGATAATCAGCCAAAGATTGCCCTGCGCTGGGTGCTCTCATTCGACCTTAGTCTCTGATAAAATTAACTCTCAGAATTCAACTCCCAGACCGACTGTACCGGTTAAATCAAATCCCCTTGAAAGTCGGTTATCAACTTTTTCCTTATTGGACCACTTGATTTTTTGTTGCGAATAATATTTTTCACCTATCCCAATAAAAAAGACAATATCAGGGTAATTCGGATTGAAATTGGCATTAAGATCTATTCCAAAACCAGCACCAGTCTGGAAGGTCCTGGTTTCAATATTATTATATCCTGCCTTGGGTTCAGAATCATAAACATAGTCTGCACCTAAGCAACTATAAAAAAGAATGTATTTCTTGGTGAAAAAATTATGTTGGTATTCCAGTCCGAAACTATATTTTGTAACCTCATCATCCGTTACCTTAGAATCTTTATCGGAATAAATAAAATACCCGGCAGTCTTGATATTGTAATTATCACCAATTCGTATCCGATAGGTCAATCCCGAACCGGAAAATCCCGATATCGAAGCGCCAAAGAAATGCGCCAAACTGTCCGCCGGATTACCCCGAACAATTCCAGTAAAAAGCCAGAGAATTCCAATTAAACCGGACTTTAAATTAAACATTATCCCCTCACTATTTACACTTAATTTGCTTTTAATATTAGGACAACTATCAGAAATCTGCAATTAAAAATATATCAACTATATGATTACCTTTAACAATATAAATTTGTTACTGAAGAAGTATATCTAATTCAGTTGAAATACTAATAAAAAAGCCCGCCGAGAATTGCGGGCTTTTTCAGCATAAAGTATTGACAGGAAATCAGGAAGTTGCCTTCAGAGCCTTGCCAGCGGCTTTCAGCAGCGGCTCGATGGAAATCTTATCCTTCACCGCTAGTTCCATCCATAAATTCGGGGTAATGGCACCCTGCACACACATCCGCTGCATTTCCTGCCCCAGATTTTTACTTTTAATATACTCTTCAATCTGGAATTGAATAATATGACCAATCGGGTAATCCGGCAGATACAATCCCGCATCAATCATATGCGAATAGATTGCCAGAATCGGCGCATCTTGATGCCCTAAGACCGGGAAAAAATAGGTATTCCAGACATCCCGCGCGATCTGAATCACTGCCTCCTTCAACTCCCCGGCTGAGGCTTCAGGATGGTCATACAGCCAATGCCAGACGTGCATATCCATCAGGGCAACTCCGGCAATTTCGGCAGTGTCCCAGATTTGTCTCAGGGCATTTAGATATTCGGCCTTGGGATCCTTTTCGGTCAGTCCAAGCACATCCAGATCCCGTTTCTGGAAGATAAACGCAAACGCCTCGGTAAAGGCGGTATTGGGTACTCCCTGCAATAAGGTATGATCGATTTTATTCAGCGAAAATACCTGCTCGACGCAATGACCGAGTTCGTGCATTGCAATATTGAATCCCTTATAATTCATGCCACCTTTGGGTACTCGAGTTCGCAGATGAGAATTGTCAGTTCGACGACCGGCACCCATGGCATGACCGGCTCCCCGCGACGGGTCAATCTCGATTTTCATTGCCAGATACTCAGCGGTTTCACGCTCAAAACCCAGTTTAGTTAGAATATTTGGAATATCCCATTTGAACGCTTCAACAGTCGGATATCTGGATGCCACGATTTTATCCAACTCACTCTCGTTATACTGCGATACCGGTTTAAAACCTGAATACCAGATATCAAAAGGTTCCAACTCGCGTCCGAGACGTTGCCGCACCAATTCGCCGGCTTTTTTAAATTCCTTAGAAGTCAGCAGCTGGACGAAAAGTTGCTCGACAGTAGCTTCAGGAATTTCCCGATCCTGATCGAATCGTCGGGCGATTTTAGTTGGATAAAGCGGGTAGTACGGATCAACTGACCTTTCCGCCTGAAAAATCGCCGCTAGCTTTTGATAACGAGTATTGGGTTCGCGGGAGTTATCAACTTTCTTACCCGTGACGGTATTGGTGGCAACCTGCCAATCCACTTCCGGATTGTCAATCACAACCTTGGGAATTTCTTGGAAGATAATCCTTTGCATTACTTCATAAATCAGTTTCTGGCGCGCTAATCCATCCGGCTGATTATATTGGGCTTTCAATTCATCTCGCAGACCCCAATGGCTGATCAGTTTCAATCCTTCGGGAAATAGTCGCTGGTCATTTTCATCCAGCAAATTATGCATATAGATATTGTAATTACTGATGTAATCGTCGGCAGCGACATAGGTTTCATATTTTTTCTGAGCCAGGTCAGCCGGAACGCGGGAGGTGAATTGCTGTGCCAGGCGCACTTCCGCCCATTTCTGGCGCGACCAGTTCTTGCCATACTTTAGGGCTTCTCCGAGAGAAAATTGCTCAAAATTCAATAAAACGAAAAAGGCAATTTTGGTTTTATATAAATCCTCCTCGACATGCGAACCCAGACTAAAATTGGCTAATAGATAGTCTATCGGCAATACCGGTCCGGTATCAACCTGCTGATGCCATTGAAACAGACGTTCATTCTCAATAACCAGCCCGGTCAGCGCTTCAATCGCGGTTTCGAGTCGTTGAAAAGCCTGCTGTAGCTGATCTTCATCAGCTATGAAATTATTCAGACAAAATTCTTTAAACTTTTCCTGATTGCCATCGGCATCAGTCCAGAACTCACTTACCTGATTGACACCGATCTTGATCCGGCTGGCATTTTCTTTCCTAAATTTAGCAATCATCTCCTTGACTACCATCTCCGATCTTGCCTGCTGTTGAGTCATAATTTCAGGCTCTTTCTTGCCACACTGTTGAAGTCCCAACCCGGTCAGTAATATTAAAAGAATCAAAAAGATTGGATAATTGATTAATCTGCGGTGCATAGTGCCTCCTCATAGATAATTTTACAATTAGTGAACAACTACCTCATCGCTCAATTCGTCGGTATCGTCACTCTTCCTCGGAAAATGACGGCTTAAGATGGCTGCCATTTGCTGAATGCTGTCCATTATCCCAGTTAAATATTCACCCTTTTTAAAATAATTGGACAATTCGGCAGCGACTGCATCCCAGGTATCCTGTTCGACTTTTTGATGAATTCCCGAATCAGCCAGAATTTGAAATTTTCGCTCGGCTAAAATTATCAGCAGTAAAACTCCGGTCCGATCGCGGGTTTTTTCCATACCAAGATGCTGAAATTCCGCGAGAGTAAATTGTTCAAGAGTCAGGTCACGCCATTTTCGCGATCGTTTACTAAAAATACTAACCCGCACCTCGCCAGCTGTATTTTGCTCGGCTTGCTTACAAGCCGCGCCAATTTTTCTCAAATCACTCTGCGAAAAATAACGGTCAATCAACGCCATATTCAATCCAATAAATTATAATTTTTTACCAGCCTCCCGAGGCGCCGCCACCACCAAAGCCGCCACCCCCACCGGAAAAGCCGCCAAAGCCGCCGCCGAAACCGCCTGACCGACCGCCGCCGCGAAACATACTCGCACCCAAAAGGGCCCAAAACAAACCGCGTCGGCCGCGGCGACCGCTGATTAAAAATAAGAGGAAAAAGAGGATAAAAAATACCAAAGAACCAAAAGAGGAGGCTCTGTCCCGGGCAGAACGCTGATATTTTTGCGGATCGGCTTGATATTCATTGCGGGTTGCCAGCATGATGGCATTAAGTCCGGCATCAATACCGGCAGCATAATTTCCGGTGCGAAAGCGAGGCGCGATCTCATTACGGATGATCTGGGAAGAAATCAGATCCGTCAGCGCACCTTCTAATCCATAACCAACTTCAATCCGAATCTTCCGCTCATTAATCGCGATCAATAAAAGCACTCCATTGTCTTTATCCGGATCGCCCAGTTGCCATTTATCCGTCACCCGGATGGAATAATCCTCCAATGATTCATCCTCGAGTGAAGGGATAATCAGCACCGCAATCTGGTTGGAGGTTTTAGTTTCGAAAAAGTACAATTTCTCTTCCAGCCGCATCCGCTCTGTCGGCGTAATTACCCCAGCTAAATCAGTAACCCGAACTTTAAGCGGCGGTACTTCCAGGGCAAAGCACGGGATAAAAATACATCCCAGTAGCAGACAGATCAGAATCCTCGGTATGAATTTATGCATGAATCACTGAGCTCAATTAGAATTTGACGCTGGGTACGGTTTCCGCTCCCGGCTGAGCCTCAAAATAGAGCTTCTTCTCAAAACCAAATAATCCCGCAAGGAGATTGGTAGGGAAGCGACGGATTTTTGTGTTATATGTCTGAACCGCTTCATTGAAACGCTTGCGCTCGACGGAGATGCGGTTTTCGGTACCCTCCAACTGCGATTGCAGTGCCAGGAAATTCTCATTGGCTTTAAGCTGCGGGTAATTTTCCGCCACGGCCATCAGGCGGGTCAGCACGGAGCTGATTTCACCCTGAACTTGCTGAAAGCGGTTAAAAGCTTCGGGATTATTTAATACCTCCGGTGTGACAGTCAACTGACCAACCTTTGCCCGGGCTTCGGTAACCGCTTCAAAGGTCTCTCTTTCATGGGTGGCATACCCTTTTACCGTTTCTACCAGATTGGGGATCAAATCCGCCCGGCGCTGATACTGATTACTAACCTGCGCCCAGGACTGATTGACATTTTCCTCTAAGGTGACCAGGGCATTGTAGTTATTCTTGAAAAAACTGTAAATCAACAGTAAGACGACAACAATAATAATTACTGTCAACCATCCTTTTTTCATTTCCAATCCTCCAAATACTTATTTTCTTTGCATTAATTTACGAATTCTTTAGACCTTTGCAACATCACCTGATAATCACTTTAAATCGAGGAGAACGGTCAACCTTTAACGTAATAATTCAGGGCTTATCTCAAAGCAATTATTTTTAAAAATACCAGGAGATTTCATAGAGCACTTGACTACCAGACTCTAACTAAAGTATATTATGCCCCAGCGATTTTGAATAAAAAGGTATCACACCACCTAAATATTGTGAATAATTAAATGAAAAATTCCACCCTGAAATTTACCAATTGCAAACTTCAGAGTGGATCAAGCCGATTGAATTGAATCCCAGAAAAACAAACCAGGTAAAAAATCTCTACAGCAATCCTTTTCCGGATTGCATCAGCCAGGCTGACTGGCTCAAGCTAACCGCCTTGCAAAACGAACATGTCAATGCGATTGTCACTGAATATATCCGGCGCTGTCAACCGGCTAAGGTCACCGTAATCAGCGACGCTCCGGAGGATATTGCCTACGTTCGTCAATTGGCTCTCAGCACCGGCGAAGAACAACCGCTCAAAATTGCCGGTCATACGATCCACTACGATGGTTACGGCGACCAGGCCCGCGACAAGGAACATACCCGAATTTTAGTCAGCGATGAGCACCTGATGAGTGAGCGCCTCAATACCCTCGAACGGAAAAAAGGTTTAGACGAGATCTTCCAGTTATTAGAAGGAATCATGGCTGGCAAAGAAATGCTGGTACGATTTTTCTGCTTAGGACCGCTTGGCTCACTCTTTTCCATCCCGGCGTTGCAAATCACCGATTCGACGTATGTCGCTCACAGCGAAGATTTGCTTTATCGTTTGGGCTACCGCGAATTTCAGCGGTTAAATGGCTCCGATCGCTTTTTCCATTTCATTCACAGTGCCGGTGAACTCGACGAGCGGGGTTGTTCGAAAAATATCGCTCAACGTCGGATTTATGTTGATCTCGAAGCCAATCGAGTTCTAACGATTAATAATCAATACGCCGGCAACAGCATTGGTCTTAAAAAACTGGCGCTGCGCCTGGCAATCAATCGCGCCAATCATGAGGATTGGTTGGCTGAGCATATGTTCATCCTGGGTGTCCACCCACTGCGGCAAAAACGCACAACCTATTTTACGGGCGCCTTTCCCAGCGCCTGCGGGAAAACCAGCACTGCAATGTTGCCCGGTCAGACGATTATTGGTGACGATATTGCCTATCTACGCATCACCAAAAACGGAGTT
>Ga0315555_1001323_pt1 | contig 17839 bp, 15 predicted proteins | sample SalMarSW160380MG_FD_202113 | JGI IMG/M metagenome (GOLD analysis project Ga0315555, IMG submission 202113) | Salt marsh sediment microbial communities from the Plum Island Ecosystem LTER, Massachusetts, United States - Salt Marsh Sediment SW1603-80 ... | reverse complement strand
TTTAATAGTGCTTCTTTATTGATAACTTCGACTTTCCTTTCCTTAAGAAGTCCTTTAAGTCCTATAAGAACTCTTCTCACAGCTAAAGCTTTCTTTTTTTGAATTTCTTCCCAATTCACATTTAATTTATCTGTCTTACAAATATTATAAAGAGATGCCGAATGAATAAGAGATTTCGTTGGTATACATCCAACGTTAAGACATACACCACCAACTTCCCCTCTTTCAAATAATTGTACTTTGTTGCCTTTTTCAGATAAACTGAGGGCTGCACTATATCCGGCAGGACCCCCGCCAATGATTCCTATTCGCATTATTCGGGAAATTACAGTGTTTATGGTCAAAAGTCAAGGGCAGGAGTACTGCATGTTGGGTAATTAATAAAGATAAGAAAAAATGCAGCGGGAGAGTTCATATTTGGATAAGACAAGGAATTGAACCACAAAGCGCTCAAAGAACACAAAAAATCTATTTTTTAACTATATAATATATGCCTTTTCTAAATTTTTCGGTGGTTAGGAGGGGTTTTAAAAACATAATAAATTAAGGCGGGGTGTGAAGTGGCTTTGTGTCCTTTGTGGTCTTTGTGGTTAATAATTAGTTTTTGAAACGTTTCATCGCGATTGCTACCTGTCCCGCTGAAATTCCCCCGTCATTCGGAGGTATTTTTTTGTGATTATAAACCTTGAATTTTCCTTCCTGTAATTTTGCGGTTGCTTCTTTTCTTAAAACAATATTCTGAAAAACTCCGCCTGTAAGACAAACTATATTTATTCCTGTTTCTTCTCTCAACAAATTTGAAACCTCCAAAATCATTCCTGATAGACCTCTGTGGAACTTTGCGGATATAATTTCTTTTGTAACTCCGGATTCAATATCTTTGACAATAGCCTCTATGACAGGCTTTGGATCTAAAATATAGATATTCTTATCTTTTTTTATCCTAAATTTATAACATTCTCTTACTGACTTTTCAACTATCATTTCAAGCTCGATTGCAGCCTGTCCCTGATATGTCGCTGTATCTCTAATCCCAAGAATAGATGAGACTGCGTCAAATAATCTTCCTATGGAAGAATTCTCAGGTGAGTTGACACCTTTATTTATCATGTTCTTTATAACTTCCCATTTTCTCTTATCGAGTCTTCTTACGAAATCTATATCGAGATTCAAAAAGTCTTTCCCGAAAGTTTTATATAAATATGTGGATCCCATCCTCCAGGGCTCTTTCACGGCCATATCCCCTCCGGGAAGAGGTATGTATTTTAAATGCGCTTTTCTTTCATACTCTTTTAAATCGGCAATCAAAAATTCTCCTCCCCATATTTTTCCATCCGACCCGTAACCTGTCCCATCCCAGGTCACTCCGATCACTTTCTCATCTACTCCGTTATCCAAAAGGCAGGAAGCCACATGAGCATGATAGTGACTAATTTCTATTAAAGGGTTTCTATTCTTCTTCGCCCACTTTTTACCGAATTTTGTAGCTTCATATTCCGGATGAAAATCGACAGCAGCTATATCGGGAGGGATGTCGAAGAAGTTAATAAAATGTTTAATTCCCCTTTCAAACGCTTTTATTGTTTCGATATTGTCCGTTTCTCCTATATAATGACTAATGAAAATTTCATCATCTCTTGAAATTGAGAATGTATTATGCTTATGCGCTCCGAATCCGATAATTTTCTTTTTACTTTTTACGGGACTTCGGAGCGGCCCGGGCGCATAACCCCGTCCGCGTCTCAGAAGAAGCGTTTCGCCATTTACTACTCTGGCAATAGAATCATCCGCTTGAATCCATATATCCCGGTCGTGAACAAGAAAATAATCGGCAATACCTCCTAGCCTTTCGACTGCGTTTTCATTATCAAAAACTATTGGCTCATCCTTTTTGTTCCCGGAAGACATTATCAGAACTTCTAAATTTTCTAATAAAAGAACGTGCAATGGGGTGTATGGTAACATAAAGCCGAGATAATTATTGTTCGGAGCAATATTTTCCGGGAGAACGCAATTCTTCTTTTTTTCAAGAAGAACTATCGGCGCCCTGGGGTTCTTCAAAAGTTCCTTTTCTTTACTGGACAAATCTACGAATTTACTTGTAACCGGAATATCTTTTGCCATAAGAGCGAGTGGTTTATAAGGACGTTTTTTCCTTTTTCTTAAAGTTTCGACCGCTATTTTATCTTCCGCGTTGCAGGCGAGATGAAATCCTCCAAGACCTTTAACCGCAACTATCTTTCCCTCTTTCAAAAATTTTATTGTTTTATCTATTGGATTTCCTTTTATTTCCTTTCCTTTTCCGTTTAAAAGTTTAAGATGCGGACCGCAATCACCGCACGCGTTGGGTTGAGCGTGAAATCTTCTGTTTTCTGGATTTGTATATTCTGTTCTGCATTTTTCGCACATTTTGAATTTCTTCATTGTCGTGTTTTTTCTATCATACGGGAGTCCCTTCGTTATTGTAAAACGAGGACCGCAGTTTGTGCAATTTATAAACGGGTATTTATATCTCCTGTCCTTACTATCCAACAATTCCTTTTTACAATCCTTACATATTGCTATATCGGGAGAAACAAGAGTCTTTTTTTCTTTCCTCTCTTCACTTTCAATTATGTTAAATTCTCGGAAATTTTTTGGCGTAAGCTTTTTCGATGTGATTGCCTCTATATTAGAAAACGGAGGCGGGTTTTTCTTTAGTTCTTCTAAAAAAGAATTTATGCCCTCGGGAGATCCTTCAATATCAAGTGTTACTCCTTTACTATCATTAAGAACAAACCCTTTCAGGGTATGTTTTTTTGCGAGGCGATATACTGTCGGGCGAAATCCAACTCCCTGAACAATACCTCTTATTTCAATTTTCCTTCTCTCTATATTCATATCTTTTAAAGATAGTTTTGATATTGACTAAGTCAAGAAGAAATGGAAGAAAAATCAGTTTTTTGGTCTCAACAACATTGACTTTTTATAATAAAAACATTAAACTTCTAATATGAAGGATACTCATAATGCGCCCCAAAATCTTAATGGCATAAACTTTGTCTTTTTTATTTTTATTTTAATATTCACAAATTTTGCGACTCTGGCTTCTGAAAATCAAATTCAATTAAGTGAAGATTTGCGAGTTACGGAAATAGAAAAAGGAGTTTGTGTGGTTACTCATTCTTTTCCGTGGCCGGGCAATTCTCTTGTCGTATTTTTATCGGAAAACGAGGTAGTTTTCGTTGATACTCCTTACAATAATGAGGCGACAAAGAAAGTTATAGAGTGGATAAGAGGCAAAAATCGAGAAGCCCGGATAATAGAAATCAACACAGGATTCCACAACGACAATTTGGGCGGAAATGAGTATCTGCTGGGTCAAAATATTCCCGTATATGGTTCTAAAGTTACAGCCAAACTTATAGAAGACGGTAAAATATACGAAACAATGGAAACAGCTTTAGAATTATTGAAAAAATCGGGGAAGGCAAATCAAGAATGTCTTGAAGCGTATAAAACCCAAAAGTTCAAAGCCCCAAATAGGTTATTCGATATTAAAGAGGGACTTAAACTTAACGTAAGAGAAGAAACAGTAGAGGTTTATTTCCCCGGTGAATCTCACTCTATCGATAATTTGGTAGTATATTTTCATAATAGAAAAATCTTATTTGGCGGATGTATGATTAAGGCCCTTGAAAGTAAAGGCCCCGGTTTTACCGGTGACGCAAACATGAAAGAATGGCCCAAATCGGTTGAAAACGTTTGGGAAAAATACAAGGACACAAGGATAGTAATCCCCGGTCATGGAACCTGGGGAGATATAAAATTATTAAAACATACTATTGAACTTTTAGAAAATTACAATAAAGAAAATCAGTAATATTAGCCCGCGCCTTTTACGGCTGAGTTTAATTAGAGGAGGCACTATCTTAAATATGAAATATAATATGATAAAAAAACTGATACTGTTTTGCTTAATATTCTTAGTGAAACCATTGTCTGCCCAGGATACAATATACTTAGATAGTACTGCAACGGTCGAAGAAAGGGTAGAAGACCTGTTGGGGAGAATGACATTAGATGAAAAAGTTGGTCAAATGATTCAGGGAGAAAGAAGATCCGATGACGTCTTAAATAACATATCGACATACTATTTGGGTTCGATACTAAGCGGAGGCGGCTCGTCGCCTTTCCCAAACACTCCGGAAACATGGGCAGATATGTTTGATAACTTCCAGAGCAGCGCCATGTCAACTCGCCTCGGCATTCCTATAATTTATGGTATAGACGCCGTACATGGTCATAACAACGCTTACGGCGCGGTCATATTCCCTCATAATATAGGGTTAGGGTGTACTCGTGATTCTATACTGGCTGAAGAAATAGGAAGAATTACGGCAATGGAAGTATCTGCGACGGGTTTAAACTGGACATTCGCACCCTGCATAGCTGTCGCCAGAAATGAACGCTGGGGTAGAACTTATGAAAGTTTCGGAGAAACACCCGAATTGGCTGAGATGTTGGGATCGGCAATCATCAGGGGGTTTCAGGGAGATACAATAGCAAACCCTTCAAGTATTTTAGCCTGCGCGAAACACTATGTTGCAGACGGTGGAACAACAAACGGGATTAACACGGGAAACGCGGAAATAGATGAAGAAACATTACGGGCTATTCATTTACCCGGTTATATTAAGGCAGTCGAGAATAATGTAGCGACTGTGATGATTTCATTCAGCAGCTGGAATGGGGTCAATTGTCATGGAAACTATTATCTGATAGATACTGTTCTAAAACAGGAATTAGGATTTGAAGGTTTTGTCATATCAGACTGGGACGGAATATACCATTTAAACGGGTCTTATTCGGATAAAATTGAAACGGCTATAAATGCCGGAATAGACATGACTATGACTCCTTTTGATTATATTAATTTTTATAATACATTAAAAGATCTTGTTAACCATGGAGATATTAGTGAAGATAGAATAGACGATGCGGTAAGACGTATTTTAACGGTTAAAATTAAAATGGGATTATTTGAAAGACCTTATGCCGATAGAAACCTTTTAGATTCAATCGGGACCGAAGCTCATAGAGAAGTCGCTCGTGAGGCAGTTCGCAAATCTTTAGTTTTATTGAAGAAAAAAGATGGAATATTACCTCTATCCAAAGAAAATATCGATATTTTTCTCGCGGGAGAACACGCCGACAATCTCGGTTATCAATGCGGCGGATGGACTATCACCTGGCAAGGTTACGGCGGAGATATTACCATTGGAACAACCATAAAGGAAGCCATGGAAGAAGCAGCACCTAGCGCAGATATATCATATTCTGAAAGCGGCGAATTAATCGATACGACAGCTGACATTGCTGTTGCGGTTATTGGTGAAACACCTTACGCGGAAAGCTCCGGGGACAGAACCGATTTAAGTATACCGGACTCAACGATTAATTTAATCAGAAATATTAAAAACGCCGGCCTGCCTGTCGTTGTTATCTTGATTTCAGGAAGACCATTAATTATAGAATCGATCATTCCGTATTCTGATGCCATTATAGCCGCCTGGCTGCCGGGAACAGAAGGCAGAGGAATAACGGATGTGTTATTTGGCGATTACAATCCAAGTGGACTTCTCTCATACAGCTGGCCGGCAGAAATGGAAGATATTCCTATTAATTTTGGTGATAATCCATACGACCCATTATTTGCATACGGATACGGGATTACCGATTTATCTGATTCTCCTGTTGGATCTGCTCCTGTTTTTTATTCTGCTGCAGTTAATTCAGACGGAGTCGAAATTCATGCGGCTTTTAATAAAAATATGTCTGAACCTCCCGGCAGCGCCAATTCCGAATTTGCCATCAACAGAAATGGCTTAAACGATATTTTTATAGATAATATCGAAGTCGATTTCAACGATTCGACAATACTCATATTACAGCTTTCCGATACTATACAACAGGGAGATAATTTAACGATTTCCTATTCAGGGGTATCGGTTTTTTCTGAAGATGGGGGACAGTTAGGACCATTCGGACCGGAAAAAGTCTATAACAGATTAGATGAAGAAGCCGGAATTCTCGAAGAAGAAAATACTAATTCCACATATCAACTGATACAAAACTATCCAAATCCTTTTAATGCAGTAACTTATATTGAATTTAAATTACCGGTAAAAGAAAACGTCTTACTTAGTATCTATAATATCTCTGGTCAGGAAGTAAATACGTTGGTTGATAAAGAGCTCAATGCCGGAGAATATAGATACCAGTGGAATGCCTCCAAATATCCCAGTGGAATATATTTCTATCGGCTTAAGACTCCCGGATTTAAATCTGTAAGTAAAATGATATTGTTGAAATAAGCTTATAAAAAAATGATTTTCTTTAAGCTTTGTCGAGTTTTTAGAACAAAATATAAAACAGATAGAGTAGAAAAAAGACATTGACTTAACAATTAAATTTTTTAAATTAGAATAAAAGGAGGTATTATGCGATTTTCATTGTTTCTATTTATTGTTTTATCATCCAGCATTTTATTAGCGGAAAGTACCGGAAGGATATCCGGAAAAATTACAGACCAACAAACAGGCGAAGCTCTACCCGGCTCCAACATTGTAATCCAGAGGACAAAATTTGGGGCCAGCGCTGACGCAGAGGGTTATTATACTATTTCAAATGTTCCTCCCGGCACTTATTCGATTCAGGCCAGAATGATGGGTTATACTAGTGTCACTATAACGGATGTTAAAGTGGTTGCCGATTCTACGACAACCATTAATTTCCAGTTACCTGCTTCCAACGTAGAAGCTGAAGGAATAATAGTTACTGCAAAGAGAGAGGTTATTAAGATGGATTTAAGCGCCTCTTCCTTTTCCGGTTCAGCAATGTCCGAATCATTCATCAGACACAATACCGAAGAATATAGTAAAATTACTGAAAGTACATTCTTCGATGTGATAGAATCTCCTCTTTCCACTTTTGCGGCCGATGTAGATGCAGCTTCTTATGCTAATGCCCGGAGATTTATAATGCAGGATCAGTTACCTTATAAAGATGCTGTACGTACTGAAGAATTCGTAAATTACTTTTCATATGATTATAAACTGCCTGAAAAGAAAGATCCTCTTTCAATCAATTTAGAATATGCTGATTGTCCCTGGGACAAAGAACATAAACTAATACACATCGGATTAAAAGGCAAAATACTTCCGAAAGATAAACAAAAACCAAGTAATTTGGTTTTCTTGATAGATGTTTCAGGCTCAATGGACGATCCTAAGAAACTTCCTTTGTTAAAAAAAGCCTTTAAGTTACTGGTTGAACAACTAAATCCTAAGGATAAAATTGCGATTGTTGTATATGCTAGCAGTACAGGTCTTGTCTTACCCGCCACTGCCGGTTCAGAAAGAAAGCTCATTATTGAAACATTAGATAGCCTGGAAGCCGGGGGAAGCACTGCAGGTGGCGCAGGAATTCAGCTTGCCTATAAAATTGCGAAGGAAAATTACATAAAAGGAGGAAACAATCGGGTAATCTTAGCCACCGATGGAGATTTTAATGTAGGTATCTCAAGTACATCCGAATTGGTCAGATTTATTGAAGAAAAGAAAGATGAAGGCATTTTTCTTACGGTCTTAGGATTCGGGATGGGCAATTATAAGGATGATAGGTTACAAGAACTTGCAGATCGGGGAAACGGGAATCATGCTTATATAGATAATATTCTCGAAGCCAAGAAAGTGTTGGTTAATGAGATTACTTCTACTTTATTTACAATTGCCAAAGATGTAAAAATTCAAGTAGAATTTAATCCTGCAAAGATTAAATCTTACAGATTGTTAGGTTACGAAAATAGAGAATTAGAAGATAAAGATTTTGAAGATGACACAAAAGACGCAGGAGAAATAGGAGCGGGGCATACTGTAACAGCGTTATATGAAGTAATAGAAGTAAAGGGTCAGGAACCTGATAAAGATAAATACGAATTAAAATACCAGGAAACGAATGTGAAACCGGAAGCGCATAAATCTAAAGAAGTTTTAACTGTAAGAATCAGGTACAAGGACCCGGATGGAAAGAAAAGCCGTGAAATCTCAAAAGTCTTATTAGATAATCCTGTCAAACTTAAAAACTCATCAAATAATTTTAAATTCTCGGCGGCAGTCGCGGAATTCGCCATGATTTTGCGAGATTCGGAATTCAAGGGAAATTCCAATATAGAATCCGTTTTAGAATTAGCCAAAGATTCAAAAGGTAAAGATGCTTTCGGGTACCGAGCTGAATTCTTAAATCTGGCTGAACGTGTAAAAGTTTTATTGAGTGATAAAACAGAGGAAAGATAAAATGAAAAAGTTGTTTGTGTTCATTTCGTTTTTGAGTATATCAATCTATGCAGACCGTGGATCAATCCCTTTCCGTCCGAATGTAAGAATTTTCGAACCCACACAGAGAGCAATGATTGCCTGGAACGGTACAGAAGAAATACTTCTTCTCTCGACAGATATGAAAGCTTCCGATTCCACCGAAGTCCTGGAGGTAATGCCTCTACCGGCTGAGCCTGTTGTTAAAAAGGGCGACATAGAAACATTTAAGAAAGCCACCAATCTTATAAACAAAAAATTACTGATGCAACACCGTCTCGTATCAAAACGAAACGGAGGGAAAGAAAGAGCGAGCGAACCGGCAGGAGAAATTACCTTTCATAAAAAGATTGGAGCGCATGACATTAACGTTGCCCATGTTTTGGATAAGGATGGTTTTATAAGCTGGGCTGAAAAATATTTAGATTCTTTGGGGGTTGAAAACCCTAATATCCCCGAAGGATTAAAAAATGTTGTCGGTGAATATCTGGAAGAAGAGTTTACATGGTTTGTTTTCGATGTTATATCTTTAGATAAAGAATTGAAAACGAATGACGCCATACAATATAGATTTAAAACGGACTTTTTATTCTATCCTGTAAAGATAATGAGCACTGAAGAAGGATACACCTCCATGGATTTTCTAATCCTGACACCCCAATTATTAAGAAATTTTCCCGGAATTCCACTGGATCGAATCCATCTTGAGCATGAACCAATTTCTATTACTTCAGAAGAACTAAAGGGTCTTAATGAAGAAATGGGCGAACTTTTAGGACATAAGGAAAATACAAAACTACGAATATGGAAAATTGAAGGTCTGATTTCCGATTTCAAGAATGATTTAATAGCAAAATAATTTAAGGAGGTAAAAATGCAAAGAAGTAAAACAAATATTTTTTCAATTCTTCTCGCCAGTATAATCATCTGTCAGATGGCGGGTATCATAGGTTCTGTATTCACCACTCCTGCTATACCCACATGGTATGCCAGTATAAATAAACCTTCATTTAATCCTCCCAACTGGATCTTTGCTCCTGTCTGGACTACTCTATTCTTGCTTATGGGTATTGCTTTATTTCTTGTATGGAGAAAGGGTTTTAAGAGAAAAGATATAAAGATAGCTTTTTCTGTTTTTATTTTTCAACTTGTCTTAAATGTGCTTTGGTCTTTTTTGTTTTTCGGACTCCAATCACCCTTTGCCGCTTTTATCGAGATTATATTTCTTTTGCTTGCTATATTAATAACAATTATTCTTTTCTTCCGTATATACTGGGTAGCAGGAGTAATGCTAATTCCTTATATACTCTGGGTGAGTTTTGCTTCAGTCTTGAATTTTGCTATCTGGAAACTTAATATTTAAAAATAGCCATATAAAGAGTCATGGGTCACGAGTCTTGAGTCATGTGTCGAAACAAAAAAATCAGAAAATATAAAATCAGTGTAAATCAGTGAAAATCCGTGGCTAATATTTTAGTTAGGAAGGTTAGGAGGTTCAAAACAACAAAAAAATCCTGTAAATCCTTTTTCTATCCTGTCGAATTTTGGGATTTGGGGGTTGGGATTTAGTTAAACAACAAATAAGAATCCTGTAAATCTGTGTTAATCCTGTCTAAAATTTTGGGTTGTGAAGGGTAAAACAAATATAATCTTTTTTTCTCTGTGAACTCTGTGGTTAAGTTTTTTATAATAGTTGTGATGTAATTACTTCTTTCATTTTTTTGGCGGACTCATCCCAGGAAAAATTCTCTGCCCATTTTTTTGCCTTCTTTCCCATCTCCTCAACCATCTTTTTATCGGCTAATATTTTTATAAGAATTTCGGATAAGCTCTTAGTATCACCAAAAGGGTAAATATATCCACTAACTCCGTCTTTTACAGTTTCTCTAAGTCCGGGTGAATCAGGTACAACCGAAGGCGTACCGCTACTTTGAGCTTCTATAGAAGTCAATCCCCAGCCCTCTTTCGGGGATGTGTTAACTGAAACCCAGGAAGAGGAAAGTAATTCTACTTTTTTCTCAGTGGAAACATAATTAGTGAATTCAAATGAATTTTCGATTTTATTTTTTCGGGCAATCCTTTTAAGACGGGGTAAATCGTCCCCGTCTCCCACTAAAATAACTTTCAGCTCAGGGATCACTTTCAGTATCCCGGAAATAGAATCAATTAAAACATCTATTCTCTTATATTTTTTCATCCTGGCAAGGCAAATAATTGTTGGGCTTTTGCTTAATTTCGATTTAGATTGGTAAGACTTTATGTCGACTCCATTATAAATTATTTGAACGTTCTCCTTTGAAATTCCCATTTTGACTATTTCGTTTTTAGAACTCTCCGATACGGCGATTATAGTTACGTTTTTGTAATGTTTTGGTATAAGTTTTTCTGAGAAATAAACATAAGAAGCTGAAATTGGGTTCGTCTCCGTATAGATTGTTTTTCCGAAAAGATGATGGATCAATGCAATTCTTTTTTCTCGTATAAACTTACCGCCGAAGAAAGGGATTTTATTCAGGTCTTCTATAACAAGATCGATTTTTTCAGTCTTGGTTATTTTTTTGTATGCTTTAGGAACATAGAAGTTAAATGTATTTCGGGATCCAACCCTGTAGATTTTTATTCCGTCTATTTCTTCAAATTTTTGTGCTTGGCTAAAATGTGTGCATAAAAGAGATATATTGAAATCCCCCGTTATGCGTCTGAATATTTCGTGAAGGTGGACCTCTGCTCCTCCGGATAGAGGATTGGTCCAGTCCTGCCAATTTATGATTAATACACTGGGTTTGCTTTTACCCTTTCCCATCAACACGACCATCCTTAAGGTATATCTTTCTCTTTCCTTGCTCGGCTACATATTTTTCATGCGAAACAATTATGATTGTTTTCCCTTTCTCATATAGGTCTGAGAGGATTTTCAAAATTTCTTCCCCGCGTACCGAATCCAGATTGCCGGTCGGTTCATCAGCTATTATAATTTCCGGTTCGTTGGCAAGGGCTCTCGCAATTGCTACCCGTTGACGTTCCCCACCCGAAAGCTGGTTGGGGAGATGGTTTACTCTATCTCCAAGCCCTACATTTTCCAGAATACTTATGGCTTTTTCTTTTCTTTCTCTGGGCGCGACTCTATTGTATATCATTGGTAAAGAAACATTATACCATGCAGGTACATCCGGTAACAAGTAAAAATCCTGGAAAACGAAGCCTATAAATTCTTTTCTTATATCGGCAAGTTGATTTTCATTCATCTTATTTACATCCTTACCCTGCAGGGAATAGGAACCTGCCGTAGCCACATCCAGACATCCGATTATATGCATCAGCGTAGATTTGCCCGAACCGGAGGGACCGATTATTGAAATAAATTCTCCTTTTTTTATGCTAATATCGACGCCCCGAAGAGCTTGGACTTCAGTTTCTCCAAGAGGATACACTTTTGTTACATCTTTCATTTTGATTAATTCACTCATAACGAAGAGCCTCCACAGGGCTTAGCTTCGATGCTTTTCTTGCCGGATAATAACCGAAGAAAACTCCGATACTACAACAAAAACCAAAGCCAAGAAAAATTGACCATATGGGAATATGGAAGGGGAGGTTTCCATTACTCATAATGGATATTAGTTTTGTAAGCGTGGCTCCAAGAAAAATCCCTAAAAACCCGCCCACCAGACAAATCACTACGGATTCCATCAGGAATTGACCCAGAATTTCGCTTGATTTTGCCCCTATTGCTTTTCTGACTCCTATTTCTCTTGTCCTTTCCGAAACGGAAACAAGCATTATGTTCATAATCCCAATTCCACCCACGACTAAAGAAATAGCCGCAATTGCAATCGAAATCAGGAATATAGTCTTTGTTAATTGATTAAATTGTTGTATCATCGCTTCTGAAGAATTAATTGAGAAATCATCTTCTTCCTCCGGTTTTACATTACGTGTGCTCCGCAGAATCCATCTGATTTCTTCTCTTGCCTCTTCTTCATTTTCAGCATAGATAGCTATTGTAATAGACCTTCTCCTTCTACCTGTAAATTCTGCCATTGTTGTAAAGGGAATTATTGCAATGTTATCCATACTATGCCCCATCATCTCTCCCCGTTCTTCGAGAATTCCGATGACATTAAACTGTCTCCCCTGGATTTTAACTTTATTCCCTATAGGATTTTCTTCGGGAAAAAGAGTGTTTACAACATCATGTCCTAGGATACATACGTGTCTTTTATATATTATATCATCTTTTGACAAAAAACGTCCAAGATTTACGTCTTGATTAATTATCCTGGCAAAATCTTCAGAAGTTCCGTGTATCTCGACTTCAGGCGCTTCTTTCTCTCCTCTTTCCATGTTCAATCTTCTCTGGATAAGAGGAGATACATATTTAAAAGAAGTTCCGTATTCCTTTAGAGCCTGTACTTCCTTTATTTCTAAGTTGTCCCTTTTTCTAATTTTATTCCATTCTTCCCTGCTCCTGTGTCCCGAAAACCAGGGATATTTATCTACATAGAGAACGTTTGCACCCAGTTGGGAGAAACTGGTAGCCACGTTCTTTTTAAGCCCTGAAATAACAGACATTACACCTATCACAGTCATAACCCCGATTACAATACCAAGAGTTGTAAGAAGAGAACGAAGCTTGTTAGCCTTAATAGACTCTATTGCAGAGCGCAAAATTTCAATCAGAAAACCTCTAAACATTTTTAATTATCCTTTGGATTCTTTTCTTCCTCTTTTGATTTATCTTTATCTTCTTCTTTAGCTTTATCATTTTCTTCAGAAGTTTCTTCTTCCTTCTTTTCTTCCCAGGTTATCTTTTGATTCTCCGTAAGATTCATCAAAATCTTAATAGGTCCGGTAACAATGAGATCGTTTTCCTCTAATCCTTCCTTTATTTCCACCCATTTCCCTTCAGTAATTCCTGTTTTGACCTCTATGAATTTTGTTTTATCTTCTTCTATTTTGTAAACTCCGCTCTTCCTATCTTTTGTAACCAGGGATTGGAGAGGTACCCGAAGAACACTGTCTTTTTTTGCGGTTACTATCTCACAGTTTGCGCTCATACCCGGCAGCATTCCGGGATGATGGGGAATCGATATTTTTACTTCAAATTCTACAGCTTCTGAGGTAGTTGCTGCTTTCGGCATATTTGCTTTATAGTATACGGTACCGATAAACGTAGTATCCGTAAAGGCATCCACAGTAATTCTAACTGTATCTTTGATTGATACGAGAAGTATTTCGCTTTCGTTTACATCAGCAACCATTTCCATTTCTCCGAGGTCCGAAACGGTTAATATTATAGAACCGGGATTGTTTATGGTTCCCGCCACAACCACTTCTCCTTCCTCCTTATTTATATCCATGACAGTACCTGAAATTGGAGAGCGGATGGTAGCCCTTTCAAGCATCCTTTTTGCTCTTTTTAGTTCGGTTCTCGCATTCTCAAGATTGCTCCCGGCAAGTTCTACTTCAGTTGAAACATTATCGTAGTTCTCCCTGGAAATCAATCCCTTTTCATACAGTTCTTTTTTCCTTCCCATTTGTTCTTTTTTGAATTCAAGATCAGCTCTCTGAGCGTTCGCATTAGCCATAGCTCGCTGGTATGCTGCGAACTGCTCGGTAGAATCTAATTTTACCAGGATTTGCCCTTTTGTAACCCAATCGCCTTCTTCTATAAATAATTTAATCACTTCTGCTGTAACCTCGGCATTAATTTTTCTCTCTTCTTTCGCGTGAATTTCTCCCGGGGCGGAAACTATTTCTTCAATTTTACCCCGCGAAACCTTTGAAGCTTCAACTTTTACCCCGCCTCCCTTCTTCACATTGGCTAAAATTATGACAATGAGTATCACAATCATTGAAGCTGCGATAATCCACTTTTTCTTATTCTTCATATAACCTCCCCATGAGCCTTTTTAATCTATATAGAGAAAGATACCAGTCGAATCGAGCTTCAGTCAGAGAATATTGAGCTTTTAGCAAATCCTCTTCGGCTCCCAACAATTCAATCATTGACGATTCTCCCAGGCGGTATCTTTCGCTTGCAGCTTTATGGCTTTCCTCGGCAAAACTCAAAGTAGTCTCTGCAAGCTGCAATTTTTGCTCGGCTGCTGCATATAACATATAATCTTCTTCTACCGATATACGTATTTCTTTCTCTCTCTCCTTTAATTTTAAATCGGCTAAATCCACTCTCATTTCGGCTATAAGTACGTCATTCACTCTGGAAAAGCCCGTGAACAAAGGTACAGATATTGAAAATCCTATTGAATAATCGTAATTATCATGTAAGAGTGATGCGTTCGGAACCTCGGTACCCTGGTATTGATATACCGCTCCGAAGGAAACCGTGAAAAGGTTATTCATTGAGGTGTTAGTAAAATCAAATCTCGCTTTCTTTACCTCGGAACTATACTCGTTAAGAAGAAAATCCCTGTCCATAGCTAAGATTAAAATAGAATCTTTCTCGGGTATTTTAAAATCAATTTCCGGGTCTTCCAATAAAATGGAATCCCTTGCCTCGAGTCCAATAATTTTCTTCAGCCTGAGCAGATAGACCTTACGATCCTTTTCGGTTTCCATAAGATCATACTGTGCCTGTAAATTGGTTACTTTTCCCTGCAGGACTTCAGCGTTGGAAGCAGAGCCAAGGCGTTTTTTTTCTTCAATGAGCTCTAAATTGTTTTCTGTGCGTTTTACTGCCGTTTTCCTGCTCACTAATAATTTTTCGAGCTTAAGAGTGTTAAGATACCGGGATACGATTTCATATATTGTCTGATCCCGGGTCTCCAGATAAGAAAAAGAGGCTGAATTATTTCCATAGTGTGCCGAGAAGGCTTTTAAGAAATCACCCGGAGTTAAATCCCATTCCATTTGAAAGTTATAATAGCTATCCGTAGAATCATAAATTTCTGCTCCGTCAAGGCTTGAGCGGGTTCTTGCTTCTACATAGCTGGCGGACGCGGAAGGAAGAAGAGTTGAATACGCGGAAGCGTTTGTTTTTTGTTTTATCAAAAATTCCTTCTTCGCCTGCAGGTAAGTAGGACTCTCCCTTAGACCCATTTCAATAGCATCTTCCAATGTTAAATTGATGGAAAGCAAGACAAATAAGATCACATCATCCTCCTCTCGCGAAGAGAACACTAAATCCGAGGGATATGATATAAAGTATTACAGAAACCGTAGCTGCTTTTTTCTTGGGTATACCTGTAATTTCCGAGATGCCGTAAGCTATTAAAACAAACTGCCATATGGAGAAAACTTCTATTCCCGAAACAATCGCATAAAGTTTTGGGTTTTCGGGACTGAAAAATAAATTAAGACCGGTAGCAACGCTCAAATCTCTAAAATTCGTTATATTGGGGATGCCGCGAACCAAGAGGAGAGAGGTATTTAATATACTTCTTATTATCTGTATAACGGAAGAGTAGGCATATAAATCGAGCGCTTTTATATAGTTCCAGTCGGCGCCGAAAGAATTTCCGAGAAACCAGAGAATTAGAGATATAAGAAGAAATGCAAGTAAAGTCGCAATCGGAGCTACTATATATTTTATCAATTCTGCAGCCTTTGGTATTTCCTTGTCTATACCCATTTGAGCCATCTGTTGAGTTTGCATACGTGACATTGCCGGACCAGTAACCCAAAGAAATATTAAAGTTACAACAACAAGACCAACAAACGGAATCCACCAGTCGTCTTTTTCCTTTATATGTTCGAAGGCTTTCCCCGGTTCAATTATTATATTTATAAGATTACCCATTTTTCCTCCTTTTTAAAATACTACTCATTTATAATAAAAATATTCAATTATATGTCAAGTAAGCACCCTACCACCACACCACATTTTTAACCACAAGATTACACGAGATTATCTCGAGATTTTTATTTTTTTCTAAATCCTAAATCCAAAATCCTAAACCCCAATTTATTTCTCTTTCTTTTTTCTTTTTATTATTTTTTCCATATTTTTAAGATAATCGGTAAAGGCTTTGCGGCCTTCTTTTGTCAGATTATATACAGTATTCGGCATTTTGTTGATAAATCTTTTATTCACATTCACATATCCAGCTTCTTCAAGTTTTGATAAGTGTACGGATAAATTTCCCCTTGTAAGTGCGCTGATACGAAGCAAAAAAGTGAAATCCGCCTCTTTTACCCCCGAAAGAATCGTAAGTATTGCCAATCGGGAAGGCTCATGAACCAGTCTTTCCAGAGCAATGATATCCTTGATTATTTCTTTATCTTTCATTGAATTAACTTCCTTCTAAATTTCCCGTAGACCATTAAACCTGAAAAAATAGATGCGCAACCTATTATAAAAATTATAAGATAAATTGCCTGTGGATAGAAAACACCTGAAAGGGCAATTGCTGTTGCAAGCCCAAGGGTCAGAGCTGAAAATGCCAAAAATCTTTTTGTTTTCCCCGATTGAAAGAATAAGGCAATATACGCAAAGCTTATAGCCAATCCGGTTAATAAAATTGTAACCCCAGATGGCAGAAAATTCCTGCTTAAAAGAGCAAGAATGTATGTCAAAAAACCGGCAAGGATGGAAATTTTTACATGTATAGGGGAGGTGTTCGAAGGAATAGAATACCCGGTTTTTCCCCATATATATTTTTCCTTAAATTTTCGATTTAGCCAGAAAAACCCCAAAACTCCGATTATCATGAGAATGACTCGAGAGTACAAAATAGCCAGGAAGGTATTCGGCAAAAAAGATATTTTAGGGACAAAGTATCCCAAACCGATAAAAAACATCACTATGCCGAAACTAATCTCGAACATTCCATCCCTCCACCAGGACTTATAAACATCTTCCTTTAATCTCTGTATGTTCTCTAATTTTTTTTCGTTAACATCATTCATAATATCCTCCTACTGTTTGTTTTGTAATTTAGTTTATATTATAAACAAGTTTATGAATTTGTCAAGGGGGTAATTTCTTAGGGTTACGTCCTAAGAAAGACCGACGACCGTAGACCGATGATGGGGGATGCTTCGTATCGGTTAATTTGCTGTATGGCAGATTGGCGAATTAGTAAAATAGTTAATCGGTAAAAAGCGACGACAATTTTCGTGTGTTTGTATTTGAAAACAAAAATTTAATTGGTGTGGTTGGGTTTCGTGTATTCAGTGTATTTCGTGGTTAAGTAAATTATTTTTTTAAAGTTTGCTTAAACAATCCTTTATTCTATCTAGTCCTTCTTTTATCTCTTTTTCGTCCAGAGCATAGCTAAGACGGACTCTGGAGGGAGCGCCAAACCAGCTGCCTAAATATACTATTACCTTATAGTCAGTGTAAAGCTTACTTACAAATTTTTCAGGTTGAGGGACTTCTGGCAGTACATAAAAAGCCCCTTCCGGTTTCCACAGATCAAGCCCCATGTCCTTTAATCCCTGGTATATTATGTCTCTTCTCTTTCTCCATATCTCCAGTTGTTGCTCCACATATGATTTTGGGCTTTTCATTGCCCTTAAAGCCA
>Ga0315555_1001321_pt1 | contig 17854 bp, 14 predicted proteins | sample SalMarSW160380MG_FD_202113 | JGI IMG/M metagenome (GOLD analysis project Ga0315555, IMG submission 202113) | Salt marsh sediment microbial communities from the Plum Island Ecosystem LTER, Massachusetts, United States - Salt Marsh Sediment SW1603-80 ... | reverse complement strand
CGTGTTGATGATGAGGCGTTCGATGTCCTCGTTGTCGAACCCGAGCAGGTTCCTGTTCTTGAAGTACAGGTAGTTCATCTCCGCCAGGTGATGGGCGTGCTCGTTCACCGCGAATACGTGCGGGTCGCCCTCCCGCATCACGTAACACCGCTTGCCCTTCTCGTCCTTGTCGCCGACGGCCACCGCGACCGACGTGCCGTCCTGATGGGTCAGCACGACGCGCACCGCCGGCTTGTCCAGCCCGTACTTCGACAGGTCCTTCGGCGCGTCGGCCGTGTACTCCTCGACGGTAAGCTTGTCCAGGTCCTTTATCAGGTGGAGCGCCGCGTGTTCGTCCGCCTCCTCCCCGGCCGGTTCCACCAGCTTCCAGATGCCGATCTCCTTCTTGAGCACGACCGACCGGTCCGGGAAGCGCAGTGCGATCTCCCTGACCCTGCCGGTGGTGAAGCGAATGACCCTGTCGTCCCGGAAGTCGGCCGCCTTCTGGTCCAGCTTGTCCACCAGCTCCGCCTTCAGCGTGTAGACGTATTTCTTCGCCACGTTCCTGGCGTAGTAGTTGTCCTCGCCCCTCACCCGGCTGCCCACCTGCAGGGCGGCACCCTTGCCGTCGAGGAAGGTGAGGATCACCTGCCGGGTCGGCTTGTCCAGCCCGTACCTCGACAGGTCCTTCGGCGCGTCGTCGGCGAAGGTCTCGACCGTCATGTCCTTCAGCTTCTGGAGCATGTCGGTGATGGTCTGTTCCCGGCCCGCGTCCTCTATCGGCGAGGCCACGCGCCACGCGGTCTCCTTCTTCGCCAGGGTCAGCTTTCCGTCGGGGCGCTCGATCCGGATCTTGCGGACGAGAAAGGGATCGAATTCGAATATTTCGCGGCGGCGGAAATCCTCCAGCTCGTTGAGCAGCCGCGGCGTGATATTGCCGGCGGCCAGGTGGACGCTGTTCTTGTCGTCCACCGCGAAGTACGTCATGTTGGACATCGGCGCCCTGTCGCCGACGTACAGCGTCCGTTTGATGCCGTCGCCGGCGGCGAACACAACCGTGATCGCCGGGTTCTCGAGTCCCAGGTCCTTCAGCTTGAGGGGCTGGCTCTCCGTGTGTTCGAGCTTCCTCGTCGACCGGAGCCCGCAGAGCGACACCAGCACCCCTTCCACCGCGTTACGGTCCGCGTCGTCGCGCAGCGGCTTTACGATCTGCCACCGGCTGTTTTCCCTGCGGAAGGCCAGGGTGGAGGTCGGCTTCTGTATGTTGAGCGCGACGATGTCGTCCTTGTCGATCTTGAAGATCCGCTCCCCTTCCGCCTTCGAGTCCTCGGGCTCCTTCTCGTGCATCCGCGTGATGCTGACGTAGGCCACGACGGCGGCGAGCACCGCGAGCAGGACGAGGGTGTTTCGTGTCTTCATCCTACTTTCTCCGGAACCACCACACCACGCCGCCCAGCAGGAGGACGAGCGCCGGCAGTCCGTACACGATGGGCCACACGATGTAGTCGAGCTTGTCCATGCCGATCTCGAACTTCACCCGCTCCGGCTCCGCCGGGGCGATGCCTATGATCTCCTGCTCGCCCGGCCTGGTCGAGAGCCAGTACAGCGAGTTCATGAACAGGTCCAGATTACCGGCGTCTCCCAACCGGTCCTCGCGGATGAAATCCGAGTCGCCGAACACGACCACGCGCGGGACGACCTCCGGCTCGGCGCCCTGGGTTGCCGGGGGCTTGAGCTGGTGGATCGCCGCGCCGACCATCAGCGGGCCGGCGTGGTCGTCCGCGCCCTTCTCGTCGTCGCCGGCGCGCATCGACCCGAGATTGGTCTCGCCCCAGAACTTGCTCGGGGTGCGAAGCAGGGTCGCGGCCTGGAAGCCGGCTTTCCTCATCTCTCCGTCCACTATCTCCAGGGACCGCGGCGCGTCGAGCCAGAACCCGATGCGCTTCTCGCGCAGCTCGTCGATGATCTTGTGGGTGCAGCCCTTGGCCGAACAGGGGACCCGCTCCAGCCGCGCCAGGTTGCCGCTGAGGCGCACCTTGAGGGTCGCCATGTCGCGGTGGAGCCGGACGCCGTACCGCTCGAAGAACGCCTCCATGCCGGACGAGGAGAAGGTGTTCCCGGTCCTCGGCAGCAGCGGGTCCAGCATGAAGAGCAGGTTGACTCCCTTCCGGAAGGCGATGTCAATCACCTTCAGCTCCTGCGGCTCCAGCGGCCGGAGCGGGCCGGCGAACACCAGCACGTCGCAGTCGTCCGGCACGCCGTTCGTGATGAGGTTCTCCAGCTTCTTCGTCCCGTAGTTCTCCCGGTTGAGCAGCGTCTTGAGGGTGGGAAGCCCTCCCTTCTTCGGGTTGGACTCGGTGATGTCCTTCGCGCCGTGGTCCGTCACGAAGTACACGACGGTCTTCTCGCCCCGCATCAGTCCCTTCAGCGCGCTGATGACGCCGGCCTCTCCGGTAAACGTGCGCAGCCGTCGGATCGGCGGCATCCGTCCGGTCGGGTCCTGTAGCACCTCGAAGTCGGCGAGGTCGCGCGACGTGATGTACTTGTGCAGGCTGCCGTACTCGAGCACGATGACGCCGAACGTCTTCTGCGCCTCCATCGGACTGACGCTGTATTTGTCGAACAGCTCGTCCGCCCTCTTGCGGTCCCAGTCCGGGTCGATCCATTCCACGCTGATGCGTTCCGGGTTCATCGCCCTGAACCGCTGCAGCAGCTCCTTGACGTAGCTGTGTATCGGGTTGGCCACCTGCATCTGTCCCTCGGCGACGCGCGGCCTGATGAACACGGTGATTCTCAGGTTCTCCTCGAGCGACGCGAGCATCTTCTCCGTCGTCTCGGACAGGTCGTAGAACTTCGTCGCGGTCCAGTCAAGCCGTCGGTAGGAGTAGAAGTTGATGACGTTGACGAGCACGGTGATGCATACCATTATGAATATCACGTTGGCGACGTTGCAGGCGACCCGGACCCTCTCGGGGATGTACCGGGCGAAGTTGACGACGTAGCTTCCCACGCAGAAGATGCCCGCGGCGATCTCCATCACGTACACCGGGGGCGCCGGCGCCTTGAACACCAGCGACGCGATCACTCCGAGTATCCCGCCGCCGGCCTGCACCATGCCGGTGACGTACGTCTTCGGCCCGGCGAAGACCAGGACGATGCCGCCCAGCGCCCAGGCGACCCAGCACGCCGCGGTCTCCCAGGTAACCACCAGCTCCCACGAGCCGGAGTAGAAGCCGGCCACGAGGGAGACGGTGAGCAAGAACAGGCCCACCTGCGACAGCACCATGCCGGCTATCGTGAGGGGTCTCTCCGCTCTGCTTCCGTGTTTCATCACTTCCACTTCCTGCTTTCCGCCACCTGCACCGTGACGAACAGCGAGAGGAACGTCAGGGACAGGTAGTAGACCACGTTTCTCGTGTCCACGATGCCCTTGCTGAAGCCGTGACTCATGTGCTCGAGCAGGTCGATGTATTCCACCACCGGCTTTATCCCGGGGAACTCGTGCATCCCCGGAAGGTTGTCCAGGAAGATGTTCATGAACAGCACCATGACGCACATCATCATGCCGAGGACGTACGCGATAATCTGGTTCTTCGTGATCGACGAGGCGAGCAGGCCGAAGCTGAGGAACATCGCGCCGACCAGCATCATGCCCAGGTAGCCGGCCACGATCTTCATCATGTCCGGACTGCCGAACTTCCAGACCACGACCACGTACGAGAGCGTGGGCAGCCACATCACCACGTAAAATGCCAGCGCCGCCAGGTACTTGCCCATCACCACCTGCACCTCGGTGACCGGCGCGGTCATCAGCATCTCGATCGTGCCGCTCCGCTTCTCCTCGGCGAAGAGCTTCATCGTGATCGCCGGGATCACCGCGAACAGGACCAGCCACAGGAATATGTTGGAGCCGAGCACCAGCCCCATGGGAGACTCGACGCCGCCCATGGCGCTTCCCTGGGAGATGATGCCCATCAGCACGTAGAAGAACCAGTTCTGCGGAAGCAGGAACACCGTCATCACGATGTAGGCGGTGGGGGAGAGGAAGTAGGCCTTGAACTCCCTGAAGAAGATGGCGAACGCTGCCCTTCCCATCACTCGTGGTCCCTCATCGTGGCGTTGACGAACACGTCCTCCAGCGTGATGGCCCTGCGGGCGAGCTCGGTGATCACCCATCCCTTTCCGACCGCGGCCTGGAACACCTGCTTCTCGATGGCGGCCCTGGCCGGCCTGTCGCCGTGCGCCGTGTCCAGGATGAACCGGTCGTTCTCCCGCGTCACCCGGGTCACCCCGGAAATGGACGAGAGCGTCTCCTCCGCGCCGTCGGGAATCGTGTCGAAGCCGACGGACACCCGGGTCCGTTCCTTGAGGCTGTCGATGCGGTCCTGGGTGACGATCCTGCCCCGGTCGAGAATGAGGAACCGCTTACATATCATTTCCACTTCGGGAAGGATGTGGGTGGACAGCACCACGGTGTGCTCCTCGCCCAGGTTCTTCATCACCTGCCGTATCTCGCGGATCTGGTTCGGGTCCAGCCCTATCGTCGGCTCGTCCAGTATCAGGATGGCGGGGTCGTGCACCAGCGCGTCCGCCAGGCCGACCCGCTGCCGGTATCCCTTCGAGAGATGGCCGATGGGCCTGGTCGCCACGCTGGAGATGCCGCAGCGCTTCATCGCGTCGTCCACCCGGGCGCGGCGGCCGCCGCGGGCCACTTCCTTCAGCTTGGCGCGGAAGGTGAGATACTCCCTGACCCGCATCTCGGGATACAGCGGCACGTTCTCCGGCAGGTAGCCGATGGCCCGTCGGGCCTCCATGGAGTCGGAGAACACGTCGTGGCCGTTGATCTGGGCGGTGCCGGAGGTGGCCGGAATAAAGCTGGTGAGAATGCGCATGATGGTCGATTTCCCGGCCCCGTTCGGGCCCAGGAAACCGACGACCTCGCCGCTGCCGATCTCAAAGGAAACGTCGTTGACGGCGTTGACGGCGGCGAACCTCTTGGTGAGCGAATTCGCCTTAATCATGGAAAGAGTATACAGTTCCTCCGCCCGAAAGTGAAATCCTACGTTGTATAACGCATCGGAGGCGCTTTCGTTTCACGGTACGGGACGAGCTGAGGTATACTCTCGCTCATTCTCGGCGCCCATCAATGGAATGGGGCGCCTCCGAGGGCGCGGTCCGAGCGACCATGGAAGGGTCCGCTTTGCGGACCTGTCGCTCGGACCACGAACCCGCTCGTGAATACCTCGGCTCGTCCCTTCTCAAGAGCGGCGTAAGGCCTGACCCTTACAGACCCAGTCAAATAGAGTAACCTGTCACTCTATTAGTATCCGGGAGGCCCTGCGGGCATCGGCGCCGGCTTCTCCTCCGGTATCTCGCTTATCACCGCGTCCGTCGTCAGGAGCAGCGTCGCGATACTCGCGGCGTTCTGGAGCGCACAGCGGACCACCTTGGTGGGGTCGATGATACCGGCCTTCACCAGGTCGGTGTACTCCAGGTTTCTCGCGTCCAGCCCGATACCCGCGGCCGACTCCGTGACCTTCTGTATCGCGATGGCGCCGTCGATGCCGGCGTTCTGTGCGATCTGCCTGAGCGGCGCGGAGAGCGCCCTCTGCACGATCGACACGCCGATCGCCTCGTCGCCCTTCAGCTTCAGGGAGTCGAGAGCCTTCCTCGCCAGCAGGAGCGCGACCCCGCCTCCCGGGACGATGCCTTCCTCGGCGGCCGCCCTGGTGGCGTGGAGCGCGTCTTCGACCCTCGCCTTCTTCTCCTTCATCTCGACCTCGGTGGCGGCGCCCACGTTTATCTGGGCCACGCCGCCGGCCAGCTTCGCCAGCCGCTCGTTGAGCTTCTCCTTGTCGTAGTCGGAGGTGGTATCGTCGATCTCCTTGCGGATCTGCGCGATGCGGCCCTGGATCGCCTTGGTGTCGCCGGCGCCTTCGATGATGGTGGTGTTCTCCTTGTCGATCACCACCTTCTTGGAGCGGCCAAGGTCGCCTATCTCCAGGCTCTCGAGCTTGATGCCGAGGTCTTCGAATATGGCGCGGCCGCCGGTGAGCACCGCGATGTCCTCGAGCATCGACTTGCGGCGGTCGCCGTAGCCCGGGGCCTTCACGGCACAGCAGGGGAAGGTCCCCCTCAGCTTGTTGACCACGAGCGTCGCCAGCGCCTCGCCCTCGATGTCCTCCGCGATGATCACGAGCGGCTTGCCCGCCTGCGCGATCTTCTCCAGCAGAGGCACCAGGTCCTTCACCGAGCCGAGCTTCTTCTCGTGGATGAGGACGTACGCGTCCTCCAGCTCGCAGCGCATGTTCTGCACGTCCGTCACGAAGTGCGGCGACAGGTACCCGCGGTCGAACTGCATGCCTTCCACCAGGTCCACCGTCGTGTCCAGGCTCTTGCCCTCCTCGACGGTAATGACGCCGTCGCGCCCCACCCGGTCCATCGCCTCGGCGATCATCTCGCCGATCTCGGTGTCGCTGTTGGACGCGATGGTGCCGACCTGCGCGATCTCCTTGCGGTCCTTCACCTTCTTGCTGCGCTTCTCGAGGTCCGCCACCACGGCCTCCACCGCCTTCTCGATGCCGCGCTTCAGCGCCATCGCGTGGGCCCCGGCCGTGACGTTCTTGAGGCCTTCCTCGAATATCGCCTCCGCCAGCACGGTGGCCGACGTGGTGCCGTCACCGGCCACGTCGCTCGTCTTGGAGGCCACTTCCTTTACCATCTGGGCGCCCATGTTCTCGTAGGGCTCCTTCAGCTCGATTTCCTTGGCGACGGTGACGCCGTCCTTGGTGACCGTCGGGGCGCCGAAGCTCTTCTCGATAACGACGTTCTTGCCCCGGGGGCCGAGCGTGACGCGGACGGCCCGGGCGAGCTGTTTGACGCCGCGCCGGATCGCTTCCCTGGCTTCCTGGTCGAATGCTATCTTCTTTGCAGCCATATTCTGCCTCCTACTTGATCACCGCAAGGACGTCCTCTTCAGCCATCACCAGGTATTCCGTGCCGTCCACCGTGATCTCCGTGCCGGCGTACGAATTGAAAAGGATGTGGTCGCCCTTCTTAACCTGGAAGGAAGCTCTCTCTCCGTTCTCGAGCAGCTTGCCTTCTCCCACTGCGATTACCTTGCCCTCTTTCGGCTTCTCCTTCGCGCTATCCGGAAGGACGATGCCGCCACTTGTCTTCTCCTCCGCCTCGAGGCGCTCAACAAGAATCTTGTCTCCGAGCGGCTTGATTTTCATTTCTTTCCTCCGATGTCGTTGTTCACTTCGGACCAAGGCCATCGCCGGGCCCCGCGCCCGGCCGCCGACGTGCATCACCTCCTCCCGTCACTTCCCGCCTTCCGAGAATCTCTCTTACGGCGCACCGTAATCTTTCTATCCTGATGGGCTTTCTCACGATGGCAAACCCACCGGTGAACACTGCCCGTTCCTTCACCAGGGCCGTCGGGTCGGACGTAATGAATATGCATCCGACGGACCGGCGGATCTTCCTGATCATTCGCATGGCCTCGATCCCGCTCAGATCGGGCATGTTGATGTCCAGGATCGCGATATCTATGGCGTTCTCTCTCGCGAGTCTGACCGCCCTGGTCCCTCCCGGGGCCAGATACACGTTGAAGCCCATCGGCTCGAATGCAGAGCCCAGGCTGTGTCTGAGTTCCTCATCGTCGTCCGCGATGAGCAGCGACAGCCCGCGGGATCCGCTCCGGGACTCAATCTTCACGATGCACTCCTGGCGATAACCGCGAACAGTAACAGTATTCCCCATAGATAGCAAGAATAGAAAGATGCAAAAAGCGTGCTCGCCGGAGAAATGCCGGAAGGAGGCCGTTATCGGGGTCTCAAGAGACGGATACGGCGCAATTGACAGCTATGTGCGGAGGCGCGTCTGCCGTTTTGGCAATATGGATGATGCAGAGCGGGAGAAGCGTTCGCGAGCCTATTCCATGAGGTAGCGGTCGATGTCCTCGTGAAGCTCTCTCATGTTGTCGCGAAAGGCGCGGAAGTGCTCGACATCGTGCATCCGGTTCGTGGTCAGACAGCCGGCCGTGAAAAGCGACAGCATCAGAAGCACGATAAACCAGAATCTCATGGTTCCTCCTTTGATCCGCATCTCCCGTCGGAAACCGGAGAGAGCCTATCACACCCGAAAACCCGCGTCAAGAAGAATTTCGGCGGACCTACGCCTGCTTCCCGCCCAGCCCAAATGCGTCGTGGACGGCCTTCAGGGCCTTTTTCCCGGTGTCTTCCCCTATCAGGCAGGAGATCTTTATCTCGGACGTGGAAATCATCTGGATGTTCACCCCGTTGTCCGCGAGCGCCTGGAACATCTTCTGCGCCACGCCGGAATGGCTCCGCATGCCGACGCCCACGACCGATATCTTCGCCACGCCGGAGTCGAAGTGCACGCCCTCCGCGCCGATGTCGGACGAGATCTCCTCGGTGAGCCGCTTCGCGTCGCTGAGATCGTCGTTGGACACGGTGAACGTCACGTCCGTCTTTCCCTCGTCGGAGACGTTCTGGACGATCATGTCCACGTTGATGTTCTTCTCGGCGATGGCGCCGAACACGCGCGCCGCGATGCCCGGCTCGTCCGGAACGCCGCGCAGGGTCATCTTCACCTCGTCCTCGTCGAGCGCGGCCCCGCTGACGAAGATCTCTTCCATGTTCTCGTAGTTCTCGACCACCATGGTCCCCTCCGTGTTATTGAAACTGGATCGGACGTGCAGCGGCACCGAGTACCTCTTCGCGAACTGCACCGCCCTGTTCTGGAGCACCTGCGCGCCGAGGCTCGCCAGCTCCATCATCTCGTCATACGTGATCACCGGTATCTTGCGCGCGTGTTCGACCACCCGGGGGTCGGCCGTGTACACGCCGTCCACGTCCGAGTATATCTCGCACACGTCGGCCCGCAGCACCGCGGCCAGCGCCACCGCCGTGGCGTCCGAACCGCCCCGTCCCAGCGTGGTGATTTCGTTTTCCAGGGTGACGCCCTGGAACCCGGCGACCACCACCACGTGGCCGTTGTCGAGCTCCTTCCTGATCCGTTCGGTGGCGACCGTCTGCACCTTGGCCTTGCCGTGCTCCTGGTCGGTCAGGATTCCCACCTGCGCGCCGGTAAGCGACACGGCGGGGACCGCCATGGCGTTCAGCGTGATGGCCAGCAGCGCGATGGATTCCTGCTCGCCGATGGTCATGAGCATGTCCAGCTCCCGCTTGGGCGGCGACGGCGAAAGCTCGTGCGCGGTCGCCAGCAGCTCGTCGGTGGTCTTCCCGCGCGCGGAAACCACCACGGCCACGCTGTTGCCGGCGCGGGCGCACTCGGCCACACGGGCGGCCACTCGCCGGATGTCCTCGACGCCGGCGACCGACGTACCCCCGTACTTCTGTATCACCAGACTCATAGCGGGGTACTGTATCAAGAGAGGTGGGGGTGCGCAAGCGGGTGGCGTGGCGGCAACACTCTCTGCTCCACAGGATTTCCGAGCGCTCCGTTCGGCTCGCATTGAGCCGCTGCAAAACTCGCCTTTCGCCTCCATATGCAAGAGGACACAGGCTCAAGGCTCAGACATCTGCAGCGTGGGAAATCATTGGGGACAGACACGATTCTACCTCCTCGGCTTCGCCTGCGGCGGTAAATCGAGTCAGTTCCCGATTTCCCGTCCGCTCAATGCAAGCCTCGCGTCGCTGAAATCCTGAGTCGCTTCGAAGCGTTACCGCCACGCCGCCCGCGTGCGCACGGGGGAAGAAGGGCTGGTAAATAGAGTAACCTGTCACTCTATTTGCTCTGCGGGCGGGGGAAGGAGGGCCGGTAAATAAAGTAACCTGTCACTCTATTTGTCACTCCATCAGGGTGATGTCGCCCCAGGAGCCGAGGGTGGTGCCGATAACAATGAGAATGCCGAGGACGTCCGGGGCCGCCTCGCCGAGAGCCAGCACCGCGTCCACGTCGGCCGGCGTCGTCACCCTGTTGGCGTAGGCGGTGGCGTACGCGTCCGCCGTCGCTGCGGAGCGGGAGACCACCGTCACCGCGTCCGCCTTGCCGAAGCTCAGGGAATGGCCGATGGTGCCGGAGGACGTGCACATCCCCATCGGCGTCTTCTCCGGAGCCACCAGAAGCGCGAGCTTGCCGGTAAAGGGCGACTCCCCGGCGTACATGCCGACCCGTATCTGCTTCGCCACAGCGATGTAGAGGTCGCCCCCGTTCTCCACGATCACCTCCGGAGAGTGCGCCCGGAGCTCCTCGCCGACGAACTGAGCGACCGCGCCGGCCACCGCGGCCATCGGTCCGACCCCCGCGGCGCGTCCCGCGTCGGCCATCTTCCGCACGATATCCGGCGCGTCGGTGACGTCGCACGGCTCCAGCGTGGTCGCGAAATCCGGGTCGCCCCTCATGTAGTCCTCTATCTGTGTCCGGCAGGCGCGCACCGCGTCCCCGGCCGGCCCGCTCAGGTCCGTCCGCGCGCGTATGAGAAGGTCCGTCTCCTCGACGGTCACCTGGAAGGCGGCGAGCTCGTCGTGGGTCACCCAGCGCCGGTAGAGCTCGCGATCGTCGTCCACTGAAGGGCCCGGCTATTCCTCGGCGGGGGGCTCGGGTGCGGTGGGGGGCTCGGGCTCCTCGGGCGTCTCAGGTTCTTCCGCCGGTTCGGCGGCCGCGGATTCCATCTTCGCCTCTTCGCTCTCCGCGGCGATGAGCGCGCCGGACGCGACGGACGTGAGCGGGTCCTCCGCGTGCCTTACCTCCAAGATGGGTATGGGAAGGTGCGTCTCCTTCAGCACCTTCTCGAACAGCGGAATGAATCCGGGCGGCTTCGACGCGCCTCCGGCGATGGCGATCACCATGGGCTCCTCCACCGCCGTGTTCTTGCGCTTGAACTCGTTGCTGAACATTTCCAGGGAGTACCGTATCAGCTCCTCGTAGTATATCTCGAGCGCCACCGCCATCCGGTTGCTCGAATCCACGTTTCCGAGATCCAGGCTCTTCTCCTTGTAGGCGATCACCTTGCTGGTGGGCATGCTGGTGACGCGCGACACCTCCACGTCAATCCAGTCCCCTCCCCGGCTGCAGGAGAAATCGAGCAGCTTCTTCGCCCGCCAGGCCAGCGCGATATTGACCATCCCCGCGCCGAAGGACATGCCAATGCCGGTGAACGGTATCTCCTCGCCGTTCACCTCGACCGTCGGGTTCTCGTTGTAGATGATAGAGAGCGCCTCGCTGATGAAATTCACCTTGTAGCCGAGCTTCTTGAGGAACCGGTCGAGTACCATCCTGTGGAAGGTGGTGTCGAAGTCCGCGTCGATCGGCTCGGCCGGGACGGTGACCGCGAGCGGCTCGTCCTTGAACGAGGCCTCCCCGATAATGCCTTCGATGAGTACCTCTATCATCGCCACCGCCTCTTCCTCGCCGGGATTCAGCACGCCGCGGGCCATCGGCCGGCGGTAGTCGTCCTGGTTTCCGGTGATGACGCTGAACTTCAGCGCGTCCTCGCCGACCACGTAGAAACGGTCTCCCCTGGTTATGAAATACGCCCCGGCGCGCTTCAGCATCTCGTCGGCGAAGTCCTCGCTCGGCATCGAGAAAAACGCGTTTCTCCCTATGGTGAAGACGTCTTCGCTGTTTTCCTTGTAGGCGCCGACGAGAAAACAGGTGCCCACGTCGATCGCTCTGGCCATCAGGCTCCTTCCATGGTGCTACTCACAGTCCTTTTAGTTTATCGACAAGACCGGTCCGATCTTTCTGCTTCTTTACCTGGCTGCCGATCTTCTGGAAATTCTTGTGTATCTCTCTTTCTATATCATCGATAATTGCAGCCCTCGCCCTGAAGTCCGCTTCGGTCAGTTTCGGGCGTTTTCGGGGCGTCGGGACGGGCTCCGGCTCCGGCTCGGGCACCACCGCCTTCGCCTTCCTGACCTCGCTTACCAGTCCCTGCACCTCGTCGCGGAGGAGCTCCTTGAGCATCTCAAACTCCTCCAGCAGGCGTCGGAAGGCGTCGAATTCCGTCTTCATCTCGGGAGATTCCTCCGCCAGCTCCTTGGTCTCGGCGTCGTCCTCCGCCTCGACCGCCGCGGGAGCGGACGGCTGCTGCAGCCGCCCGGCCCGGGCCACCGTGTTCTTCAGCTCCTCGATCGCGCTGTCGTTGAAGGTGGTGAGCAGCGCGTCGATTCGTGACGTGTCTATCTCCGCGCTGCCGACGAGCTCCCGCACGATGGCGTCCTTGCCGGCCTTCAGCTTGTTTTCGAGCTCGTTGAACAGGTCGCTCCCCCGCTGCGGCTCCAGAAGCCTGCGGGATTCATCCGCGGACTTGGCGACCACCTCCAGATGACCGGCGGCAATCGCCTTCAGCAGGTCCTTGGACGCCTGCGTGACGCTGCGCCCCAGCGCGTCCAGGTCGAGGAAATCCCCCGGGGGGATCTCCAGGGCCAGGTCCTCCAGGCGCAGGGCGGTCTTCTGTACGTTCTTGACGATCCACATGAAAGAACCGGGATTCGTCCTCCCGACGCAATAACGGAAGTATTGCAGCAACAGAGAGTAAAGCATATGGGGGGGATGTTGTCAACGGCTTGAACGGTCCGGAAGCGGGTGCTATACTCGCCGGAGGCCGGCAATCCAACCTCAGGTACAGTTTATCCTTGGGTTTTGCCGATTCGATAGTATATACGTGTGTCTGGAGGAACCGCTCCCGTGGCGAAAGTGCGTCGGATGACCAAGAAGCGGCTCGGCGAGCTGCTGGTGGATGAGGGGCTGATCACCGACGCGCAGGTGGGAGATGCGCTCGCGGAGCAGAAGAAGACAAAGGAGCTTCTGGGAGAGGTCCTTGTACGCAAGTCCTATGTGACGGAACGAGATATCGCGCGCACGCTGGCCACCCAGTTCTCCCTCCCCTTCATCTCGGCGCGGAAGTACGACGTCTCCAAGGAGGTTGCCGAGCTCATTCCGGACGAAATGCTCGAACGGCACCAGTTCGTGCCGATAGACCGCTTCGCCGACGTGCTGACGATAGTGGTGTCCGGCGTGGTGGACAACCGCGCGCTGGACGAGATCGAGGCGCTCAGCGGGTGCACGGTGAAGGTCTGCGTCGGGACCGCCACGGATGTGAAGGAAGTGCGCAACCTGTTCAAGGGCAAAGCGAAGGAGCAAGAGAAGAACAAGGCGGCAATGGCCGCGCCGCCTCCCGCCGCCGGCGACGACGACGAGGAGGCGAAAGAGAAGGCGCCCATCGAGATCGAGGTGCCGAAGGAAGAGGAAGTGGCCGAGTTGCTCGCCGCGATGGGCGGCGGCGCGCCCGCCGCGGAACTGGTGGAGGAACCGCTGGAAGAGGAGCCGGAACCGGTCGAGGAGGAGCAGCCGCCGAAGCCCGCTTCGAAGAAAGCTCCGGCCCCGGCCAAGGCGAAGTCGGCCGGGGAGGCCCCCGCGGAGCAGAAATCTTCCAAACCGGCGTGGACGCGCAAGGTCACCCGAAAGGTCAGGAAGAAGACCTGAGCGGATTTTGAATCCCGGCATCAGACGCACCGTCACCGAACCCCAGGCGGGCCGAAGGGTCGACCTGCTGCTCAAGGAGCTGGAACCCGGCTGTTCCCGGAGCTTCCTCCAGAAGCTGGTGAAAGACGGCGGCGTGTCGGTCAACGGCTCTTCCGTCTCTCCGTCGTACCGGGTGAAGCCCGGCGACGAGCTGGAGTACCGGGTTCCCGCGGGGGAGGAGGGGCCGGAGGCGGAGAACATCGCGTTCTCCATACTGCACGAGGACGATTCGGTAATCGTCCTGGACAAGCCGAGCGGCATCACGGTCCATCCGGTGCGGGCGCGGCACGCCGGGACGCTGGTCGGCGCGCTTCTCGCGCACACGGACAGGCTGTCGAGCGCGGGCGGGCCGCTGAGAAGAGGCATCGTCCACCGCCTGGACCGGGACACGTCCGGCGTGATGGTCGTCGCGAAGACGGACGACGCGCACCTGAAGCTATCCGGCCAGTTCAAGGAGAGAACGATATCCAAGGAGTACCGGGCGATCGTGGAGGGGGTCCCGGAGCTCGACGCGGACCGGGTGGTGATGACCGTCGGCAGGCACCGCAGGCACCCGCAGAGAATGACCGTGACGGACGGGGGCGGGAAGAGCGCGGAGACGGAATACCGGGTGCTCGAGGCGCTCGGCCGGTTCGCGCTGGTGCTGGCGCGCCCCCGGACCGGCCGCACCCACCAGATACGGCTTCTCTTCAGCGAGCTTGGGCATCCGGTCGCGTGTGATTCGGCCTACGGCGCGAAGAAGACGCTCCTGGCGGGGGACCTGGGCGACCGGCGCGATCCGGACCGTACGGTGCTCGCCAGGCAGGCGCTGCACGCCGCGGCGCTGGAGTTCGCCCACCCGGATTCCGGGAAGCGGCTGCGCTTCGAGGCGCCGCTTGCCCCGGACATGGCCGCGGCGCTGGAGATTTTGCGCGGCGGAAGAACTGGTGTATAATGCCCGTACAGTGAATAGAGAGGTTGCTCATGGATTGCTTTCTCGCGTTCTGGCAGTTCGGACCCTTTGAGATTGCGCTCGTCGCGATCGCGGCGCTGATCCTGTTCGGAAAGAAGCTTCCGGAGGTCGCCCGCTCGATGGGCAAGGGCATCACCGAGTTCAAGAAGGGGATCAAGGACGTCGAGAGCGAGGTCGAGAAGCCGCTCGAGGACGTGAAGGCGGCGGCGGATGCCGGCGAGCCCGAGTCGAAGGACGAGTCCTCAGAAGGCTAGCGGCCTGACCGGGTAGTGCGCCGTCCTGCCCCAGTTGCCCGCGCCGTCCCTGCCCCTGACGTGGAAGAACCACTTGCCTCCGCCGGTGATCGAGACCCGTTTCGAGAACGCGTTCTCCATCTCCTCCGTCGGCTCGGTCTTCGGAGAGTTGTCCAGGCAGTAGGAGTACGCCACGATGCCGGTCGCGTCCGTCAGCTCCGTCCATTCCAGCGCGTATTCCTTCCCGCTCTTCGGGGTCTGGTCCAGGCAGATGTTGTCCAGGTGGATCTTCGCGTTCCGCGGGTTGGTCCCCAGCTCGTTGCCGATGTAGACGCGCGACAGCACGTACCCGTCGCGCGACTGCGCGTCGGTGCGGGCGCCGCTCTTGTCCATCAGCGCGTGCAGGTCGATGACGGCCCGGTGCCACCGGTCGTCCGCCGTGAGCTTCACCGCCCCGATCCTGCCGACCCGGCGGGTGGTCTTCGGCTCCGTCAGGTGGACGTCGTACGTGCCCTTGGTCCCCCGGACGAACAGGTTGAACCGCGCGTTCTTGTCCGTGCGGTAATCGAAGACCACGAACCGGTTGACCTTCGTGTTGACCCTCTTCGGGGGGAGCGGCTCCAGCCGGAACCTGCCCTCGTACGTGTTGAGCACCGTCAGGCACTTCCTGCCGGTGGCCGCGGAATCGGGCAGAACCTCGAAACGGGCGCCGGAGCAGCTGAACTTCTTGCGCCACTTGTTGTCCGTGACCTCGAAATTCTCCTTGAACAGCGCGCCCTCCAGCACCGGGGCGACGTAGGGCGCCTCCGGGGCCTCCTTGTCCTGCGAGAAGTCCATGTTCCAGACGAACTTCTTCTCGGTCCTGTTGTCGCCGTTGTCCTGCACCGTGATCGCCACGCTGACCGGCGCGCCGTCCTGGAACACCGGGTCCTCCGCGCCTCCCCACCGGCGGAACACCAGGGCGCCGGCGGCGGAGTCGTAGGACAGGCGCGGATCCGCGATGCCGCATCTCTTTCCGTTTACCGTCATGGCGATGCTCGGCTTGTCGATGCCGGAGACCTTGTCCGTGATCGCCACCGTGATGATGCCGGACGCGGTATAGGTCCCCTCCGCGGGGGTGACCTTTCCGAGGACGGGCGGGGTGGGATCGAACACCACCGTCTCGGCGGCCGGCGCGCTCCAGTTGCCCGCGGGATCGCTCACCTTTATGGAAATCGTGTTGGGGCCGGGACGCATCTTCGGGGGGAGCCATTCCCGGGCCGCCTTCGGCACCGGGGTCCACTTCTCCTCGCCGAGGCGGCAGAGGACCTGGGATATGCCGAACGGGTCCTGCGCGGACCAGCGCCATTTCTTCGCCGCGCCGGCCGCGCCGCAGACCGGCTCGATGCGGAAGTCGTCTATGAAGAGCTCGGCCCCGCGCGCGTTGCCCGTCCATCCCCAGTCGCCGAACTCCAGGCTCTTCACCACGTACCGGATCGCGTACGGGTCGTTCTTTACCAGCATCGCACCCAGATCGAACGACGCCTTGTGCCACGCCCCGTCCTGTGTGACGTTCGGGACCTGGCCGATGTAGGTGAGCGCGGAGTTCTCGTCCGCGAACTTGATGTACCGGCGCGCGCCGTTGACGATGCAGCTGAGGTCCACGTCCACGTCTTGCGTGAGGCGGTAGTAGAAACTGACGATGGGGAACCGGCCGGCGTCGAATTTCGTCGAGACCGCTCTGCACTGGAATGACCCGCCGACCCGCGGGCTGAGCACCCGGAGGCACCAGCGTCCGTTCGCGGGCCCCTCCCGCCATCTCTCCAGCACGGGCGGGTACTTGGATTCCAGGGATTCCCACTGTCCGAGGTCCACCTCGAAATCGTTGTTCGCCGGGTGCGCCAGCGGCGAGATCAGCTGGAGGTTCGCCGGCGGGCGGGTGTCGTCCTTCCGGTTCGTCTTCCAGGCGCATCGTATCGGTTCGGGAATCCCGTTGCCCGCGAAGTCCTTCAGCTTTACCAGATACACCTCCGCCTCGGCGCCGTCCTTCAGTGTCATGCCGGCGAGGACCGGATCGATCGACAGCACCGACTGCAGCGGGCTGTAGTCGAGCGCCGGGTGATCCAGCGAATACATCCGGTCGCCGCACCGCGCCGCGATGGAGGCGGGGTCCACGCCGGAGCCGCCGATCTCGTCGAGCTGGACCTTCAGCGGGCCGCCGTCCCACGGGATGACGCCCATCACCTTCGGCGGAGCCTCGTCCGCGCCGGTCTTCGTCAGCTTCACGTTGTCCAGCCGGTACACCGATCCGGCCAGGTTCCCGCCGATGCCGCACACCAGATAGCGGCGGTTGTCCATGTTTCCGAGAAAGACGTCGTCCAGGACGACGCTCTTGGCCTGCGGCTGGAGCTCCAGGAAGCGGTCCCGCAGGTTGACGGAGACGGTATGCCACTTCCCGTCGGCGGCCGCCCCGACGCCGCCGAGGGGGGTGACGCCGTAGATCGGGTCCGCGTGGCCGGTGAGCGCGAGGGAATAGAATTCCGTGCCCGCCTTCATATACAGGTTGATGAACACCCCGGGAGGTATCGCGCAATCGAAGCCGAGCACCGGGAACTCGATCAGGTCGGCGCCCGCCAGCGGGACCTCCACGGCGAAGGTGCCGCCGCCGGCCAGGTTCTCCGCTTCCAGGCAGGCCCCGCCGTCCTCCCGCGGGACGGTGCGCACGGACACCTCGCGCGCGTTGTCTTCCACGATGTCCCACGCCTCCGGGTCCCAGTCGAACGAGAAATGGTCGACCTTTTCCCGGGGGGCCCAGCCGTCCGGGCCGCGCTCGAAGTCGAACGCCCGGAACGAATCGGACGGCGCGTCCGGCGGGGACGGCTCGACGGCGGACGGCGCCGCCGAAGGGGCCTCCGCAACGAGCGGGGGCTCCTGCGGCCCCGCGTCCTGCGCGGAGATGCGTATCCGCGACATCATCATGCCGTTGTCGAACGTCCACGCGGCCACCCGCGTGCCGGTGAGCGGGTCCGGGTCCTCGTACTCCAGCACCATCTTCTCGTCGAGCCAGCACTCGACCCTGGGGCCTCGCTTCTTCATCGCCAGGTGGAACCACCGCCGGTGGATATTGCCGCCGTTGTGCCTGGTGGAGGGGACCGTGACCTTGGTCGTCTCGGCCACCACCTTGTCGTTACGCAGC
>Ga0315555_1001318_pt1 | contig 17885 bp, 18 predicted proteins | sample SalMarSW160380MG_FD_202113 | JGI IMG/M metagenome (GOLD analysis project Ga0315555, IMG submission 202113) | Salt marsh sediment microbial communities from the Plum Island Ecosystem LTER, Massachusetts, United States - Salt Marsh Sediment SW1603-80 ... | reverse complement strand
GGGCACAGAGAGAAATGTCTGTGCCTCCCGTGCTAGGAAAGGAGGGAATATGAAGCTTGGTTTTTGGACAGCACCGTTTTTGTAGCGGTGCTTTTTTGTTCTCTTTTCCCATCCTAGTACTCTACACTGTCCTGCCTATCGTGCCTCACTTGTTTGTGGCGGGTATCGAAACCATCTTGTAATGAAGTTTGCAGGCGTTAGCATGCAAAGGGGCTTAGGAGCAAATTATTTATATTGATTTTGCGGCTTTGCCGCCGGAAGGAGGAAGAATATGACTAAAATGAGTGGTTGGAAAAAACCAGATAGTATGAGCATAGTTTTTATCCTGCTTGGCGCAATTATGCTGCTCTTCATTTTTGCTCCTCCGCTTAAGACAATATTTTCTTCCTCTCCCGGGACTTTGTGGAACACTCTACTCGAAGAGGATGTATACTCATCTGTTCTGCTCACCATCTTTGCGGCATTGACAGCTACCTTGATAGGGCTTTTTCTTGGCGTTCCTTTAGCTTATGTTCTGGCACGGCATCAATTTCGGGGAAAAAGGTTTGTAGAGGCGATTATAGATGTACCTATCGTAATCCCTCACTCTGCTGCTGGTGTTGCCCTCCTGTTTGTCTTCGGCAGCAATTTTTTCTTCGGCAAGGTTTTGAACGGCATAGGCATAGGCTTCTTTAGATCTTTTACCGGAGTGGTCATCGCCATGATGTTTGTCAGCGTTCCCTTTCTTATTGATGCGGCCAAGGAGGGCTTCAAAGCCGTGGACGTCAGATTAGAGAAGGTAGCCAGAACCTTAGGTGCCTCTGCCTGGAAGTCGTTCTTTCGGATTTCATTACCTCTGGCATGGAGAAGCATCTTCTCTGGTTCAGTGCTCATGTGGGCTCGGGGCCTATCTGAGTTTGGCGCCATAATCATCATAGCCTATAGTGCCTCCTTTCTGGGATGGAACACTAAGGTCCTCCCTGTCCTGGTTGCTAATCGCTTCGATTTTGGTTTAGATTACGCCGGGCCAGTAGCAGCTATAGCAATCCTTATCTCTCTTATCGCCTTCATCGCGCTCAGGTCGATAGCCTATAGAGGTGAAAAGTCATGATTGCCATAAAGAACCTGAAGGTTAATTTAGGTGATTTTCTCCTTCAGAACATTAACCTCGATATTGAGCCAGGGGAATACTTTATCGTCCTTGGACCCACTGGGGCAGGGAAGACCGTGCTACTTGAGGCTATTGCTGGGCTCTATCCAGTCCTTGAAGGGGAGGTCTGGATTGGCGACAGGGAAATTACTGACCTAAGTCCGGAGAAAAGGGAAATTGGGATTGTTTATCAAGATCAGGCGCTGTTTCCCCATCTTTCCGTGGAGAAGAACATCGCCTTCGGATTGAAGATGAGAAAGTGCCCTAAGAATGAGGCAAAAGCAAAGATAGACGCTATTGTTGAGGTAGTGGGAATTTCGCATCTGCTTAAGAGGAGTCCTGCTACTTTGAGTGGCGGGGAGAAACAGAAGGTGGCTCTAGCACGGGCACTGGTCACCGAACCCAAGGTGCTCTTGCTGGACGAACCCTTAAGTGCGCTTGATCCCGAGACCAGGGAAAGGATGCAGAGGGAGTTAAGGGAAATACATAGCAGGATTGGGTTAATCGTCATCCATGTCACTCATGACTTTGAAGAAGCTATAGCTCTGGGGCGTAGAGTTGCTGTGCTGAACGATGGCTGTATAGCCCAGATAGGGACCCCTGAGGAATTTCTACGTCGGCCGAGTTCGGAATTCGTAGCCCGATTCGCTCTCACAAGAAATATCCTCTCGGGCAGGGTTATGGGAATAGAAGATGGCTGCACTCTCATTGACATCGGCGGCACACAACTCCGGGCAACAACTGAGGCAAAGGGTGAGGTGCGCCTTTCCCTCCGCCCTGAAGATATCTTCATTTCCAAAGAGCCGCTCCAGTCTACTGCGAGAAATTGCTTTCTGGGTGTGGTCAGTGACATTGCCGACAGAGGCTCAGTCATCTACGTCACCGTGAATCTGCCGCCAGATTTCGTCTGCATTATTACCCGCCAGGCGTTTGATGAACTTAAATTGAGAAAGGGAGTGGAAGTATGGATCACATTTAAGGCTTCGGCAATTCATGTCTTTTAAAAAGGTTTCCAGAGATAAAAGGAGGTTTTTAGTGAAAGGAATTTTGCCTAAGATAGCTTCAATCGTTTTGGTCCTAACAGTGCTCGTAACGGTTCTTGGCTGTGGCCCGCAAGGAGAAACGCTGACAATTTTTCACGCGGGAAGTCTGGCTGTGCCGTTTGCGGACTTGGGAGCAGAGTTTGAGGCACTAAATCCCGATGTTGATATCGTGTTTACATCGGGAGGAAGTGCTACGATAATAAGCAACGCGATAGCACAAGAAGACGCCGGTGAAAGCCCACCCGACATAGTCGCCTCCGCCGATTACAAGCTTATTCCTGATAGGATGTATGGGGGTGGCTACGCTGATTGGTATATCGCCTTCGCCAGAAACACGATGGTGCTTTGCTACAGCGACAATGCAACCGGTTCTGATGATATAGTAAGTGAAAACCGCACCTGGTATGATGTGCTCAGGAATGAAGATGTGAACTATGGACACGCCGACCCCGACCAGGATCCCTGTGGCTATAGAACACTCCTGGTTATCCAGTTAGCTGAGATGTATAACTGTGATAACGCTACAGACTTTGGTCTTGAGCCAGACCCCGATGCTGCAGATCTATATGATGTACTTATTCCTGGAAGCGAGCATGAAAGAGGCAGAACCGGTGGCACTAGCGAAAACAGAACTAGCGAAGAAGTTGTGAGCGCAAAGTCGGTTGACCTTATTGTTGCCCTTGAGTCGGGTGACCTGGATTACGCTTTTGAGTATCGCTCCGTAGCTGTGCAACACGAGTTGAATTATATCGACCTTGTCGACTATATTAACCTGTCTAAGATAGATGCGGAGCTTCCTGGCGTTGAAGACTTCTACTATGAGGCATCCATAGAGATTCTTACAGACCCTGGACCTCCGGCTGAGTATGCAGCTAAACATGGCGCGGCTATAGTATATGGCATTACTATACCGTTGCATGCTGATCATGAGGAGCTTGCTGCGGAGTTTATTGAGCTCCTTCTTTCTGAAACAGGCAAAGAGATAATAGAGACTGAAAATGGTCAACCAATGCTTGATCCGCCGATATGCGACCACCCTGAAAATCTGCCTGCATCATTACAGGGCCTGTTTGATTAAAGGAGCATTATAGGAGGAGATTTAAGACGGGAGCCCTAGACGATTTAATCTCCAGCTTAAGTGGAGAAAGCGTAGTTCGTGAGGTACATACGTGTGTCTTCTGGACCGCAGTGCTGAGCAAGCACTGCGGTCTGGCCTCCACTTTCCATGAGCTACATCCATATCACAGGCCAGTGAGAAATGCGGGGAGCTTAACTGGACTATCGGCATTAGAGCTGGCACAATATGCCAGGTCGGACAATGTTCTGGAAGCATCCATTGGAATGGCAACCATTAATTCGCTAATAGATATTGATGAAGCTAGATGCGTTGGGGAAAATGCTCTTGATGTTCTGGCACTGAAGGGCAGGGGCAAAAATATAGCTATAGTAGGTCGCTTCCCGTGGATTTCAAAGCTGCGAATGATAGCAAGGACGCTTTGGGTCATAGAGCAAAGCCCTCAAGAGGGAGAATTGCCAGCAGAGGCGGCGGAAGAGGTATTGCCTCAAGCTGATGTGGTTGGCCTTACGGGGACTTCATTCGTAAATCACACAGTTGACAGGTTGCTAGACTTAAGTAAGAATAGCTTTGTTGTCATCGTGGGGCCCACCACCCCCTTATCGCCAGTTTTGTTTGATTATGGTGTGGATATCCTTGCTGGAGTGAAGGTAGTTGAACCTGATAAGACAATTCGTTCCATCAGCCAGGGTGCCATTTTCAGCCAGGTGGAAGGTGTGAAGCTTGTAACCATGGCTAAGGAGAGAAAGAATGACAGGACCTCTTGATTCTTTCGGACGGAGCATAAATTACCTCCGGATTTCAGTTACCGACCGTTGCAACCTGCGCTGCATCTATTGTATGCCACCCGAAGGTGTTCCCCAGATATCCCATAGCGAGATTCTCTCCTACGAGGAGATTCGGACTGTTGTCCGGGCAGCGGCAGAACTGGGCATCTACAAGATAAGGCTCACTGGTGGCGAGCCCCTGGTTAGAGCTGAGTTGCACAACCTCATTCGCATGCTATCTCAAATTGAAGGAATCGAAGAACTATCGTTGACGACAAATGGGGTGTTTCTCAGGAAATATGCTCTGGAACTTAAGCAAGCAGGCTTGTCTAGAGTTAACGTGAGCCTGGACACGCTTAAACCCGATAAATTTCAATACATAACCCGTCTTGGAGAATTGAAAACCGTTCTTGAGGGCATCGAGGCAGCAAAGGAGGCTGGCTTCGAACCGGTCAAGATAAACACGGTGATCATGCGGGGCATAAACGATGATGAGATACTGGATTTCGCCAAGATGACCTATGAATACGGATGGTATGTTCGATTCATCGAGCTTATGCCCTTCAAGGGTGCAGCGGAGTTTGTACCTTCCATTGAATTGCGACAACATATTAGTCTGCTTGGCAAGCTTGAGCCCTGTGCGTCCATAACTGGCAACGGACCTGCTACGTACTACCGCTTAGCTGGAGCCAAGGGCGCTATAGGCTTCATCACTCCCCTCACCGAGGCATCCTTTTGCTCCCGGTGTAACCGCATGCGACTTACTCCAGACGGCAAGCTACGTCCTTGCCTTCTGGGAGACAATGAGATTGACTTAAAAACGCCGCTACGCAATAATGCCTCGATGGAGGAGCTAAAAAGCCTGATTCTAAAGGCAGTTGCTTCCAAGCCGGAGCATCATCATTTGGCGGGAGGCAATGTCAGGCCGGTGAATCGAAAAATGTCACAGATTGGAGGTTGAGAATGGAGTTAGGGCAAATTCACATGATAGACGTTACCCAGAAAAAAGAAACAGAACGCCAGGCGATAGCCAAAGGCAAGGTGCAGATTAAGCCCGCTACCCTAGAACTTATCCGTAAAGGAGAACTGGAAAAGGGAGACGTCTTGGCCGTAGCAAAAACGGCTGGGATCATGGCCGCAAAAGAAACTCACCATCTCATACCTCTCTGTCACCCTCTCCATCTCACCCACGTTGCAGTTGAATTTCATCTCCCTGAAAATGGCCGAGCACTCAATCCTAGTGAGTGCTCGGTTGAGATTACCGCCAGCGCCAAGGGAATTGGGAAAACAGGATTTGAAATGGAAGCGCTGGTAGCGGTATCTGTAAGTGCTCTGACTATTTATGACATGTGCAAAGCAGTGGACAAAAGTATGACCATTGGAGAGATTCGCCTGGTAAGGAAGAGCGGAGGCAAAAGCGGGCTTTATGTCGCCGGCGGATGAGATAGAAGGACAACCTTAGACAATTCTAATCTGAGATTGCTTTGGCACTCGGCTCAATATCATTAGCCTTCAGAGGAATGTTTGGCATTTAACTCTTGCAGCACCAGCTTAACCACTTCGGGAATTGCTCTCTCCACCGCGGGCGTGCATTTCTCGCTAAAGGTAGTAATGTCTTTGGCTTCTACAGCGAATATCGTGATTTTTTGGGGCATTGCTAAGTCAAGCATCTTTCCTAATTCGAGAGCAGTGGCCAGGTTTATTTGATGAGGTGAGGTAAAATGTTTGGCGAAGGAAAAATCCTGAGGTTCCATACGATATATCTGGCCTGCTTGCCCTTTTTCAGTTTGAACGGCATCAATGATAATGACTTTATCATAGCCTACGATAGAATCTAAGAGGCGAAGCCCAGCTCCACTTGTTTCAGCTACAGTTACCTGGGGGTCGTTGAGCTTCTCCCCTACCTCTTGGGCTACCCTAATCCCCGCTCCGTCATCAGACAAAATAGGATTTCCCAGCCCTAAAACCAGGGTTTTCATTTTGATTTGCGAAAACTTGTTATGAGATGCCCTGGCTCAGTTTCTTAAGCTCGTTGCCCTGGGCATCATAGATGGTCACCTCCAGGGGCAATTGGCCGGGGAGGGAATGTGTGGCACAGGCCAGGCAGAGATCATAGGGACGCCATGCCATCTCAATGCGGTTGAGCAACCCTTCGGTTATCTTTTTACCAGGTTTTATCAAGTCTTCAGCTGCCTTCTTAACCGACATATAGAAGGCGGCATAGTTATTGGTGGTGCCCACGATCAAGTTGCACTTCTTTATAACCCCTCTTTCGTCAGTAATGTAATGATGGGTAAGAGTACCTCGAGGGGCCTCAACAATACCTACCCCCTCATCGGGCTTTGCCGTAGGAATGTTACGGATATCCGTGCTAGTTATCTCCGGATCTCGAACAAGCTCCACCATTCTTTCGGCGGCGTAAAGAAGTTCAATCAGGCGTGCCCAGTGGGTTGCCAGGGTATAGTGGGCTGGCTTGCCTCCGAGAGTGGAATACATCTTTTCATATTCTTCCTGGGCCAGGGGGGTTGTCATGCCATCGGCAGCATTCAGCCGGGACAGAGGTGTTGCTCGATAAACTCCGCTATCCTTGCCGTCAACAAAACCTTTCCAGCCGACATTCTTAAGATAAGGGAACTTGAGATATGTCCAGGGTTCGACATGTTCAGCAAGGTGCTCCAGATAGTCCCGAGGGGCATACTTACAGAACTCTTTGCCCTCAGGGTCAACCACACGAACTTTACCATCATAGAAATTGACCTTATTATTTTTATCAACCAGCCCCATATAATAAGTCCGCTGGGTAAAAGTATCGCTCAGGACCATGTCCAAATACTCTTTGTTCTTGAGAACCACGTCATCGAAGACTTTGAGCGATAATTTACCGAACTCCACCGATGATTTGGCTATCTCTTCTATCTTTGACCTTTCCTCCTCATTTATGGCTCTGCTCACGCCACCGGGCAATCCGAAGCAGGGGTGTATTGGACGGCCGCCAATTGTCTGGATAACCCAGTGATTTTCATGACGTGTCCTGATTACAGCACCTCCCAGCTCCAGCCCGACTTTAGCGATTACTCCGAGGATATTGCGCTCAGCAGGAGGAGCATCCGGCCCCATAACAAAATCAGGGGCAGCAAGGATATAAAAATGGGTGGTATGGTCAGTTACGTAGAAGGCGCTGTATAGGAGTTCACGAAGCTTTTTAGCAGCGCTGGTCGGTTCAACATGAAACAGGTCGTCTAAGGCCTTGGTTGATGCCATATGGTGGGCTTCAGGGCAGACACCGCAGATACGCTGGGTTATCTGAGGCATATCTTCGGCCGGGCGACCCTCGGAAAATTTCTCGAAGCCCCTGAGTTCGGGAACCTGGAAATAAACATTGGCTACCCCACCATCGTCATTGAGGAAGATGGCAATTTTACCGTGCCCTTCAAGGCGGGTAACGGGGTCTATCATTATTTTTTTCATTTTATCCTTGCCCTCCTAAGTAATGAATCTGGTAGACTGTAGCGGTAAAAAGTGCCTGCCGGGTCGGGAATATCGTCAATTATCCTTTGAATCTCCTCGGGGTCGTTGGAGTCAATGATAGATGAAAGAGCACTCAAAAAATGAGCTCCCTGGTCGACTACTCCTTCTACTGGCCCGTAACAGCCGGTGCAAGGCATATTGGCTTGAGGGCAGAGAGCACCACAGCCCCCTCGAGTAGCTATGCCGTAGCACAATAACCCCTGCTCAAGCAGACACTTTTCAGGGTCAGGGATTATCTCGTAAGGCCTATAAAACTTCTTGACCTTCTTTTCTTCTCTAGTACGAGGACACTCTTCGCAAAGAGCCTTTACCGAGTGACTTATGACAGTGCCTTTTGGTGGTAACTTGCCTGTAATCAAAGCTTCAAGGGCAAGCCAGGTAGTCTTTTCTTCCGGTGGACAACCGGGAACGAAATAATCGACATCCACGGTTTGGGCTAAGGTTTTAACTGTATCGTAGAACTCAGGAATTTCAAGCTCACCCTCGGGCACTTTAACTTTCGTCTGAGGAAGGATTTTCTCAGGATTATCAGTCGACGGCGTTTCAATGTAGACCCGTTCGAACGTCAGCTGCCGGTTGTAAAAATTGGACAGCCCGGGGATACAGCCCTCATAAGCACAAGAGCCATAAGCAATCATTATCTTGGATTTGGCTCGTAAGAGTTTGGCAACGTGCTCGTTCTCCGAAGTCCGAATAGCCCCATTAAATAGACAGGCGTCAATGCTTTTATCTGGCATCTTCTCTACATCAGCATACTTGAAATCTATGCCTACCGGCCAGAACACGATGTCGGCAGCCTCAGCCAGCTTCAAAATTTTTTCGCCTATTGCTAGTGTGGCAATGTCACAACCACCACAACTAGCCGCCCAGTAAAGAGCTATCTTAAGTTTAGCCATGCCTTGCCTCCTGAGAATTTTGTTTGGAAGGACCTAATGAACTTGGCCCAAGGTCTTTTATGGTTTGAGTAAAATTATTAGCTACCTCCGCAAATTTTGCTCCTTCAGACGCAGAAACCCACTCCAGCCGAACTCTTTCTTCCTCTATCCCGAGCTGCTTCAACATCTTCTTAAGCAGCGGTATGCGGCGCAGTGTCTTGTAATTCCCTTCAATATAGTGGCAATCGCCGGGATGGCAACCAAGAATTAACACGCCATCAGCACCAACGGTAAGTGCCTTAAGCACAAAGAGGGGATTTACCCTGCCGCTACACATCACCCTGATTATCCTTATATTGGGAGAGTACTGTATTCTTGAAGTGCCAGCAAGGTCAGCACCGGCATAAGAGCACCAGTTACAGCAAAAAGCTACTATTTTTGGTTCAAAGTTGTCCATCTAGCCCCCAAATTAAACAAAAAGGGTAGTTCCAATTCACCCTTACTTGCCAGCTCAATAGCACTGATAATTAATACCATTATACTAAATTTTGCAAATGACTATAATAAATAATCTATATGATAAACTATTCGACACTACCTCCTCAAATACTCATCTATATCCCTTGCTGCGCGGCGGGCAGCGCCCATAGCGCTTATCACCGTAGCGGCGCCGGTAACTATATCCCCACCAGCCCAGACTCTGTCCTTCATCGTCTTGCCAGTAGTTTCATCAGTCATTACCGTACCCCACTTGGTTGTCTTCAAATCAGGAGTAGTTTGAGCAATAAGGGGATTGGGACGGGTGCCCAAGGCAGCTACCACCATATCCACATCCAGGATAAACTCACTTCCCTCTTTGGCAATGGGGCGCCGCCGACCGCTCTCATCAGGCTCACCCAGGCCCATCTCGTAACACTCTATACCAACTACCCAGCCCGACTCATTGCCGATATACCTCTTAGGGTTGGTCAGCAGCTTGAACTGGATTCCCTCCTCTTTGGCATTCTCAACTTCCTCACGGCGGGCAGGTAGCTCTACCTCTGAGCGACGGTAGATAATGTAAACCTCGTCAGCGCCAAGCCGGAGAGCACACCGGGCTGAGTCCATAGCCACATTACCACCACCAATCACTGCTATCCTTCTGCCCACCAACACCGGCGTATCATATTCAGGAAACTGGTACGCCTTCATCAGATTAACCCGGGTCAGGAACTCATTCGCTGAATAGATGCCATTTAAGTTTTCACCGGGAATGTCCATAAACATGGGTGCTCCGGCACCAGTACCCAGGAAAAGAGCATGGTAGCCGCTCTCCAGCAATTCAGCCAGCGTCACTACCTTTCCCACTACCGAATCCAGCTCAATCTTCACCCCCAGGGAAGCGACGTAGGCAACCTCAGCCTGCACAATTTCTTTGGGCAGCCTGAACTCGGGGATGCCATACATCAGCACCCCGCCAGCCACATGCAATGCCTCAAAAAGAGTAACGCTATGGCCGAGCTTGGTTAAATCGGCAGCGGCAACCAGTCCGGCTGGTCCTGAGCCGACCACCGCTACCTTTTTACCAGTTGGTCTGGGTGGCTCTGCCTTGGGGTTCATCGCCTCCATATTAGTCCGCTCCCAGTCAGCCACGTAACGCTCCAGGCGTCCGATGGCAATAGGCGCTCCTTTTTTAGCTAGCGAGCATGATTGTTCACATTGTGTCTCTTGTGGGCAGACCCGCCCACAGATGCCGGGCAGGCTGTTCTTGTCCTTGAGTATCCTTACCGCTTCGGGCATATTATCATCAAGGACAGCCTTGATAAAACCGGGGATATCTATCTCCACCGGGCAGCCCTCAGCACAGGGATGCTTGGGACACTGGATACAACGGCTTGCCTCGGCTTTAGCCTGCTCGGCGCTGTAACCCAAGGCAACCTCGTTAAAGTTTTTACCCCGCGTCTTGGGGTCCTGCTTTGTCATTGGTTCTCTGTTGAGATTCAGCTTAGCCATGTATGTTGCTCAGACCTCTATTCAACAACGCTTGCCTACCTGAGCCTGCCAATGCTCAAAAGAGCGTTTTTCCTCATCAAGATAAATACGCTGCCGGGCCGAGAGCAAGTCCCAGTCTACCTGATGCCCGTCAAAATCAGGCCCGTCCACGCAGGCGAGCTTGGTTACGCCACCAACGGATACACGGCAGCAGCCACACATCCCGGTGCCATCAACCATTATTGGATTCAGGCTAACAATAGTTTTCACCCCGAAAGGCCGGGTGGTCAGGGCACAGAACTTCATCATGACGGTCGGGCCAATGGCAATGACTCGGTCAACCTTCTCCCCGCTCTCAAGCAGATCCTTCAGTGGCTCGGTTACTACCCCTTTGCGACCATACGTGCCATCGTCAGTAGTAACTATTAGCCGGTGGCTGACGCTGCGTAGCTTATCTTCCCAGAAGAGCAAGTCCTTGCTCCGTGCCCCCAAAATGGAGATAATCTTGTTTCCCTTCTCTTTCAGCGCCTTGGCAATAGGCGCTATTGGCGCAGCGCCAACCCCTCCCGCCACACAGACTACAGTACCAAATTTGTCAATATGCGATGGTACACCAAGGGGACCAACAAAGTCAGCAATGAAGTCACCGGCTTTCAGCAACGCCAGCCTAAAGGTTGTCGCTCCCACTTCCATAAACACCGTGGTAACACTGCCTTCCTTCCCATCCCAGTCAGCAAGCGTCAAAGGAATACGCTCGCCCCTTTCATCAATCCTGATGACAACAAACTGCCCCGCCAGCGCTTTTCTAACAATTGCCGGTGCCTCGATTTTGAACAGATGAATTTTCGTCGCTAAAGTCTCTCTATAAATAATCCGAAACATTTGCTGAACTCCATCTCAATTAACTTAGCTAAATAAAGCTTCTAGCTGAGCTAGAACTTGCTCATCAGTGAAGTGGTGCATGGCGCGATAGCTCCTGAAGGGCAGGCAGCACCGCAGGTGCCACAACCCTTGCATACTGCTTCATTGACATGGGACACTCTCTTACCATCTCTAGGCTGAAGCTCGATAGCCTGAAAAAGGCACAAAACTTCGCAAATCCCACAGCCTGAGCATTCATCCTCCTCCTCCCGCCACACAGACTACAGTACCAAATTTGTCAATATGCGATGGTACACCAAGGGGACTAACAAAGTCAACAATGAAGTCACCGGCTTTCAGCAGCGCCAGCCTAAAGGTTGTCGCTCCCACTTCCATAAACACCACGGTAACACTGCCTTCCTTCCCATCCCAGTCAGCAAGCGTCAAAGGAATACGCTCGCCCCTTTCATCAATCCTGATGACAACAAACTGCCCCGCCAGCGCTTTTCTAACAATTGCCGGTGCCTTGATTTTGAACCGATGAATTTTCGTCCCTAAAGTCTCTCTAGAAATAATCCGAAACATTTACTAAACTCAGTCCCAATTCACTTAGCTAAATAAAGCTTCTACCTGAGCTAGAATTTGCTCATCAGTGAAGTGGTGCATGGCGATAGCTCCTGAAGGACAGGCAGCACCGCAGGTGCCACAACCCTTGCATACTGCTTCATTGATATGGGACACCCTCTTCCCATCTCTAGGCTGAAGCTCAATAGCCTGAAAGGGGCACAAGACTTCGCAAATCCCACAGCCTGAGCATTCATCCTCATTGACAAATGCATTTATCGCCTCAGCCTTGACATAGCCCATTCTCAGGGGACCGGCTGCTTTTGAAGCAGCAGCATAGGCTTGAGAAATTCCTTCAGTTACATCTGTGGGCCAGCGTGCTGAGCCACAGATGTAAATTCCGTCCATGGCAAACTCCACAGGGCGGAGCTTTAAGTGTGCTTCCAGGAAGAAACCAAACTCATCTAAGGAAACTTTAAGCATTTTGGAGATATTTTGGTTATCCTCGGCAGGGAGAAGGGGAGTAGTTAAAATAAGCATATCACAGGGAAGTTCTATTTCCCTTCTCCATAGTTCATGGTACACCTTTATTCTTTCAACCTTCCCATCCCCGATAACTTCGGGAGGCCTTTCTAAGCTATATCTAATGAATCTGACCCCCAGCTCCATGGCTCTTCGATAATAGCTCTCGAAATCCACACCATAAGTCATGAGGTCTCGGTGCAATATCCAGACCTTTGCCTTTGGATTCGATTCTTTAATAAGGGAGGCATTTTTAATTGCCGTCATGCAGCAGATTCTGCTGCAATAAGTTCTCTCCGGAACCCGGGCTCCCACACAATTGATCATCACAACATTTTGACCCAGGGTTTTCCCCTTTTTCATACGCTCCTCTAGCTCCAGTTGAGTAAGTACATTAGTCATCTTCCCATAGCCATATTGACCCGTCGGTTTTAACGCGTCAGCTCCGATGGCTACTACAATAGTACCCACATTGAATTTGTTCTCCTCTCCCCTCCCATCCAGACTGACATCGAAGTTGCCTATAAATCCAGTTACTTGTTTTAGTTTGGACGAGAGATAAGTCTTGATCTTAGGATGGCTTTTAACTTGTTCAACAAGTGGTTTGATTAACTTCGTTGCCTCTTGATTCGTGGGAAAAAGTTTATGAATACTGCGAAGAGTCCCCCCAAGTTCTGGCTCCTTCTCCACTAAATGAACATCAAAACCCTGCGTGGCCAGGTTTAAGGCTGCCTCCATTCCAACAATTCCTCCACCAATCACCAATGCCGAAGGAGTTACCTTCATTTCAATCTCCTCCAGTGGCTCCAGCAACCTGGCTTTGGCCACTCCCATCCTTATAAGGTCTTTAGCCTTTTCCGTAGCTTTCTCAGGCTCACGCATATGTACCCAGGAGCATTGGTCTCTTATGTTAACAAACTCGAAAAGATATTTGTTTAAGCCCGCTTCCTCGCAAGCAGCTCGGAAGAGCGGCTCATGGGTTCTAGGAGTACAGGAAGCTACTAGGACCCGATTTAAATTGTATTCCTTTATCCCTTTCTTGATTGCCGAAATCCCTTCCTCAGAACAGGTGAATAAATTGCATTCAGCATGCACTACGTTCGGTAGCTGTTTGGCATATTCCACAACGTCCGGGACGTTGACATATGCCCCGATATTTATGCCACAATGACAAACAAAAACTCCGATACGAGGTTCTTCCACTTTACTTGCCTCCTGCTATAGCTTCAGCAGTTCTGCCTGCTGCCCCTGAGGCCTGGGTTACAGAATCCGGGATATCCCGGGGACTATGGACATAGCCGCAAGAAAAAATGCCTGGTCTTGTAGTATCCAGCGGTTGCAGCAATTTATCTGGAACCTTTACAAAGCCATCTTCGTCTAACTCTATACCTAGTATTTTCGCCAATTCTTTGGTGATTTGAGGAACCATGGCTTGGGCAAGAACCACCAGTTCCGCCTCAAAGCTCTTTACTTCTCCGCTGATGGTTTCCTCATACCAAATAATAGGGTTATCATTCTCAGGGTTAATTTCTATCCTGCCAGGGCGACTCCTGACATAAGTCACATTGTATTCCTTTTTAGCCCTGGCAATGTATTCCTGGAACCTTTTCCCCACAGCTCTCATATCCATGTAAAAAATGGTGGATTTTGTTCCTGGATGATGCTCGAAAGCCAGCATTGCCTCCTTGGTGGCATGCATGCAGCAGACACTGGAGCAATAAGCTTTATTCCTAAGATCGCGAGAGCCGACACATTGGATAAAAGCTATATTCTCAGGTATCCTGCCATCCGAAGGACGCTTAAGTTCTCCCATAGTAGGTCCGGAGGCCGCAGTCAATCTCTCGAATTCCATGGCCGTGATGACATTCTTTATCCTTCCATAACCATATTCCTCAAGGTTTGAGACATCGTAGAGATCCAGTCCAGTAGCGACTACGATAGCGCCAACATCAATATCCAGTATCTGGTCAGTCATGTCGTGAACGATTGCCTTCGCTTCACAGGCATTCTCACACCCTTTACATTCCAGTTTTTCTGTGATTCTCAGGCAGTGCTCGGCATCTCTGACATCCTTTTTAGGTACCGCTTGAGGGAAGGGTAGATAAATGGCCTTTCTCTGACCCAGGCCCATGTTGAACCGATCGGGTAGCAAGATTGGACAGACATTTATCCTAGTGATAGCATCCTTGGGGCATTCCTCCAAACACTTCCAGCAGCCTGTGCAAACCAGGGTATTGTATATTGGCTTCTCACAGTTACATTTCTCCGCCTGCTCCATGGAGCATGTTATACCTATAAAAGCCAAGCCTTCCTTGCTAAAAACACCTAGTTCCTCGAGTTTGTCCAAAGCCCTCTCGTCACATCCTCTAGAGACAACGGCAAACTTCTTGTCAGGCCACTTATCCTTTACCTGACGAACAAAAGTTGCCAGGTTATATCGTGGTTCCAGTTCCAGCTCTTTGAGCTCCTTCTTGCTTGTGAAAAGGTAAGGGCTGACATGTCCCCATCTTCGCCGAAGCCCGATAACGCCGTCATAGCCCTGCGAAAGGACTTCCTCTGCTTTTGCTATTATTCTTTCCCTATCTAGGATTGCCTCTGCTTCCGCTATCACTCTTTTCTCCTTCTCAGCCATGCTTCCCCCCTTTGCTGACTTTCACAGCACAGACTTTGAACTCGGGGATTTTAGCTTCAGGATCAATGTTTCTACCGGTGAGTTCATTGGCGGCACATTCGGCAAAGTGGAAAGGTATGAACACCACCCCAGGGCGAATTCCATCGGTAACGAGGGCTTTTATCTCAATTTCACCCCGCCGTGATTTTACTTTTACCTTTTCCCCCTGTGCTATGGACAGTTTTTTTGCATCCCTAGTATTGATTTCCACGAAGCCAGTAGGAAGTTCTCTCTCCAAAGCAGGAACCCTGCGAGTCATGGTCCCAGTGTGATACTGGAACATTAATCTCCCTGTGGTTAAAATGAACGGATATTCCTTGTTAGGCAGTTCGGCAGGCTCCTTGTAGTCTACGGCGAAGAACCGCCCTTTACCTCTGACGAACGCATCCTTGTGAAGGAATCTGGTCCCAGGATGTTCTTTTGAAGCACACGGCCAGGCTAAAACCTCTCCATTGTCCAATCGCTCGTAAGAAATGCCAGCGTAACTGGGGGTGAGCTGTGCGATTTCCTCCATAATTTCCTCAGCTGACTTATAATCGAATCCTTTGCCCCCCATTTTCTTAGCAAGCTCACTGACTATGAGCCAGTCTGGCTTGGAATCGCCTATGGGCTCTATCGCCTTCCTTACTCTTTGAACTCTTCTATCCGTCGCAGTAAAGGTCCCCTCCTTCTCAGCGAAGGAACAACCAGGTAGCACCACATGGGCAAACCGTGCTGTCTCAGAGAGGAATATATCTTGCACCACCAGGAAATCCAGGGAACTAAGAGCCTTCTTCACGTGATTTATATCTGGGTCAGAAAGCATGGGATTTTCTCCCATGATATACATTGCCTTAAGCGAGCCCTTAAGGGCAGCATCAGTCATCTCAGTTACCGTAAGCCCTACCTTCTCCGGCAGCTTAACTCCCCAGGCTTTCTCAAATTTGGCTCTTGCCTTCCCATCTGTGACTGATTGATAGCCTGAGTAAACATTTGGCAGAGCACCCATGTCACAGGCACCCTGAACATTGTTCTGCCCACGAAGCGGGTTTACCCCAGTGGACTCACGGCCAATATTTCCGGTGAGCATCGCCAGGTTAGCGCAAGATTCCACGTTATCAACGCCAGTGGTATGCTGGGTTATGCCCATGGCGTATAAGATACTTGCTCTCTCAGCCTCCCCATAAATTCGAGCTGCGTTCTCCAGAGCAGCTTGGTCAACTCCGGTTATTTCACACACTTTCTCTGGTGGGTATTCCTTCACTTTCCTTTCCAATTCCTCAAAGCCTTCGGTCCGCTGGGCAATGAAATCCTTATCAGCCAAATCCCAAGAAAGGATGAGGTTCATAATGCCATTGAGCAGGCAAACATCTGTTCCCGGCTTGTGTGGAAGATAGACATCGGCAAACTGAACTATAGGTGTACGGCGCGGGTCCGCCACAATGAGCTTGGCTCCCTTTTCCTTGGCCCGTAGCACTCTTGAGCCTATCAGAGGGTGCTGCTCGATTGTGTTACTTCCTATCAAGAAAATACAATCCGAGCCTTCGACCTCTGGAATGCTGTTTGTCATCGCTCCACTTCCAAAAGCCTTGGCCAAGCCCACCACTGTTGAGGCGTGGCACAGCCGGGCACAATGATCCACGTTGTTTGTGCCGATGACCGCCCGAGCAAATTTCATCATGAGGAAGTTTTCCTCATTGGTACACTTGGCAGACGCTAGTACACCTACGGAATCAGCACCATATTTTTGTTTTTTCTCGCCTAACTGTTTAGTCAAAATGTTTAGGGCTTCATCCCAGCTTATCGGCTCAAACTTGCCATTTCTTTTTGCCAAAGGTGACTTTAGCCGGTCAGGATGATTGATGAAATCTGCCGAATTTCTCCCCTTTATGCAAGGCTTACCTTCACTTATCTCGTCAGTTTTGCAAGGAACCACTCCGGTTATTTCATTATCCAGAACCTGGAGATAAAACTGACAGCCACAGCCACAGAAAGGACACACCGTTAGTACGAAGTCACTATTCATTTTCTTCTCTCCCTCTTGGCTGCAGGTTGCTTCTTCTCGGCTTTGGGTTGCTTGCGCACTGCTTGCACGAGTTTGTTTTTCGTCTCCGCATCTAAGCCTGGAATGATTTCAAAAACCGACTCAGGAGGTTGACGCCACATAAGCTGGTGGATAGCGCGCAAAGGTATATCCATAGGACAGGCTTCTTCACACATGCCACAATTAACACATAGGCCAGCAATACGATAAGCTCTTATTATTTGAAATAATGGGACGGCTGGGGGTATTTGCCCAGGCTTAATCCACTCGGCGTCCTCCAGTTCAGCTCCATCATAAATCCACACGGGGCAGACATCCCTGCATCCGAAGCACTTTATGCATTTGCTGAGTTCCCTCTGCCAAAAATCCATCCGTGATTTCTCGTCCATTAAAGCTATCCGCTGCGCCAACGTTTCAGGTTCTCTTCCTTTTCGCTCCTCAGGAGGAAGTTCAGTGAAACTCCGCCTTTCAAAGGCAACGTTGGTTATGGCATGTTTCTCTTTATTCTCCTCTACACAAGCCTGGGTGCAGTCACCACACTGGATACAACTCGCCTCGTCTATTCTAATTCTATCAACCCAGGTTTCACCCTCAGACTCCTTCACGTCAGTTAACTGCGTCTGAGAACATTCCCCACACCCAGTGCATTTATCCCAATCAACATATGTTGCCTTCTTCTTGACCTTAACCTTGAAGTTTCCTGCCTCTCCCGAGACCTTTTCTATTTCAGAATAAGTTAGGAGCTCTATATTGGGGTGGGAATTGGCCTCAATCATCTTGGGGGCAAGGATACACATGGCACAATCATTAGTGGGGAAGGTCTTATCCAGTTGTGCCATTCTTCCCCCGATGCTGG
>Ga0315555_1001316_pt1 | contig 17889 bp, 10 predicted proteins | sample SalMarSW160380MG_FD_202113 | JGI IMG/M metagenome (GOLD analysis project Ga0315555, IMG submission 202113) | Salt marsh sediment microbial communities from the Plum Island Ecosystem LTER, Massachusetts, United States - Salt Marsh Sediment SW1603-80 ... | reverse complement strand
GGAAAATCAATTTCTTCTGGAAATTACTCCGGAGGGATATCTTATCATTCCCACTGTTTCAGATTTAAAGGTATCAGGCTTGACTTTATTTCAGGGTAGTGAATTAGTCAAAAAGATGGTGAATGATTTTTATAAGAATGTAAGTTCTTCGGTCCGCCTGGTAAGAATGCGTAAATTTCGTGTTTATATAGTTGGGGAAATCCAAAATCCCGGAACTTATTATGTTCGCTCAGCTGATCGAATTAGTGATGTTATTGAACTTGCCAATGGTTTAACAGAGTGGGCAGATGATACTCGAATTCAGGTGAAAAGTAGTATCGGTGATTTAAATAGTATTAATATCAGTAAATTTTTCGTTTCGGGAAATCTGGATGAAAATCCTACCCTGAACGGAGGGGATATTATTTACATTCCACCCATTGATTTGGAAAAAAATTATGTGGTGGTAGAAGGGAATGTTGGATCTGAGGGAATTTATCAGATCCAGCCGGGAGAAAATTTATATACCTTTATGACCCGTATACGGGCCATCAATCGAAAATCGAATCTGAATAATGTTATATTGGTCAGAAACGGAGAAAAAGTGATATATGATTTGATAACAGAGGTATCGTTCGTGAAGAGGGAGGAATTGAAGTCAGGGGATCGTTTGATAATACCATCCAATCGCGATCGGGTATATGTTAAAGGTGAGGTGTATCAAGCTGGTCCTTATCCCTACATGGCCAATTTCGCCGCCCAGGATTATGCTGGTATGGCAGGTATGCTGGAATCAGCCCAGAGTGTCAACAATATTATTGTTATACGGAAGGTATCTGGAAAAGTAGAAAAGGGGGGATCAGTCATTGTGGATAAAGGAGATATCGTTGTTGTTCCACAACGAAGTCGGGAGAATACTAAAGATATTATGACTATCTTAACGCCAATTGTTAGTATCGGATTAAGCACATTTGCAATTATAAGGGCAACTAGATAGAAGAAATAAAAAAAATTATAATTATGAAAAATCAAGAATTAACACCCAGTTTTCGTTTTATGAAATTGCTCTGGCAAAATCGTGTGTTTATCCTAGTTTTTAGTTTCAGTTTTTTTGTTTTATCAATTATATATAGCCTTTTGCTTCCTAAGTGGTATGAAGGAAGGGTGGTTTTCATAATAAATGAAGAAAAAAGTTATTTAGGATCGTTTTCTTCATCACTTCTAGGAAATGTTGGACTGCCATCAAATTTTCTTGGAGATTTTGCTAAACCTCTTTCAGAACAGTACATTAATTTTTTACAATCCCATTCAATTTTGGATAAAATTGATTCTATTTATAAACTTCAGGAAGCTTATGAAATAAAATATAGGAAAAGTTTTTATAGAAGAATATTATCTAATGCTAGATTCGTGGATAATAATGATAATTCAATAACTATCTATTTTTATTACAAAGAGGATCCTGATAAAGCTGCTTCAATTGCAAATTCATTTTTTATTGAATTAGAAAAATTAGTATCAAAATTACGATCAGAACGAAATGAAAAAATAAAAAATTTTCTTGAAAGAACTTATACAGAAACAATTGATAAGTTAGTTGATGCTGAAGAAAAAATGAAAAAATTTCAGTTAAATAATAAAGTTTATTCTTTAGATGATCAAGTTAAGTTAGTAATTCAAAATATTTCAGAATTGGAAGCACAAAGAATTCAATTAGCCATTCAGAAAGAATACTTGGAATCATCTGGAGCAAAAAATACGGTAGAATATCAAGCACTGATTAATAAGATTATCATATTAAATAAATCAATCAACTCGCTTAAAACAAAAAGCGAATATATTGATGTGCCTTTAGAGGATTTACCTTTAAAAGGACTCGAATATATAAGAATATTGAGAGAAATTAAAATTAGAGAAAAAATCTTGGAATTCGTAGTTCCACAATTAGAAAATGCAAGGATGCAAGAATTCAGAATATCATCTACCCTTCAATTATTGGATTCCGCAGTTCCTCAAGACTATAAATCGAAACCCAAAAGAATAGTTATTGTTTTTGTGGTTACTTTTTTTGCCTTCACATTCTCAATTTTATTTTTACTAATAAAAGCGTTTATTAGAAATAACCGGCGTTCATTAACCCAAGTTTTTAATAAAGAATGATTTACTTGAATGTTTCTCGTCAGGGGGCAAAGCTTTTTCCTTTAATACTCTTTATTATAATTTGGGTGTCTCAGGTATTTTTTTATTTTTTAAATCCCTTTTATTATAAAGAAATAACTTTCTATACTTGGATTATTATTTTCATAGGTGTTTTTTCTTTTATTACTGGATATCTAACCTCATATTTCTTCAAGTTTGATCGTCATTTGGTTATCAACAACTCAAACGATACTGTTAATAAATTAAATTTCCCAAGCTCAAGAATAAGAAATTTAATAATTCATATTTCCATAATTGTTATATTTGCTATGTTTTTTGATGTAGTATTAATAATAAGTACGATTAAAAAATATAATCTCGATCCAACGAATATTTTTTGGTATAGGTTAATTTATTCCACTTTTGCACGTAATTTAACTCGCTGGAATTTTATTCACTCAATTTTGAACTATTTAATTACACTAAATTTAGTCTCAATAATTTTATCAGCTATTTATTCCGCGATATATAAAGGCAAAATGTCTGTAACCATGTTACCGTTATTGCTTGCATTAACGTTCAGTATTATAACCCTGCAGCGATATCTTTTTACAAGTAGTTTAATTATATGGCTAATCAGTTTTTTCTTTGTTAGTTTCAATTTACCACTGTCTGAAAGAATAAAAACATTAAAGAGATTTGTCGAATATATTGGCATTATGGTAATAATTATAGCTACTATCCTAATTCTAATAATAAGCATAAGAATTAATATAGATTTAGGAGGTGTTAAAACAGTTGAATTGACAAAATACGTATTTAAAAGTATTTATACTTATTTTGTTGGAAACATTGTTGCTTTAGACAATTACTTACAGAGGGACATTTTGTACAAATATGGTGCAGAAATTTTTCAGAGTGTCTTCAAATGGCTCGGTAGACTTGGTTTAATAGAGTCAAAATCTATTTCAACACAATATTTAGAATTTACAGATATAGGAAATTATACTGTAAATACTTATACATTTATTAGAAATTTCTATGAAGATTTTGGTGAAGCAAGCCTTGTAACATATGCTTATTTATGGGGCTTTATTACTTCTTATGCCGTTGAAAAATTATTTCAGAAATTTTCCTTTGCACGTTTGTTTATTGCTAGTTATTTAGTCTTTGCTCTTTTTATTTCTTTTTTTAGTTTTGTACTTTTAAATATCTCAATGTTTTTTCTTCTAGTAATTTATTCTTGGATCATTGGAAAAATTCTTACCAATCAATATTTAAATAAACTATCAAATGAGTATCACTGAACACCAAATTAAATCTTTTCTCAAATTTACTTCAGTTAATATTTTAAGAAATGCTTTAGGTTTAATTAGATCTAAAGTAATTGCTATTTGGTACGGTGGTCTGGGTGTTGGGATATTGGGTCAATATGTATCATTCTTTAATCTGCAATCAAAGATTTTATTATTTGGAGCAACAGCTAGCATTATTAATTCTCATAATAAGGCGATTAGAGAAAGCTGGAATAAACAGCTCGTTCTTTTATATCATTTATTAATAATTTTAGTAACAAACATTTTAGGTGGTTTATTCTTAATTTTATTCTCCAATAAAATTTCAACCTTGATTTTTGATGGATTAGTTGATAACAATTTTGTTTTTTTAATGGTTTTAGTCGGATTAATCTACTCAGCTGGGATGTATTTAGAATTATTGGTACAGGCTAGAAAAGAGTTTTCAAAATTATTTAAAGGACAAGTCTACTCTTCAATATTTGCAATTTTAACACTAATTCCGATAATTTTTATATTTGGCATTAAGGGTATTTTATATAATTTTATAATATTTTATTTAATAAGTTTTCTTTTTTTTTTAAGTACATCCGCACTTGATATTCATGAACTTTCCAGAAATCACGTTCAATTAAATATTAAAATATTAAAATATATATTAAAGGTTTCTTTAATTGATATTGCTAGATCGATTTTAGTGATTGGTTCACTATTAGTTGGGAGAATTTTCATAGTTAAAATAATTGGAATACAAAAAACAGGTTATTTACAATCCATTCTTAGTATTACCAATTATATAAATGTTCTATCAATGGGTTTTATGATATATTATTTTCCAACAATAAGTTCAAAATTAAAAACAGATGATTTTTCAAATGAATTTAATTCTGGTTTTAAACTACTTATTTATTTTGTATTTCCTTTTATTATTTTAATTTATTTATTCCCTGATATCTTTATAAAATTATTATATACAAAAGAGTTCTTAATAGTAAAAAATTTTTTACCCATATTAATGATTAGTAAAGTGATAGAAATATACAATTATTTTTATGGTATAAATTTTTTAGGAACAAATAGATTAGGAAATTTTATTTTATTAGATGGTCTTAAATCAATTATTTTTCTTTTATTATTAGCAATTTTATTGTCTAAATTTCAAATAATAGGAATTGTATATTCTTTTCTTGGCGCTGAAATTACAGCCTTCTTATCTCTAAAAATAATCTTAAAAAAGATCACTCAACTTCAATTAAAAAGGGAAAATAATATCTTGTATTATAAAATTCTATTACTATTAATTTTATTAAATTTCCTTGATATTAATATTTTCCTTAAAATTCTTATATCCTTATCGTATTCCATTTTGCTTCTCGATCTAAAAACTTATTTTGAATTAATTTCAATATTTAGAAAAAAATAAGAATAAATGAATATTCTACTTATCAGTTTTGAATTTCCCCCACAGCCTGGTGGCATAGGGACATATAGTTATCAGATTGCAAAAAATCTACATTATCTTAATAACAATATAACAGCTTTAGTTAATACAAATTTAATGTCTAGAGACGAGGTTGAAAAATTTGACAATTTCCAGGAATTCAACATTATAAGATTTAAAAATTATAAGAATAAAGTTTTTAAAATTATACACAGAATATTCTTTTCATGCAAAGTCTTTGAATCTAAAAAATATGATTTAATTTTTATTACTTATTCTCATGCTGGTATTATTGGAATAATTGGGAAATATTTATATAAAATTCCATACATTATGATGGGTCATGGTTCCGAATTTTTATATAAAAATAGATATTTGAATTTTTTTATTAGGTTATTTTTTAACTGTTCTGATTTAATTTTTGCAAATTCTAAATTCACAGCAGACTTAATGAGAAATAGAGGTATAATTAATAAAAATTTGAAGGTTATTCCATTAGGAGCCGATGAAAAACTTTATGATAAAAATAGATATAATCCCGATTTGTTAAAGAAGAAATACGGTTTTGAGAAAAGACAAATCATTTTAACAGTGGGAAATCTATCGATAAGAAAGGGGCATAAGTATGTTATTGAGGCAGTACAGATCTTAAAAGATGATTTTCCAAATATTCTTTATTTAATTATTGGGAGGGGAAAAGAAAGAGAATATTTAGAGAGCTTAATCGAAAAATATAATTTACATGATTATGTTAAAATAATTGGATTTGTATCCACAGAATTGCTTCCAGAATATTATGCATTGTGCGACTTTTTCATTTTGAATAGTACTAAAGCACCAAATGGGGATGTTGAAGGTTTTGGCATTGTGCTTGTTGAAAGCGGTTTGATGGGTAAACCGGTAATTGGAACAAAGGGTTGTGGTATAGTTGAAATTATAGAACATAACAAAACTGGTTTATTAATAGAAAAGGATAGCATAAAAGATACCACTTCTGCTATTAGGGTCTTATTAAAAGATGTAAAACTCAGAAAATCATTTGGCCAAAATTTCTATTTAAAGGCTATAAAAACACTGACATGGAAAGCTGTGGCTCATAACACAAACAATGAAATTAATTCATATTTTGCTAAATATTCCACAAAAAATTAGTAGTGCAATGCCCTTCAAAATTTTATTTTTTGCTAATACTTCATTCATCGGTGGCGCCGAACGAAATATTTTAGATCTTGCGAATAAATTAAATGAAAAAGGTCATGATATATCTATTGCAAGCTTAGAAAGAGGCGGTCCTTTATTAAAAATGGCAAAGATTAATGGAATCAGGACATTTGATCCTGATTTCAAATATTATTTTAGCCTTTCTTATATAAAGAATATATATTCTTTTTTAAAATTAAATAATTTTGACTTTATTTTTATATATGGTCTAAAATTAAAAGTTATTCTAATACCTTTAGCCTTTTATCATAGAAAACTGGTAATTATTTCTATGATCTTAGGACTTGATGTTTGGAAAAAGAATGTTCGTATAATTGTAGAAAAAATATTGATACCTTTCACCTCATTTTGGATCTCAAACTCCATTGCAGCAAAAGAAAATTCCATTAGAAGGGAAGGTACACCCCAGGATCTTATTTATGTAATTTACAACGGATTACCTATAAATTGTGGTATTAAAAATAAAACAAAAAAAAAGGAAAAGAGAAAAGATTTTAAAATCATAACTCTAGCAAATATTCAAAAAAACAAGGGGCATTACTTCTTTTTGAAAGTTATAAAAAAGGTAATAGAAATTGATCCGAATATAACTTTTAATTTTATTGGTAAAGATTTTACAAATGGTGAGATTCAGAAAGAAATTAAACGGTTTCAATTAGAAAATAATGTTTCTTTATCCGGATTTATTTTTGATGTGCGATCTTATATACATAATTATGATCTAATGGTTTTACCTTCATTTTCTGAAAGTCTTCCAACTTCTATTATTGAATGTATGCTTGAAGGAGTACCTGTACTTGCAACAAGAGTAGGTGGTATTCCTGAAATTATTAAAAATGAAAAAACAGGATGGCTTGTAGAAGCAGGTGATGAAGAATCCTTTATAAAGAAAATTATTACCATAAAATACAACGAGAAAAAAAGAAATGAAATTTCAAATAATGCTTATTTATATGCAATTAATAAATTTAATATTGACAAAATATCTACTGATTACGAAAGATTATTGCAATTATATATTCCAAAAAAGGACGCGTCCAAGAACAAATTCAGAATTATGAGGGTTCAATCCCGAATTGTAGTAGGTGGACCGGCCCTGCACACCATTCTGCTCTCCCGGGCTTTGAATAATGATCGCTTCCAGACGGTGCTGGTGGGTGGTGCTAACAAATCTTCAGAAAAAAGCCTAGTAAAGGCTGCCAGGAATCAAAATATCAGATGTTTTATAATTCCTGAAATGGCCAGGGAAATTCATTTCTATGATGACATTATTTCTTTTATTAAACTTTATCGGCTAATCAAAAGAGTGAAACCTGATATTTTTCACTCCCATACCTCGAAAGGTGGGGCCATTGGACGGTTGGCTGCCTATTTGGCCGGGGTTCCGATAATTTTTCATACATTCCATGGCCATATATTTGAAGGTTATTTCGGAAGAACGAAGAGCATTGTCTTTATATGGCTTGAAAAATTACTGGCCAGAATATCAACCAATATTATTGTGATCAGTGAAAGTCAAAAAAAAGACATTGTAAAAAAATACAGAATAAATTCTAACCACAAGACCAAATTGATCCCGCTGGGATTCGAATGGTCAGGTTTCTTTCACGAAGACAAAAATGTGAATTTCCGTAAACAATTCAATTTACCGGAAAATAAGTTCCTGATTGGCAGTATCGGACGGATAGTACCCATCAAAGATCATGCACTATTTATTAAAATTGCCCACCAATTAATTCAAAAGCATCCATCAAAATTTCATTTTGTCATTATCGGTGATGGTGAACTTCGTGAAGAAATGGAAACAGACCTGGAGTTAAAAGGTATCCGAAATTATTTTACTTTCACGGGATGGTGGAATACTAATGTAAATATCTATCAAAACCTCGATCTTCTGCTGCTTACTTCCCAAAATGAAGGTACACCTGTTGCTGTAATAGAAGCCCTGGCCTCCGGAACGCCGGTAATCGCCTCAGCTGTAGGAGGTGTGCTGGACGTCATGTCCAAATATTGTCGGGAATTTGCTGTTGCCGACAGAGATCCAGCAAAATATGTAGTGATGATCGAAAAACTTTATAATTCCAGGGTCACTGTGCCTGCAGAGACCAGTCGGTTTATCAGAAATTATTACAGTTCCGAGAGACTGATCCGCGATATGAAAGAGCTGTACCTCCAAAGAATTAACGACTCCTGATATGAAAATCCACAAATCAATCTCATAAATTACTGAATTTTAATCCATTAATTTTTAACCGATTTGAATTTTTTTTAGACTAAAAGATTTTATGTAAAAATTGCGAGAAAAGTATGTGTGGTATCAATGGAATATTATCCCAAAAAAGTATTAATCACAAAGAAATTCTGCTTATGAATCAAAAAATTAATCATCGTGGCCCGGATGATGAAGGGACCTTCAAACACCAAAACATATTACTGGGTTCACGACGATTATCTATCATCGATTTACAGGATGGTCATCAACCGATTTTCAATGAGGATAAAACTCTGGTTATTGTATTCAACGGAGAGATATATAATTATAGGGATTTACGCAAAAATTTAATTGATAAAGGTCACCATTTTAAAACGCATTCGGATACGGAGGTTATTCTCCACCTGTATGAAGAAAAAGGAGCAGCCTGTCTGCATAAATTGAATGGAATGTTTGCTTTTGCTATTTATGATATCAGAAATAAAGAATTGTTCCTGGCCAGAGACCGTCTGGGCAAAAAACCATTGTTTTACTGGAAGGATCAGGACCAATTTGTATTTAGTTCAGAATTAAAAGCCATTCTTCATGCCTTCCCTCTCAAGCGGTCTATCTCTGTTGAAGCACTTGAACTCTATTTCGCATTGACCTTCATACCTGCTCCCTTCACAATCTTTGAGGACATCTTTAAATTAGAAGCCGGCCATTACATGAAAATAAGTGCTGATCTCCAATATGATATTAGTCAATACTGGAAGATTGATGGCGACGATTCCGAATCCTCTAACTCTTTAAATTTGGGAAACCATAAGAAAAAAATCATAGAATTACTCTCTGATGCGGTTGAATTGAGGATGATATCAGATGTGCCGTTAGGAGCGTTTTTAAGCGGAGGAATAGATTCTTCGATTATTGTGGGATTAATGAGTGAAATCTCCGGAAAGAAAATTCAGACCTTTACTATCGGAAATAAAGAAAAGTCATACGATGAATCAGCAAAAGCTGAATTTGTGGCAAAATATTTTAAAACGGATCATCATACTTTTATCATACAAGATGATGATTATTTATCAATTTTAGATCGGGCGATAAATGATTTTGATGAACCTTTTGCAGATTCTTCAGCTCTGCCAACCTACCTTGTATCAGAATTTGCCCGCCAGCAGGTAAAAGTAATATTAACCGGGGACGGAGGAGATGAAGTTTTTGCAGGCTATAACCGCTACCTTGTATTTAAGTATCTTGAAAAATATATGCTGCTACCCTTGATAGTAAGGAACTACATTATCAGACCAATATTCAATAATTTGCCGGTTTCCAGTAAATATAGAAAATTTGTTAAAGTTAAAAAGATTGTTAATAATGAAGGAAAAAATATTTTTGATCAATATCATGCCATGCAGCGTCTGGGATTTTCGGAAAGAGACCTGGCTGATATTTTGTTGGATAATAATAAATCAGATTACACAAGGTCCTTCGTATATGAAAAATATAATATGATTAATTATGCTTCAAACCTGAATAAGATTTTACAAACTGATCTTACGATAGGCCTGGAAGGTGATATGCTGGTAAAGGTAGACAGGATGTCCATGCTGAATTCTCTGGAAGCCAGATGTCCTTTTTTGGATTACCGTTTAGTGGAATATTCTTTTAAAATTCCTGCCGAATTAAAATTATACCATGGTCAATTAAAATACTTGTTGAAAGAGTGTTTCAGAGAAAAAATCCCGCCTGGGATTTTAGCTGCGCCTAAACAGGGTTTTGAAATACCAATCGGAAATTTTATCAGCAATCAATTACAGCCTAAAATCCAAAATTTTTTAAAGTCCGATCTCTTAAATACTTTAAGATTGGTTGATTTAAATAAAATAACAAAAATCAATCAGAAACATCTGTTAGGAATTGATAAATCTTTTCAGCTATGGACCTTTTTTGTTTTCGCTAATTGGGTGGAAAATTTCCAGAATTTTATCGAAATAAAATAATATAGCATGCAATTATAATCTTTGTACTGTTGTCTCATTGTTCACAAATAATATGTCGCAGAATACTCTAATAAAATTATCTGGAAAATTTTAATTTTGAGCAGTACTGAAATAACCGGATATAAAACGAAAACTTATCTTTCAATAAATTAAGAATCCGTTCTGATTATGATTTATTCTCTGATTTTTAGTTTGGGTTATTTTTTAAAAAAACCGTTATCATTAAAATAATTATCACTTTTCGCAAGATATATCTGGTCATAAATTACACTCCGTACTTAAACATCTATACAAAATGCATATACCTTTTGTTGATCTTAAACAACAATACCTTTCAATTCAGCGGGAAATAAAGCAGGAACTGGAAAACGTCTGCCAGAATGCCAGCTTCGTACTGGGGCCTTTTGTCAGGACTTTTGAGGAAAATTTTTCAAAATTTATAGGGATTAAACATACCATCGGCCTGAATTCCGGCACCTCCGCGGTTCAGTTGGCGGTGCAATCTTTCATTTCACCCGGTGATGAAGTAATTACGGTCCCCAATACGTTTATCGCCACTACCGAAGCCATTACCGCCGCCGGGGGCAAAGTAGTTTTTGTGGATATTGAAGGAGAATCCTTCAATATGGATCCGGCAAAACTGGAATCTGCGATTACACCCAGAACGAAAGTCATTGTCCCGGTCCATCTCTTCGGTCAACCGGCCGACATGGATCCGATCCTGGAAATCGCCCACAAACATAAAGTATTTGTGGTTGAAGATGCTGCCCAGGCCCATGGTGCGGAATACAATGGGAGAAAAGCAGGAAGTCTTGGTACGGCCGCGGCATTTTCGTTTTATCCCGGAAAAAATCTGGGTGCCTATGGCGAGGGAGGCGCCATTACAACCAATTCAGATGATATTGCCGGCTTCGTTAAAATGTACCGAGACCATGGCTCCCGGGAAAAATATATACACGAGTTTGAAGGGCATAATATGCGCATGGAAGGATTTCAGGGTGCGATCCTGTCCGTTAAGCTGAAATATTTGGAAAAATGGAATAATGCCCGTCGCAATCATGCCAGGCTGTATAATAAATTATTAAGAGATGATCCTTCCGTAATCACGCCCTTAGAAATGAGTTATGCAAAGCATGTGTATCATCTGTATGTAATCCGGGTGCCAGACCGCGAAAAATTGCAGCAGTACCTGAATGAAAATGGAATTAGTTCCGGATTCCATTATAAATATCCCCTGCATTTACAGAAAGCTTATCAGTACCTGGGGCATATGCAAGGTGATTTCCCGGTTACGGAAAAGGTGATGAATGAAATTATCTCCTTACCCATGTACCCGGAATTAACTGAAGATCAGATTGAGTATGTTGTGCATCATGTAAAAAAATTTCATAAAATCAACAATTGCTCCTGACGATTTAAATTAAGAGGCTTTTACATGATAAACCTTGGTGTAATTGGGGTAGGGTATTGGGGACCTAATATTATTCGGAATGCCGTATTAAATAAACGATTTAAGATGAGTTGCTGCGCGGATTCAAAACCGGAAAGGCTAGATTATATTAGCGCTCTATATCCCACAATTAAAACTTCACCAAATTATAAAGAGATTATCGACGATTCGTCCATTGATGCGGTGGCGATATGTACCCCGGTTTTCACCCATTTTGAGATTGCTTCGGCCGTTCTGCAGGCGGGAAAGCATATTCTAATTGAAAAACCTATGACAGGAACCTCAGCGGAAGCGCAGCAGTTGCTTGAATTAGCTGAGAAAAATAAATTAAAGATATTGGTGGATCATACCTTTCTGTTTACCGGAGCAGTACGCAAGATTAAAGAAACTATTAAAAGCGGAGAAATCGGGGATATTTATTACTTCGATTCGGTACGAGTGAACCTGGGACTATTCCAGCATGATGTCAATGTGGTATGGGATCTGGCACCACATGATATAGCTGTCATGGATCATCTCATTGACAGGAAGGCGGAAAGTATTGTGGCAACAGGTTCGGATCACCTCGGCAATGGCCTTGAGGATGTTGCCTTTGTTACCGTTTTTTATCCGGATAATATCATTGCCCACATTCATGTGAATTGGTTATCACCGGTTAAGATCAGACAGACCCAGATCAGCGGAACCAAAAAAATGATTGTGTGGGATGACAATTCCCCCAGTGAAAAGGTTAAAATTTATGATAAAGGAATAGAAGTCATACAGACTGCCGACCAGGTTTATAATACGCTTGTGCAATACCGCACGGGGGATATGTACTGTCCGAAAATCCCGCAGAGTGAAGCTCTGGCGGTTGAGATGGATCATTTTGCCGATTGTATTGAGAAGAACATTACACCAATATCTGATGGATATTCCGGATGGCGGGTGGTGCAAATACTGGAATCATCCGAGAAATCGATCAAACACAGAGGCAGGGAAATCAGATTATGAAATTTATCAGCATCAGCGATGACGTTGAACTCGGTCAGGGTGTTAAAATTTATAATTTTGTGAACCTGTATGGATGTAAAATAGGGGACAATACCAAGATCGGAACTTTTGTGGAAATACAGAAGGGGGCCACCGTGGGTAAAAATTGCAAAATATCCAGCCATACCTTCATCTGTGAGGGGGTTCATATTGAAGATAACTGCTTTATCGGGCACAATGTGACTTTTATAAATGATAAATACCCCCGCTCCACCAATGAAGATGGCCGCATGCAAACGGAGGAGGATTGGCAGTGTGTGCCAACCTTTGTGCGACGGGGAGCCAGCATCGGCAGTAGTGCCACCATACTCTGTGGTGTAACCATCGGGGAGAATGCCATTGTGGGTGCGGGAGCAGTCGTAACCAAAGATGTTCCCCCTAATATCACCGTGACAGGAGTACCCGCCAGGACTATTAAAGGCTAGCTTTCGGTTATGTATTTAATTCACCTGCCCGTCACTTCGGTCAATTCAGTTTCGATGGCAGTTTCACATTAAAGGGGAGATCCAAATTATCCCCTTTTTTTCATGAATGAACAATTAACACATATCTGATGGTCTTTATTTCGAGTAATACAATTTTCGGATAGTGGTCCAACCATATCACGGAAAATAAGGACATTCTTCTTGTTTGATTCATAATCCCTCTTTAAATTTAACTTTCGTAAATATAAGATTTGACTGAATTTCACCGTATCAATGAATTTTTTTATTATTTTTCTTTCAGCATTCATTTTATCTCTGGTCGCCGTATATGCAATAAAACGGATCGCCCTGAGGTTAAAAATTGGTTCTTTACCTTCGCCTCGCAAACTTCACCGGGGATTCAAACCTCTGCTGGGAGGGGTTGGTTTCGCTATTGCCATATTATTGTCAATTTTGATTGGACAATTGATTGGCCTCCTTCCCCGGGAAGTCTGGATTCAGTATAAATATTTCTGGACGGGTTTTTTTATTGTGTTGCTTACCGGGATTGTGGATGATGTCGGTGGTATTTCCTCCAGAATAAAGTTTTTAGGGGAAGCCACCGGGGCCATCCTGTTAATATTAGGTGGCTGCAAGATTCAATCCTTCAGCGGTTCCATCGGTGAGGTTTTAAATCTGGGAATATTTTCCATACCATTCACCTTCCTCTGGATTATTTTTATTATTAACGCTATCAACTTATTGGATGGTCTGGACGGCCTGGCTGCAGGTGTTGGTTTCCTTATTACCACCGGTATGATTATCATCGGAATAATGATAAATGGCATTTTTTTGGTGGTCCTGGGATTGGGGCTTGCAGGAGCTTTACTGGGTTTCCTGAAATATAATTATCATCCTGCCTCTATTTTCATGGGAGAGGCGGGAAGTCTGCAGCTGGGTTACCTGCTGGCTTTCTTTTCCATTGAGAATCTCAAGGTAGCCGGAAGTCACCAAATCTATTTTATGGTGGCACTGGTTCTTTTCTGTGTACCCATGACGGACACACTGGTGTCTTTTCTCAGAAGACTGGGACAGGGCCATAGTCCCTTTCTCGCAGATAAGGAGCATATACATCACCGCCTGCTGAAATTAGGTCTCTCCCATCTTCAGACCGTCTGGTTAATGTATTTTCTGACCTTTTTTTATGTTACTGCCGGTGTTTTAATTTTTTATTTTAAGGGATTCCTGGGATTAATTTTGTTCGGAATTGCCTTCTTTCTGGCAGTTTTCTGGATTTACAGATTGGGTTATGTGGAGACCAGGTTTTCCTGGCAGAAATTTGCACATCAGTTCCAGCAAATGGTAATCGTTAAAGCCCGAGCTCCACTTCACTTTAACCGAATCTGGCATCGTCTCATCCTGATTATCAGTGACGTTCTCACCGTAAACTTTGCCTTATACTCCATGCACTGGTTTAAATTTGAATCAGGTGTTTTTGCCCAGTCCACCTATCGCCCCATTTCTGACTATTTCTTCAGCCCTGTTTTTCTTTTCCTTTTGCTGGCCTGGATATTTCTGTTTTTTGTTAATAATCTGTATCAACTGGACTGGGATATCTCCCGTTTCGAAAAAACCTGGCGGGTATCTAAGGTAATTACCTTCGGAATCATACTTCTGGGTTTATTAACTATTGATTTCCGACGGCTCATCAGTGAATCCCAACTTATATCGCTTCTGGGTTACTGGATAATGATGATAATTTTTGTAAATACCGGTCGTTTGATAATAATTGGGATTGAAAAGAGGCTTCGTATTTTCGAATATTCTCCCCGCAAAACTCTGATCATTGGTCTAACGGATCTAGCAAAAAAAGTTTACAGGGATATTCAATATAATCCTCATCTAATCTTTGATGTAATTGGATTCGTAGCTAAAAAATCGAAGGAAAATACATACCTGGGATTGCCGGTCCTGGGCAGTTATAGGGATTTGCCGGAAATAATTCACCGCTATAAAATTCAGGAGGTAATTATTGCCTTGCCGGAGAGTTCCAGTCAGGATTTTATCAATATCCTGGGTTTGTGTGAGCCGCAAGGAGTAAAAATTAAAACCTTGCCGGGGCGGCAGGAATTTTTATCTTCACAACGGCTAAATCTGGTTAGCCACAGTTTTATCCAACTTTTCACGGAAAGTATGGTGCTGTGGCAATGGGTTATTAAAAGACTGGTTGACCTGCTGCTTTCCCTGATTTTTGTGATTCTGCTTTCTCCGTTCCTCCTGGCGGTGAGTATAATTCTGGTTTATTATTTCAGGAAATCTGTACTGGTAAAGGTACCGGTGATGGGAGAGAATGGTATTCCCTTTAACATGTATGTTTTTCGTCTTACCGGGAAAAATTATGATTATCAGGATAATGCTATTTATCTGGGCACTGATCCCCCGGCTGCGGACGCTGCAGGATTTATCTTGTTTTTATTCAGGTACAGATTTTATAAATTACCTCAACTGCTGAATGTTTTTCTCGGTGATATGAGTATTGTAGGACCGCGGCCCGAACCGATCGAATGGTATCAGGAATTCAGCCCTCTGGTTAAATTTCTACACCGCAGGATTATGGTCAGACCCGGTCTCACCGGTCTGGCCCAGGTAAAGTATCATTATGAACTTTCCCAGAAAAAATTACAGGAATGGGCGAGATTTGACATGTATTACACTGAAAATTTATCTCTGCGGATGGACATGGGGATACTTATACGAACTATTCTGATGATTTTTGTCAAACCTTATCAGAATTCAAAAAAAGAAAAGGTGCGGATCCCGGGGCTTTAATTCTTCTTAATGGCCATTTTAAAGGGTCAAAAGTATATGCCAAGAAAGAATCCATCTAAAAAAATTGAAATATCTGTTATCATTGTAAATTACAATGTGAAAGACTATCTGGCACATGCACTTTCCTCGATTGAACGGGCTTTGAAAAATATTTCCTATGAAATAATTGTTGTGGATAATAATTCAATTGATGGCTCAGTCTCATACCTGAAGACGCACTTTCCCGGCGTAAAATTGATTGCAAATCAGGAGAACGTAGGATTTGGCCGGGCCAATAACCAGGCAATCAAGAAGATCAGCGGTAAATATGTTGTACTGATTAATCCGGATACTTTGGTACAGGAGGATACCTTTAACCGCCTGCTGGATTTTTTTAATAATACGCCGGACGCCGCTGCGGCAACATGCAAAATCATAAATCCTGATGGCAGTTTTTCCATCGACTGCAGGCATAGTATACCTTCACCCTCAATCGCTTTATGGAAGGTGACAGGACTAAGCACGTTGTTTCCCCGTAGCCGTATCTTCGGACAGTATAATCTTACATTTCTGGACGAAAATGAAATCTACCAGGTTCCGGCAATCTCGGGCTCCTTCATGATGATAAAAAAAGAGGTTCTGGATCATGTAGGACTTTTCGATGAACGTTTTTTTATGTATTGTGAGGATATTGATCTCTGTCACCGGATTAACTGCAGCGGCTACAAAATTTATTACGTCCCAACTACCAGCATTATTCACTATAAAGGGGAAAGTACCAAGAAGAACCGTCTGGATTATGTGCTCACATTCAATAAATCGCTTTACCTCTTTTTTCAGAAATATTATGCCCCAACCTCCGTATTTCTGTTCCGTTGGTTAGTTACTGCGGGAATATTCATGAGGGCAATTTTTATTTATATAAAGAATTTTTTTAACAACCAGTTTCCCCTTCTTCTGGATACATTACTTTTGAACATCATTATTTTCCTGTCCTTCGTGATCAGATTGGAAACGAGCCGCGGATTCCGCTGGAAAGAGTATACTGATCAATTTTGGGTAATTAATGTCATCGGTACGGGTCTTTTCCTGGGGCTGGCTTTCTATCTGGATATCTATCCCAACAGGCGTTTTTCTATTCAAAGTATTGTTAAAGCCAACATTTTGACTTTCCTGTTGCTGGCCGCCCTCACGTTTTTCTTTAAACAGTTTGCTTTTTCACGGATGGTGGTTTTACTGACTTTTATATTCAGTCCCATGGTCATGATTGGCTGGCGTTTTGTTCTGCGAAAATACTACCGAGGAGACCGATCCGCACTTGGGAAAGACCTTTTTGCTAAGCCGACCCTGGTGGTCGGAAGCGGGGAAGGGGCGGAATTGTTGTTTAAAAAGTTAATAAGTTATAAAAGTATTGACTACGATTTAAAAGGGTGGGTGTCTGTTGATGATACGGTGAATGATCAGGAACTTTCTCTAACTAAAAATCTTGGCACGGTTAAAAATCTCTCCCAGATTATAAAAATGTACAAAATTCGTCAGGTTATTTTTTCTGCCCATTCACTCAGTTACGAAGAAATCCTGAAAATTATGTCTGGAGTAAGGAATACGCTGGTTGAATTCAAGATGGTTCCATCCAATTTTGAAGTGGTTATCGGTAAATCGCATATTGAAAAACTGGATGCTTATCCTCTATTGGATATTGAATATTCATTGGGACGAAAATTTAATCAATTTTTAAAAAGAGTAGTGGATATTTCTTTTTCTCTGCCATTAATCATTATTCTCTCCCCTTTGATATTCCCGGAACTGTTGTTATTTAAAAAGAATTATAAAAAACGGACATTCCAGGGTGCAGGAAGTAAAACTGTCCGGATATATTGCCCGGTATCTGAACAGGGATTCAGTCCGGTACGAAGCTGGTCT
>Ga0315555_1001304_pt1 | contig 17979 bp, 21 predicted proteins | sample SalMarSW160380MG_FD_202113 | JGI IMG/M metagenome (GOLD analysis project Ga0315555, IMG submission 202113) | Salt marsh sediment microbial communities from the Plum Island Ecosystem LTER, Massachusetts, United States - Salt Marsh Sediment SW1603-80 ... | reverse complement strand
AAAAAGGGGGCTTTGCCCCCTTTAAAACCCCCAAATCATTCTGCCATCCTGAGCGAGCGCAGTTCCACTCTGTCATTGCAAGTAGCGCAGCGACGAAGCAATCCCAAAGGAGTGGGGAGAGAAGTATATAGAGGTTAAACCTCTATAGGGTGGGTATTGGGTGGGACGAAAAACGCACGCTAACTCCAAAACTTGACAACCCCCACAAGTATGCTATAATGGAATGTTTGGCAAGACTAACTTTTATAAGGAAACTATGATGGAAGGCAAACCGACCGCCAGCATGGAAGACTACCTGGAATCAATAATCATGCTGCGCCAGGGCAAAGAAGCCGTCAGGGTCAGCCAGATGAGCAAGGCACTCGGCGTCAAGATGCCCAGCGTCACCGGCGCCCTCAAAAAGCTCTCCGACGAAGGCCTGGTGGAACACCAGCGCTACGGGCGGGTGCAGCTTACCCCCGAGGGCGAAAAGGTCGCCCGGGACGTCTTCCGCCGCCACGAAGCGCTGCGCCGCTTCCTGGAAGAAATACTCAGTGTCGACGCCGAGACCGCCGCTGACGATGCCTGCAAGATGGAACACGTCATCAGCCCCCTCACCCAGAAAAGGCTGGCCAAGTTCATCGACTTCGTCCTAAGCCGCCCCAAGGTTCAGCCCTACTGGCTCAAGATGTTCGAGCGCTACGTCAACTACGGCGAGCTCCCCGAGGGCTGCCCGGAAAAGTGCTTCGAAGAGTAATTTTTTGCCCGAGAAAGTTAGATAGAGCAACAAAGGATTTGAGAGGAAGCCGAAAAGAAATGGATAAAGCGCCAACCACCCTGGTTCAGATGGAAAGAGGGCAGCGCGGCACCGTGCTCCAACTTCAAGGCGGCCGCGGGCTGGTCAACAGGCTCAACGCCCTGGGCATTCGCCCGGGCAAAAAGATAACCAAGGTCAGCGCCATGCTCATGAGAGGACCGGTAACCATCGAGGTCGACCGCGCCCAGATTGCCATCGGCTTCGGCATGGCTAAGAAGATAATCGTCAAACTGGACTAGTTTTATGACCAAGATTCTCCTCATGGGCAACCCCAACGTAGGCAAGAGCGCTGTCTTCTCCCGCCTGACCGGGGTCAAGGCCATTGTCTCCAACTACCCAGGCACCACCGTCAGCTACACCCGCGGGCAGATGAAGCTGGGCGCCGATACCGCCGAGGTCATCGACGTCCCCGGCACCTATACCCTGGAGCCCACCTCCCAGGCGGAGGAAATCGCCTCGGAGATGCTCGCTGGCGGCGACGTCGTGGTCAACGTGGTCAACGCCACCAACCTGGAAAGGAACCTCTACCTCACCCTGCAGCTATTGGAAAAGGGTATCCCCGTCGTCGTCGCCCTAAATATCTGGGACGACACCAAGCATCTGGGCATTGACATCGACGTCGACAAGCTGCAAGCCATGCTCGGCGTGCCCGTCATACCCACCGTGGCCGTCACCGGCCAAGGGATAAAAGAGCTGGTGGAAGCCATCCCCCGCGCCGCCTCCCCCCAACCACCCCCCGCCTCCAGCGACAAGCGCTGGGCCAGGGTAGGCCGCATCGTGGAAGAGGTGCAGCGCATCCGCCACCGCCACCACACCTGGCGCGAGCGCCTGGCCGACGCCACCGTCCGCCCCCTCACCGGCGGCGTCTTCGCCCTGGCGGTGCTGGCGTCCTCGTTCATCGTCGTCCGCTTCATCGGCGAAGGGCTGATTAACTATATCCTCAACCCCATCTTCGATAACCTATGGGCGCCCGTCCTCTTGAAACTAAGCCCGCTCATGGGGGACGGAGGCTTTTGGCATGATATCGTCATCGGCAAGGTAATCAGCGGCGAAATAGACTTCGTCCAGTCCTTCGGGCTGCTCACCAGCGGCCTCTACGTCCCCCTGGCCATGGTGCTGCCCTACGTCATTTCCTTCTACTTCGTGCTGGGCATACTGGAGGACACCGGATATTTGCCCAGATTAGCCGTGCTCATGGACAACGTCATGCACCGCCTGGGCCTGCACGGCTACGCCATCATACCCACCCTGCTCGGGCTGGGCTGCAACGTGCCCGCGGTGCTCTCGACCAGAATTCTGGAGAGCCAAAGGGAGAGGTTTATCGCGGCTACTTTGATATCCATCGCCGTGCCCTGCGCCGCTTTGCAGGCGATGATTATCGGCCTGGTCGGCGCCGAGGGCTGGCAGTACGTGGCTATGGTCTACGGCACGCTCTTTATCGTCTGGATTGTGCTGGGCTTCATCCTCAACCGCACCGTAAAGGGCTTTTCTCCCGAACTCTTGATCGAGATACCCCCCTACCGCCTCCCCCCCTGGCGCACCGTGCTGCAAAAGCTCTGGATGCGCACCTACGGCTTCCTGGTCGAGGCCATACCCATCATCCTGGGGGCGGTGGTGGCTATCAATGTCCTCTATTACTTCGGCGTCTTCGACGCCATCGCCAACTTCACCGCGCCCGTGGTCACCAATCTCTTAGGGCTGCCCAAGGAAGCCGTCACCGCCATCGCCATCGGCTTCCTGCGCAAGGATGTGGCCATGGGCATGCTGGCGCCCCTGGCGCTGACCTCCGGGCAGCTGGTGGTGGGCAGCGTGGTGCTGGCCATGTTCTTCCCCTGCATCGCCACCTTCGTCGTCCTGCTCAGGGAGTTGGGCGTGGTCAGGATGCTCAAGGCGACGGGGATAATGCTCGCCTCCGCCCTGATAGTCGGCGGGTTGCTTAATTTGATATTATAACCGTGATTTCATGTCGTCTGCACTGAAGAGGTATTTACTAATCGCCACCGGGACAATATGCCTGGCGATAGGGATAATCGGCATATTTACTCCCATACTGCCCACCACCCCCTTCCTCCTGCTGGCGGCCGCCTGCTATGCGCGCAGCTCGGCAAGATTTCATCGCTGGCTTATGAACAACAGAGTCTTCGGCAGCTATATCAGGAATTACACCGAAGGCAGAGGGCTACCGCTAAAGGTCAAGCTCTTCACCATCGCCCTGTTATGGGCGACAATTGGTATATCTATATGGGTAGCGGCTAACTGGATTGTAACCGCAATCCTCTTAGTTGTCGCTGTCGGCGTTACCCTCCACATTGCCTTTATCCGGGCCAGGAAAGACAGGCCAAGCTGATACTGTAGCCCCACCCCCCAGGTTGTTATTCCCACACCAGCCCACCCGGAAACGTCTCTCAAAAGGGGGCTACGCCCCCTTTCAAACCCCCCAAAATTATACGGGCTGACGCCACCTCTGGGGTGTTTAAGAGGGGTGAAACCCCTCTTTACCTTAAAGGGCGGCGGGTGGGTATAGATAAAATCGGGGCGGGGAGGTAAATCCTCAAATTAAGGAATATATAGAGGTCTAACCTTTGTAGGGTGGGCATTGGGTGGGATAAAACCACTTTCGCACAACAAGGTGGGGCGGCAGGGCTTACCCCCCAAAAAAAGAAGGGGGGCATTTCTGCCCCCTTTAAGTATTACGGGATACCAACTACTTCCCGAAATTCCGGAAAGCCAGCACCGCCGTAACCACCCCCACCGCCGCGAAAACCCCCAGCACCAGCAGCCCCATGCCGTAACTGCTCCAGTCGTAGCCGCTGACGAAGAGCGGCCGCACCGCCTCCACGGCGTAGTTGACCGGGTTGAACATCATAGCGGTGCTTACCCAGTCGGGCACCAGCTCGGCGGGCATCATGGCGCTGGAAAGGAACATTAATGGCAGCGAGAGCAGGTTGGCGATGACCACCAGCGCCGTCTGGCTGCGGGTGGCGATAATCAGGGCGTAGGACAGGCTGCAAAAAGCCAGCCCGATGAGCCAGACGATAACCAGCGTCAGGATAATGCCCCCCGCCCCCGTGGCCACGCTCACCCCCATAACATAGACCATGACGAAGATTATCAATATCTGTATGGTCAAGCTGGCGAGGGCGTTGAGGATGTTGCCGATTATCAGGGCGTAGCGGTTGGCTGGTGTAATCAGCATCTTATCGACCACGCCGAACTGGATATCCTGCAACATGTCAAACCCCGTATAGGCCGAGGAAAAGACGGCCATCATCACGATTAGCCCCGGGGCGAAGAAGAGCAGGTATTCCGAGGTGGGGAAACCGGGCATCAGGGCCAGGTTCTTGAAGAGCTGGGTAAAGAGCAGCAGCCATATCAGCGGCTGCGCCAGGCTGAAGAATATCCATACCGGCTCCCGCAGCCCGATGCGGAAGCGCCTTACCAGCGTGTACCAGACATCGCTCAAGAAATCCATCTATTTGCCCCCCTTCCCCACGTTATTGCGGGCGGCTTCCTCGGTGATGGTCCTCCCCGTGTACCTGATGAAGACGTCGTCCAGCGACGGGCGTGATACCGTGGTACTGGCCGTCTCCACGCCTTCTTTCTCCAGCAGGCGCAGTATGCGGGGCGTGGCTTCGTCGGCGCGGTCCACGTAGACATTGACGCCGTCGTGGGTGGCCATTATCTTCTTGACGAAGGGCTGCGCCGAGAGTATTTTTTCGGTCTTCTGGAATGTCGCCTTCTGCTCCTCGGCGCTGGCGGAAGGCATCCGCAGCGAAATGGCGTCGCCTTCGATAGCGCTCTTCAGCTCTTCGGGGGTGCCGGTGGCGATAATCTTGCCCTTGTCGATAATAGCCACGCGGTGGCTCAGCCGGTCGGCTTCCTCCAGGTAGTGCGTGGTCAGCAGTATGGTAATCCCCGCCTCGGAAAGCTTGCGCACGTAGTCCCAGATATTCACCCTTATCTGTATATCCAGCCCCAGCGTCGGCTCGTCCAGGAAGAGCAGCCGCGGCTCGTGCACCAGTGCCGTGGCAATCTCCAGCCGCTTGCGCATCCCCCCCGAATAGGTCTTCACCAGGCGGTTGGCGTCCTCGGTCAGGTTCACCAGCGCCAGCAGCTCGTCGATTTTCTGTTTAAGCGTGCTCCCCTCCATGTGGTGATAGCGCCCGAAGAGGTCCAGGTTCTCGCGGCCGGTGGCGTTCTCCATCAGCCCCGCCGCCTGCGCCGAATAGCCGATCATCTGCCTCACCTTCCGCGAGTCTTTGAGGATGTCGTAGCCGGCCACCGTTGCTGTCCCCGAAGTGGGCCGCGTCAGCGTGGAGAGCATGCGGATGGTGGTCGTCTTACCCGCCCCGTTCGGCCCCAGAAGCCCGAATATCTCCCCCTCTTTGATGTCCAGGTCGATATGGTCGACGGCGACTATCTGCTTGTTATAAATCTTGGTCAGCTTGTCGGTCACAATCAGGTCCATAAGCCTTTACTCCCCTTCTCGTTAAAATTCAAACCGGACGGAATCCGGCATAGCTTTATTCTTCCGGCCCCCTTACCCGCGAAGGCAGGATTATCAGGGCAATCACGGCGGTAACCGCCATAACTATGGTGGCGACCAGCAAAGCCTGCGCCGAGCCGGCGGTAAAGGCTTCGTTAGACTGGTCGATAATCAGCTGCGACAACTGGGGCACGGGCACCTGTTGGGCGACGATATGGGCGCCCTGGATACTGCTGCGAATAGCCTCCAACGCCTGGGCGGGCAGCTGGGCCGGCCAGTTTACGGCGTCGATTCGGGACAGGTAGGTGGCATTGAGGATGCTGCCCAGTATAGCCACCCCCAGCGCCGCCCCGACCTGCCGGGTGGTGTTGTTCATAGCCGAGCCGATGCCCGACTGGCTCACGGGTATAGAGCCCATGACCGAGTTTGTGGCCGGGCTCATGGTCATACCTATCCCCAGCGAGGTAATACTCATGGCTATGGCGATGTTGAGGTAAGCGGTATCGACGGCGGCTATGCGGTACAAATAAAAGAAGCCGATGGCGGCGATGAAGATGCCGATGGCTACCGTCAGCTTGGTGCCGATGCGCTCGGCGACCTTGGCTGACATCACCGCCGAGATAAAGGATACCAGAGCCATGGGCAGCAGTCGCAAGCCGGCTTCAAACGGGCTGTAACCCTGCACGGACTGCAAAAACTGCCCCAGGAAGAAGAAGGCCCCCATCAGGCCGAAGGCGACCAGCGTCAGGGCGACATTAGCCCCGGTGAAAGACATATTCTTAAAGAAACGCAAGGGCAGCATGGCGCCCTTGAACTTCAACTCCCAGAGGATAAAAGCCCCCAGCAACACCGCCGCCGCCCCGAAGGCGTAGAGGACGTGCGTCGCCCCCCAGCCCTCCATCCCCGCCTGGATGATGGCGTAAACCAGGGCGAAAAGCCCGGCGATGGAAAGAATAGCCCCGGGGATATCGAGGCGCCGCGGGTGCTCCGTCTTCGAGTTCTCGATGAAATAGCCGCCCCCCACCAGCCCTATGGCGATAACGGGGATGTTGATATAGAAGACCGAGTGCCAGCTGAAATTCTCCAGCAGCCAGCCCCCGATGAGAGGACCTATCCCCATGCCCAGGGCGAAGGTGGCTGCCCAGAGGGCAATGGCCTGAGCGCGTTCTTTAGAGTCGCGGAAGGTGGCTGTCAGAATGGACAGGGTGGCGGGCAGGATTATGGCCGCCCCGATACCCATCAGGGCTCGCATGGCGATGAGCATTCCTGTAGAATTTGACAGCGCCGCCCCCAGCGAGAAGAGGGCGAAAATCCCCAGCCCCGCCATCAGGGTCGGCTTGCGCCCCAGCCTGTCCCCCAGGTAGCCCATGGTCAACAGCAGTCCGGCGATAGCCAGGATGTAAGCATCCACCACCCACTGGAGCTGGCTGGCGCTGGAGCCGAGCCCCTCGGCGATAGAGGGCAGCGCCAGGCTCAATACCGTGTTATCCAGGGAAATAACCAGCAGCGAAATGGCCATAAAGGCGAGGGCTATCCACCGGTTGCGATAGCCCCTGGTCTGTTCTATCAGTTCCATAGTATTTTATTAGCCTCTTTCTAAAAGAATATAATGTTAGGTTAGACTAACAAATATTTTATTATAACACTTAATTATCGCTTGTCAAGCCCCTGATTGTCAGTCGTGCCTTTTACCGGCAACGGCCGCCAGCGGCGCCACCGCCAGCCAGAGGGTCAGCGTCACCAGCATCGCCCAGGTATAGCTGATGGTGTCCACCCCCACCTTGGGCGCAATCACCCCCCAGAGCAGCATGACGAAAAACGAGCTGAGAAAGAATCCCGGTATAGCCGCGAAAATCCGAAAATAGCCCATCTTAGACCTCCTTTTTTATGTTCTGCAGTTTTTGGTCGATTAAGGTGTCAACGCCCAGATGCGCCGCCTCCCGCAACTCCTCCAGGGCCTGGCGCGCGCTTTTGCCCGCGCTCATCACCACGGGCTCCCAGACGATGTAATAGTCACCGCTTTCTCTATCGAACTCAAGATTAATATCGTTCCTGACCACGATTCACCCCGGCTCATTCGGCCATAATGGCTTCGATTTCCTTGTAGGCTTCGCTAAGTACCTGGCGCACCCGCTTCATCTTCTCGGCATCCTGGCTGCGCAAAGCCCGCGTCAACAGGTGCTCCAGCGCATGATACTCCTTCATCATCATGGCCATCTTGCCGATGTTCTTAAAGCTCCAGCGGTGCTTCATATGGCTCCTCACCTCGTCGGCGGAATCCTTACGCTCATCGAGGAAGGCAAGCCCTTCTTCGGTGATGGTGTAAATTTTCTTGCCGTCCCTCTCGGCGGCTTCGGCGTAGCCCATCTCCTCCAGCATCTGCAGGGTGGGATAGACCGTCCCCGGGCTGGGCGTATAAAGCCCGTGCGACATTTCTTCCAGTTCGCGGATAATCTCATAGCCGTGCCTCGGCTTATCTTTCAGCAAGTCCAGGATGACGTACTTCAGGTCTCCCTTCTGGAAAGAGCTCTCGTGCGAGTGTTCCTTAAAGAACCGGTCTCCCCGGAACATGCCCGTTTTAAATTTAAACATAGCCGTCTCCTTTGTCCCATTGATATATCAGGTAGTATCACGATATATCTTGATATATTATAATACCGCTTTATCCCCCTGTCAAGGGGTCCGGGGAGCAATTTTGAAAAACTCGTTAGCCCCACCCCGATATTATCTATTCCCGCCCTCATTTGCAGATGGCCATCGTGCTCAACGCGGGCACGATGGCTGAGGCCGACCCCGGCGGGCATGAGAAGGACAGGGCAGAGGGCAGGCTATAAATACAAAAAAGAACCCTCTTGACAGAGGGCAATTTTTAAAAACTCGTTGGGGACGAAATATGAAGCTTTTAGTATTTATTGACCACCCTCCTAAACGATGATATGCTTATTTTTAGGCGACGTATGTCTAGGCCCAGAAAACAACGAAAAAAGCATAGCACACAACCACATAATAGGCACGTAAGTAAAATGATAATTACATTCACGATTGTGGGTCTAGTAGTGGCTGTTTTGGGCTTCTTTGGTTTCCCGTATCTTAAATCAGTAATTTGGCCAATAAGCGTAGAACCTGATGAAATCTCGCTTCGGCAAAACCCTTGGACAATAAAAACTACTTCCAGCGTGACGAATCTGAGATCAGACAAAACTCAGTACGACGTCTGGATAATGCTCAGATTCGAAGATTGCAACGTAGATGCTCAAAACATCTCATTTGAATTTCCTGACCTCGAAAACACTATTTCTGGACCTACTGGCTCTGTCGTAGTGAACTACGATTGTGTGATAATCAAAGGCCTAGACTCACAGGATAGATTAGTCATCTTCATAATCCTTCACCATTTACTGCCCAGCGAATCTTTCCGGTTTGTAACGAATATAGATACATCCCAAGGATTTACCGGAGGCAAAGACCCTCGGATATCTGTTAAATCAATCCGCCACGCAGATACTCCAGTAAATCTTATCAGTCAAGGAAACGAGCTTGCATATCCTTTCACCCCTCCATTTAGCTTCACAATAACAAGCCTATCACTTAGACTGAAACAACAATAAATTCCCCTTTCTGACAAGAGAGAAGACAAAAAAAGGGGAGCCTCTAGGCTCCCCTTATCATTAGCACCCCTCCCCCCTCACCTCAACTCCACGTCCACCTGGTCGCCGAAGGCCTCCTTCACGCTCTTTTTCAGCCCCTCGAAGTTCGCCGTGTCCTCCATCTCGATGACCAGCTCTCTATCGTCCAGCACCTTCAACCTGCCGAACTTATTGACAATCTCGATTACCTTGTTGGGGTCCACCGTTATCCAGCCTTTCATGCGGCGCAAGAGCTCGTCGCCCTTGAAGGCCCTCTCGATAACCAGGTCGACCTCCCGGAACTTGGCCTCCCAGCTGATTTTAGCCGGCTCTACCACCACCGGGCACACCGGGTCGTGGACTACGGCGCATCTAAACCATATCTTGGCTCGAATCATCTTAAGGCATCCCTTCACGCGGTTAATTGACAGACTTAAGTAATATAAGGTATTTTTCAGACGAGAGCAAACCGAGGAAGGGGAAACAGCCGATGGATGCATTACAAGCGATTAGAGAGAGAAGGAGCGCCCGGGCTTTCCAGCCCGTCCCGATAGCCAGGGAAACGGTGGAAGAAATCCTGAGGCTGACGGTTAACGCCCCCTCGGCTAATAACCTCCAGCCGTGGGAATTCGTGGTCGTGATGGATGAAGAGAAGGATAGACTCAGCCGCAGGTTGCTTAAGGCCTATAAAGAGAAGCAGATATCGTGCGGCTCCGGGGCGGTAAAACCCCTGCCTAAAGCGATAAGGCAGAGAGGTGTCCGGACCCTGGAGGCAATGAAAACGTATGTAGAGAAAACTGGCAGCACCGTGGACAGCTTCGTCAATGAGGGAAGCTGCAACTTCTACGGAGCGCCAGCCGCCATTATTATCTGTATCGACGATTGCTTTTCCGCCCGGCAGATGGTCGACGTCGGCGCCGCCGTGGGCTATCTGGTACTGGCCGCTCAAGCCTCCGGGCTGGCGACCTGTCCCATCGGTCTGATTACCGACTACGCCGATGAAATCAAAGAGCTGTTGAACATTCCGGAGAATAAGAGGGTGGTTATCGGCGTTGCCCTGGGCTATGCCGACCGCGAAAACCCCATGGGACAGTTCCGGTCCTCAAGGGCCGACCTGAGTGAACTGGTGAGGTGGATTTGATTCCCCCACTCCACGAAAATAGGCATAACCACTCGTATATAGTTATCCGTCCCCACCCTTTCCTAGACCCAGGCTCTAGTGTATAATGGCGCTAGCATCTTGCCCAAAAGCAGCCTTAAATCAATGATAAGGACATGGAATGGACGCCATAAGACTTGAAGCTATCTCCAAGCAACTGGGGGAACGTGAAGTCCTCAGGGGCGTGAGCTTCACTGTAGGGCAGGGAGATATCTTCGGTTACCTCGGCCCCAACGGAGCCGGGAAGACCACCACTATAAGGATTCTTCTTGGCCTGCTCCAGCCCACCTCGGGCAGGGCGGCTATCCTGGGAGAGGATGTCTCCCGAGATGAGGCTAGAAGAAAGGTGGGCTTCGTCCTGGAGAGCGACGGGCTCTATGACAATAAGACCGCTGAGGAGAACCTCTGGTATTACGCCCGAATCTACGGAATGGCTGAACCCGCCGAGAGGATTGACCGGATTTTGCATCTGGTGGAGCTTGGGGATAGAGCCAAAGACAAAGTGGGCACCTATTCCAAGGGGATGAGGCAGAGGCTGGCTCTGGCCCGGGCGATGACACATAACCCGGAGCTTATGGTTCTGGATGAGCCCACGGCTGGAGTTGACCCCTCAGGTCAGATAGAGGTGAGAGAGGTCATCCTTAACATGGCTCATAAGGAGGGGAAGACCATCTTCATAAGCTCTCACAACCTGGACGAGGTGCAGAGAACCTGCAACCGCATCGCCCTGGTCGACCGCGGTGAGATAAAGCTCTATGGCGAGCTGGAGCAGCTACAGCGGGAGAGGAGCGGAAATGCGGTGGAGATTGAGACGACCGAAGCCATCGCCGAGCCTCTCTTTAGTGAACTCAGGAGCCTCTCCCACCTGGGATTGCGAGAGAGGCAAGACAAGACCCTTACCTTCGCTCCCCAGGAAGGAGTAAGGGTCCCCGATATCGTGAGTCTTCTCGTCGGGCGAGGAGTGGAGATCGAGGGGGTAAACAAAAAGGAAGCCTCCCTGGAGGAAATCTACTCCGCCATACTCAAGGAAGTGGAAGAATCATGAAGGGAATGCTGGTCGTTCTGCAAAACGACGTGAGGGATATCCTGCATAGTAAGGGATTTCTGATCGTGGCTATTACCATCGGTATCGTTACCGTGGGAGCAGCCGTAGGTGTACCTATCGCTCTCCACTCGTGGTTAGCCAATGGACCGGCCTGGGATGAGACGAAGCCTCTGTTGGAACTCTTTGTAGGGCTGGCGGCTAACTACGTGCCGTTAATATTCCTGTTTATCTGCATGGCAACCTGGGCTACCGACCCCATCGCCAAGGAAAAGGCCAAGGGGCCTATAGAATCTCTGCTGGCTACGCCGTTAACCGCCCGGGGGGTCTGGATAGGGAAAAGCCTGGCCATTTTCCTGCCGGCTTACATCATGGGGCTAGTGGCTACGCTGATGGTCCTTCTGACGATGAACCTGGCGGCTATCCTGCCGACTACGGGTCATTTCGTCCTCCCCCTGCCGACGGCCTTTACCGCCTTTCTCTTTCTGCCCCTGTTCATGCTGGCCCTGGTTCTGGTGGGGATTGTTTTCAGCCTGATTACCAACCCGGTTATCGGCCAGACCATTATTATCTTCGTCGGGGTAGTTCTGATGCAGGTGGTGGGGCAGGTTGGAGGACGGCTCTTTTGGCTTTTGGCTTCATGGGACTACGCCCTGTATAACCTGGCCGGGGCAGTCCTTCTGGGAATGGTCGCCTTCTATCTCTCCCGGTCCCTCACCAAGGAGAGGATAGTCCTGTCGAGTAAAGGTCGATGGGCCTGAGTCTGGCTCCCCTTCATCTTAAACCCTGGTTATACCCCCAGGGATACAGGCTAATGACTAGCCCCCACTCTCTATGTTACCGGCGCTCTTTACTCGCTTGCGTCGTTTTTCCCATCCCAGCATCTCCAGCAGGTCGCCCACCGATTTGTCCTCGTGCATCTTATGGCGAAGCGGCATCTCCGAGTCGATACTGTACCTGGTACGCCTGCCTTCTCTCGTCTTGGTAATGTAGCCGTCATCTTCAAGGTCGGAGATGATGTTATGGGTGGTCCGCTCGGTGATGCCCAGCGACAGGGAGATTCCACGGGCGGTGGTTCGCGGCTGCTGGGCAATCAGGCACAGCACCAGAGCGTGATTGGTGACGAATTTCCATCCCGGCATGCTCGCACCTCCTGAATTCCTCTTGGCTTCCCCCACCAGTTTTAGCTAAAAAGTCGCTAACTACTTGACAAATTTCCCAAAAGGTTTATAATTTATCTATAAATAAATAATGAAATTTAATTCCTGCATATTATAACAGGAAAAGTGCTTCAAGGCAAGGGTTTTATCAATATTTTGAGGTGAAAAGGGAAATGTGAACTTGATAGAGTAAGCCTGGTTTACCAGAATTAACTCTAAAGGAGACCAAACTAAGGTGAAAATGCCTTCAACGATGAAAAACCAATCCGCCCGGGGGGCGGAAAAATATTTTAGGGAGATTGCCGCCGAGGCCGAAGAGGAACCTCCCGGCAAGACTGCCCTATTGGCCCTCGAGGAAGAACCTCCCAGTACTGGCGCCCAAAGACGACGTTTCTTTGGGCATATACCTGATAACCTCTGGAACGACTGGAAGTGGCACTTCCGCCACCGTATCACCACCGTTGACGAGCTGGCCAGATATATACCCCTGACCGCTGAAGAGCAGGCCAAGCTCAGGTTGGTCGCTGTCAAATACCCGCTGGCGATAACCCCCTATTACCTCTCCCTGATTGACCCCGCCGACCCCAATGACCCTATCAGGAAGCAGGCAATTCCCGTCTTTGACGAGATAGCCTTAACTGGCTTCGGCACCGAAGACCCCCTTGAGGAGAGGCGGGACTCGGTTGTCCCCGGACTGGTGCACCGTTACCCCGACAGGGTGTTGATGGTGCTGACCGATATCTGCCCCATGCTCTGCCGCCACTGCACGCGCAAACGGGAGTGGCGTAACGGTGGCTGGGTGCGCACGACGGCCCAGATTGAAGCCATGCTGGACTACATACGCCGGCATAAAGCCGTCCGGGATGTGGTCATCTCCGGCGGCGACCCGCTGACTCTTTCCACTCAGCACCTGGAGAGCGTTATCTCCCGGCTGAGGCGGATAGAGCACGTTGAGATTATCCGTATCGGCAGCCGCTTCCCGGTGGTGCTGCCACAGCGTATTGATGACGAGCTTTGTAACATGCTGTCTAAATACGGCCCGATATGGCTCAATACGCATTTTAACCACTACCGCGAAATAACACCGAAGGCCGCCGCCGCCTGCGACCGGCTGGTGCGGAGTGGCGTTCCGGTGAACAACCAGAGTGTTCTGCTGCGCGGCATCAATGACAGCGTGGAGACACAGACCAGGTTGTGCCAGGGGCTGCTCAAGATTAAGGTGCGCCCCTACTACCTCTTCCAGTGCGACGAGGTGGAAGGGACGGAGCACCTGCGCACCCCGGTGGAGGTGGGCCTGGAGATAATGGAGGGCATGCGCGGCTATACCTCAGGTCTGGCCGTGCCCACCTTCGTTATCGACCTCCCCCAGGGCGGGGGCAAGGTACCAGTGCAACCTAACTATATCCTGGGGCAGACCGGTGACAGGCTCTTGGTGAGGAACTACCACGGCCATATCTACCACTGCCATAACCCGAGGGTAAAAGCCAAGGCTAAGCTGGTGCCAGCGCCCCTTCAGGTTAAGGTGCCCGTAGCGGTCAAGAAAGTAGGAATCAGGGATGCGGATAGGCTTAGCCTACGATCTTAAAGCGGCCGTGTCCCTGGCCAAGGATAGCCCTGACGACGCCCTTGAGGAGTATGACTCCCGGGAGACGGTGGAGATTATCGCCGCCGCCCTTACCGCCGCCGGACACTCAGTGGTAAGGTTGGGTGGGGGCGATGAGTTCATGGAGAATATCCTTCGCCAGAAGGTCGACATCGTTTTTAACATCGCCGAGGGGCGGGGTAACTCCCGCAGCCGCGAGTCTCAAGTGCCCGCTATACTGGAGATGCTGGGCATTCTCTACACCGGCTCGGACGCCCATTGCCTGACGGTCTGCCTGGATAAGCCGTGGGCTAAGAAGCTGGTGTCCGCCGAGGGGGTGGCTACCCCCAACTGGCGGTTGATAAACGATGAGGAGAGCTTAAGTCAGCTCTCCTGGGAGCAATTCCCGGCCATCGTCAAGCCCGCCTATGAAGGCTCGAGCAAGGGCATCCGCCTGAGCTCGGTGGTGGACGATATGGGACGGCTGCAGGATGAGGTAAGCCGACTACTCAACGATTACCGCCAGCCGGTGATGGTGGAGGAGTTTATCAGCGGCGACGAGGTCACCGTGGGTATTATCGGCAATTCCCCGCCCAAGGTGATAGGTATGATGCGCATCCTGCCCAGAAAGAGGGACGGGCGCTTCGTCTATTCCCTTGAGGTAAAGCGCGATTACCTGAATTTGGTTGACTACGAATCGCCACCTCAGCTCGATGATAAGGTTCTGGCTGCCATAGCCGCCGCCAGCCTCAAGGTGTTCAGGGTTCTGGGCTGCCGCGACTTCGCCCGTATCGATTTCAGGATTGCCCCTGACGGGGTGCCCTATTTTCTGGAGATAAACCCCCTGCCGGGGCTGGGGGCATACAGCGACCTGGTCATCATGGCCCGGAAACTAGGCTGGACGCACCAGGGGCTGATACAGGCTGTCTTCGAGGCCGCGTGGAAAAGGTACTCGCCGTGCGTCGCCGTATAGCCGTTGTCTATAACCAGCCCCTGAAAAGCCGCTATGACGAGCGGGGCGAGCAAGCCGCCGTCAGCGGCGTCCTTGAAGCCGTGGAAGCGGTGCACGACGCCCTGCTCGAACTGGGATACGGGGTGGTCAAGGTCCCCTTGTCGCCACCATTACCCCGCGCCCAGGAAAGGCTCGCCGCCCTGGGAGACGATTTAGTCTTCAACCTCTTCGAGGGCTTTGCTAGCCACCCGGAGACGGAGGCCGAGATAGCCGAGATTCTGTCGGCGCTCAAACTGCCTTTTACCGGCTGTGCCGCCGGTGCGCTAAAGCTGGCCTTGGACAAGGCTAAGACCAAGACGTTTTTAAAGAACGCCGGAATCAATACCCCCGATTTTCAACTGCTCCGGCCGGAGACGCTATCGAGCTTTAGCTTAAGCTACCCCTGCATCGTCAAGCCCCGCCGCGAGGACGCCAGCCACGGGCTTTCTTCAGAGAACGTGGTCTATGACTTCGCCTCGCTGGAGAAGCAGGTGACCGCCGTCAGCCGATACTACGGCGGGCAGGCCTTGGTGGAGCATTTTATCGATGGCCGTGAGTTTAACGTTACCGTGCTCGGCGATACCGTCCTGCCCGTTTCGGAGATAGACTACTCGCTGCCTGAAGGGACGCCTAACCTGCTGACCTTCGCCGCCAAGTGGCAACCCGATAGCGATTATTTCCAAGGCACCAGGGTAGTCTGCCCGGCTAAAATCGAAGACAAGGAAAGAGAAGATATCGCCCGAACCGCCCTTAATGTCTTCGGCTTGCTCGGTTGCCGCGGCTATGCTAGAGTGGATATGCGGCGGGATGAGGCCGAACGGATTAACGTTATCGAGGTCAACCCCAACCCCGATATCTCCCCTGGCTCGGGTTCGGTGCGCCAAGCAGAAGCCGCTGGCATGAGCTACCCCCAGTTTATCGAGAAGATTGTTCAGCTGGCGCTGGAGAATAAAGACGATGACGGTCAAGATACGCCCCATGGCCGAAATAGACAAGCCGGCGATAATGGGGATTCTGCGCGACACGCCCGAGTTTAAGCCCGCCGAGGTGGCGGTGGCGGAGGAGGTTATCGACATCTACCTGGGCGACCCTCAAGGCTCGGGCTATAACGCGCTCGTCGCCGAAGCCGATTCGGAAGCCATCGGCTATATCTGCTACGGGCCGACACCGATGACCGAGGGCACCTGGGACGTGTACTGGATGGCGGTGACGCCCCGGCAGAAGGGGAAGGGAATAGGCAGTGCCTTGCTGGCTTACGCCGAGGATAAAATCAAAGAGGCTAAAGGCAGGCTGGTGCTCATTGAGACATCATCCCAGCCGGGCTACGAGCGGACGAGGCGCTTTTACTCAGCTAGGGGCTATGAGCTAATCAGCCGCATTCCCGATTTCTACGCCCCCGGCGATGATGAGCTTATTCTGCAGAAGCGACTGAGATAGCACTGGAAGTACAGGATAGATAGTGAGCAATTTCTGGCAGGACTTCGCCTTCACCTTTGTGCCTCTTTTCATCGTTATTGACGCCCTGGGCACTCTGCCCTACGTCATTTCCATGAGTGAAGACATGGTCAGGCCCCAGCGCCGCCGCATGGTTCACCTTGCCGTAATCACGGCGGTGGTGGTCGGGCTGGTCTTTCTTTTCCTGGGCCAGCTCATTTTGAAGCTGCTGGGCATTTCGGTGGGCGCTTTTGCCATTGCCGGCGGAATAATCCTGCTGGTGTTCGCCATCCAGTATATGACCACGGGCCACATGGTGAAGGTCATAAAGGAGGAGCTGGTGGCGGTGGTGCCCATCGGCACGCCGCTGACGGCGGGTCCGGCGACGATAACCACGCTGTTACTGCTGGCGACGCAGTTTCCGCTCTACATGGTGCTTATCTCCTTCGCCCTGAACATGCTCATTACCTGGGTCATTTTCCTTGGGGGAGAGTGGGTGTCTCGTTTTCTGGGGCAGGGTGGGCTGAGGGCGATTTCACGGGTGTTCAGCCTGCTGCTGGCGGCTATCGCCGTGAGCATGGTTATACACGGGCTGGAGTTGCTTGGTATAATTAAGGGTGTGGCGGGCTAAAAGCCCGGGGGGCGTAAGTTATGTTTCGCATTCGGCGGGTCTATGACGATATAACTCCAGCAAATAAAGAGGCCATCGCCCAGGTCCAGGAGATTCTGCGCACCCAGTTTCCTCTCCTCTCCCGGAGGGACATCGCCAAGCTGCCCGAGCAACTGCGCAACCCGTTAAAATATCGTTTCCGCTCCATTCTCTTCGTCGCCGAGGGGACAAAGGGTCGTATTATCGGCTTTGCCTTGCTCTTTCATGGGCCCGCCCTAAAGTTTTGCTACCTGGACTATATTTCCGCCGCCGAACGCAGGACTGGCGGTGGCATCGGTGGTGCCCTCTACGAAAGGGTGCGGGAGGAAGCGCTCGACCTGAATACCGTGGGTCTTTTCTTCGAGTGCTTGCCGGATACCCCCGAACTTAGCCGTAACCCCGAAGTCAGGAAGCAGAATGCAGCCCGCCTGCGCTTTTACGAGAGATACGGCGCCCGACCCATTATCAATACCGCCTACGAGACGCCGCTTAAGCCCGGTGACGATAACCCGCCCTACCTGGTCTATGACGACCTGGGGTTGGGGGAGGGGCTGCCCCGGAATGCTGGCCGCGAAATTGTCCGGGCGATTCTGGAGCGCAAGTACAAAGGGGTATGTCCCCCCAGCTACGTTGAGATGGTGGTCGAGTCTTTTCGGGACGACCCGATAAAGCTCAGGGAGCCGAGATACGTAAAAAAAGCGCCTATTTTGCCCAAGCGTTCCATAGCCGTCGATAAGCAAATCGTGCTCGTCATCAACGACCGCCACCTGATTCACCATGTCGAAGAGCTGGGCTATGTAGAATCGCCGGTGAGGATAGACACAATTCTCAAGGAGCTGGATAAGACGGGGCTGTTTAATAAAATCGCCCCCCGCCACTTCTCCGAGCGCTATATCAAGACGGTGCACGATGCCCAGTTCGTTGACTATTTCAAGAATGTCTGCACCGGTCTGGCGCCGGGCGAATCCATCTACCCCTACGTCTTTCCCATCCGCAACATCGCCCGTCCCCCCAAGGAGCTCCCCGTCCGCGCCGGCTACTACTGTATCGACAC
>Ga0315555_1001302_pt1 | contig 17988 bp, 16 predicted proteins | sample SalMarSW160380MG_FD_202113 | JGI IMG/M metagenome (GOLD analysis project Ga0315555, IMG submission 202113) | Salt marsh sediment microbial communities from the Plum Island Ecosystem LTER, Massachusetts, United States - Salt Marsh Sediment SW1603-80 ... | reverse complement strand
TTACGGGGGATCATCGAATTCTCCAATTACTGTAAGGAAAATTGTCTGTACTGCGGATTGCGCCAGGCAAATCGCAGAATAATCCGTTACCGGCTGAATTTTGCAGAGATCATGGCTTGTGCTGCAGAAATTGCGGCTGCCGGGATTGCCACAATTGTTTTGCAAGCCGGTGATGATCTTTATTACACTCCAGAATTTATTGCTGAGATAATCAAGGCGATAAAGTCTCGCTATCCGGTGGCAGTTACTCTTTCTCTGGGGGAGCACGATGAAGAAACCTATAAACTCTGGCGCGATGCCGGAGCAGATCGCTATTTGCTGAAGATCGAAACGTTCGACCAAGACAATTACCGTCGTCTCCGACCGGGTAAGTTCTGGGATGAACGGCGAAAATGTATCGAATTGCTGCGAAAGTTGGGCTATGAGGTTGGCTCGGGAATTATGGTTGGATTACCGGGCGAAACTCTTGAAAGTCTGGTGTTTGCCATCCAGCAATTAACAATGATTAAATTACCCATGATTGGACTGGGACCTTTTGTGGTTCATCCCCAAACTCCGTTAGCAAGCGAATCTAATGGCGATTTTTACCTTGCTTATCGAACGCTTGCCCTGACACGATTATTGAATCCCTATGCTAATATTCCCGCAACCAGTGCTCTGGATAGTCTCCAGCCGGGAGCCCGTCAACGGGGATTACAAATTGGTGCCAATGTCGTTATGCCAACATTTACTCCAGATTATCTCAAAGAAAATTATAATATTTATCCGGGGAAAAATGTATCCGGAATTGATAATGCCGATAGCCTGCAGAGTGCGCTTAGAATGATAAAAAGAGCAGGCTATACGGTTTCCTATGCAAGAGGTGATTCCCCTTTAATGAGGCAGGGAGTAGAACCCGAAGTTGAATTTGAAAATTGTGATATTGAGAGAGGATAAATTTCGAAAAATGTCTGAATTAGCTGTGAAAAGTTGGGTAGAGCAGGTCATCAAGCGGGATGAAATCAATAAGTATCTAATTAATGGCATGGATTTTATTGATGAGCAAGTTATTAATGACATTTTAAAGAATAACCAAAAACCTGATAAACAACAGATACTGGATATTATTCAGAAATCTATGCAAATCGAACGCCTGGAACCAGCAGAAACAGCGGCTCTGTTGCAGGTCTCAGATCCCGATCTCTGGGAGGAAATGTATCATGCCGGGTTGGAGGTTAAACGTAAAGTTTATGATAACCGAATCGTGTTTTTTGCTCCGTTGTACTGCAGTAATCTGTGTGTCAATAACTGTGCTTATTGTGGTTTCCGATATGGCAACAAAGCAGAAAAACGACGGATTCTGAGTCTTGATGAAGTTAGGCAGGAAACCGAAGTGGTAGTTGACGAAGGTCATAAACGGATGATTGTCGTTTATGGTGAACATCCTCGATCCGATGCAGATTATATTGCCGGGACGATTGACGCAATTTACAATGTTAAACGAAAAGCTCGACGTGGTACGGGTGAAATCCGGCGGGTGAATGTCAACGCTGCGCCAATGGCTATCGAGGAGCTGAAAAAACTCTGGGATGTTGGTATTGGTACCTATCAGGTATTTCAGGAAACTTATCACAAACCAACTTATGCCAGGGTTCATCCGGCGAATACAATTAAGGGTAATTATCACTGGCGACTTTATGCCTTGCATCGAGCGATGGATGCCGGAATTGATGATGTGGCAATCGGTGTCTTGTTTGGTCTATATAATTGGCACTTTGAAGTTATGGGGCTGCTTTACCATACTATTGATCTGGAACGCCAATTTGGGATTGGTCCGCACACGATTTCCTTTCCGCGGATGATGCCTGCAGCCGGATCTAATCTGAGTACTAAGTCGCAATATTTGGTTGATGATGAAAACTTTAAAAAACTTGTAACGGTATTGCGTTTAGCGGTGCCTTATACCGGATTAATCATAACTGCCCGCGAACGAGCTGAATTAAGACGGGAAATAATTCAGGTCGGTTGTACGCAGACCGATGCTTCCACTAAAATTGGTATTGGTGGCTATACGGAGGCACTGAAAAAATTAAGTATGCTGGAGGAGCATAACCAGGAGATTGACAAGCAGCAGTTTATGCTGGGTGATACCCGCAGCCTGGATGAAGTCATCCGTGAGCTGGCGGAAATGGGGATGATCACCTCGTTCTGTACTGCCGGTTATCGGTGTGGGCGAACAGGTGATAAAATCATGCGGCTGCTTAAAAGTTGTACCGAAGGGAAATTTTGTAAACTCAATGCAGTTTTGACTTTTCGTGAATATTTGGATGATTATGCCTCACCGGAAACTAAAGAGATTGGTGAACAACTGATCGCAAAGGAATTGAATGAAATTCGTGACAATCCCTATTTTAATCAAGGAACACTGCTCCAGACTTTCGAGAAGATGTATCGGGATACTTTAGCAGGTGAGAGAGATGTTTATATCTAATTTGTTGATGAAATTTGACTTTTCTTTTTGAACCTATGAGCAGTAATGAATCACGACTTAATTAGACATCTTCGCAAAATATGTGATGATGATAAGCTACCATTAAAAACAAAGTTAGAAATGATTTCAGAAGTGCTGGAGTCTTTCTTAAAAATTGGTATTTGTTTTTGTGAAATTAAAGGCAAACGATGGTCTTACGTTATTGGCAGTGGCGAGGCAATCTGTGGCAATAACCGAATGAAATTGACCGATAATTGGGGAATTGTTACCGAAAAAAATTTGGGCTTGAATGATGATTTTCAATCCTGTTTAAATATTGTCATAAAAATTATAACACGCTGACATACAGAGAATTAAATGATTGCATTTGGAAACAAGCATAATGTGTAGAATCTAGAGTACTTAAAGATTTACATTAAGTCAAATTTTACTTTTCTAACCATTAATTAGGAATTATTAATAGAATTTTGAATCAGGAAAAAATGCAAAAAACGCCCAAAGGATTCAGGTTACATATCGGCATATTTGGGCGACGAAATGTCGGGAAATCATCGTTGCTGAATGCCCTAACCCAGCAGAAGGTTGCGATTGTTTCTGAAATAGCCGGTACCACGACAGATCCAATTGAGAAACCAATGGAACTGCTGCCAATTGGTCCGGTGCTCTTTATAGATACAGCTGGAATAGACGATGAAGGATTACTGGGTAAGAAGCGCATTGAGCAGACCCGCATAGTATTTGATCGGACTGATCTCGCAATTCTTGTAATTACCGCAAATAATTGGAATCAATTTGAAGAGGAATTAATTGCCGAATTCCGGCGTCGCGATATTCCTGTTATTGTCGTGATGAATAAAATTGACCTTTTTGAACCGAACCGCAAGTTGGTTGAAAAATTAGCAGAATTAAACCTTCCTTTGGTAAAAACTGTTGCTACTGATAATCAGGGCATCTTGGATTTACAGGAAGCAATTGTCAAGCAGACTCCGGCGGATATTATCAACAATCCGGTAATTGTCGGAGATCTGATTCGCCCTGGAGATTTGCTGGTTTTAGTTGTACCAATTGATAAAGAAGCGCCCAAAGGGCGATTGATCTTGCCTCAAGTTCAGACCATCAGGGATATTCTTGATAATGGTGCCTGCAGCCTGGTTGTGAGAGAACGAGAATTGAAGAGTGCTTTACACAAATTGAAGACTAAACCTGCAATGATTATTACGGATTCTCAGGTATTTCAAAAAGTTGCGGCCGAAACACCTGATGATGTAAGGTTGACATCATTTTCGATTCTTTTTGCCAGGTTAAAAGGTAATTTGAAAGAATTTGTGCGTGGGGCGATAGTGGTAGATTCTTTGAAAACTGGCGACCAAGTTTTGATTGCCGAAGCCTGTACGCATCATCCAATCGAGGATGATATTGGAACGGTGAAAATTCCGCGGTGGTTGAATCAATATACCGGTAGCATGATTAATTTTAATTATTGCCGGGGACATGATTTTCCGGCTGACCTTGAAAATTACAAGTTGATTATTCACTGTGGATCTTGCATGTTCAACCGACGCGAGGTGCTGTCACGGATTATGCATGCCCAACGTGTCGATGTGCCAATAACCAACTACGGTTTGATTATTGCTTACTCTCTCGGTATTTTCGAACGCGCATTATCACCCTTTCCGGCGGCTTTAAGCTTATATCGCAAATTGCATGGAAAGGGTGTATCTAAAAGGTGATTGAAAAATTTGGCTTAACAATCATCCTTAATTTCTGCTGAAAGTAATTTCTTGATTTATTTTGCTAAGCGATGCAGTAATATTTTTATTCGGGCTCAGCTGGTTCGAGGTTAGCTTCCTTCGCCTGTTTGATAACCGCTTTCACCCCGAGTAAACATTCTTCTTTTGTCGGAAAACTGATTCTGGAAACACCGGTTATCTTTTGTTCATCAGAACTTAGTCGCCAGCGCCATTTATTGCTCCGGTCTTCATAAATTTGAAATGATGACATCTTAGCTACTCCTAACGTTTTTTGTAGTATTGGATGGCATTTAAATCTTTTAGGTCAACTTGCCCCTGATAATCTTTTAAAATATTGTAATCATACAGCTGGGCGACCCACAGATAATATCTAGCATCAGGTTTACCAAGTTTCTTATAAATCAGATAGGCGCGCATATAACCTACGGCAAGTCTTTTCTGATCTTCTATGCTTAGTTTTAAGTAGGTACCCTGAAGTCCCTGGATGAGTAAATCAAGACCGAGGAGCAAGATATCCGGATTCTTGATTTTATCAAGGTTGCCATTATAGATATTTGGCCATAAAAAAGAATCGGAATAATATTCATCGGCTAGATTCCAAAGATTGTCACCTTTAGCTACTTTGTGAAAGACATCCTTAGGAACGGGCTCGGCTTGTTTCACCAATTCTGGTGATTCGATTTTGGCTTCAAGAACCGGCTCGGCACTTACTGTATCAATCAACTCGGGTACAGTAATTTCCTCACTTTCTTCAGGAGGAGTAGTGATTTCAGCTGCAACACTTGACTCTTTTTCTCTTTCTTTCGACCTATTTTGCACTGAAAAAAGGATAATTAGAATAACAATTATTCCAATTGCGACCATAGATGTAATTAGCGCCCAATTAGTTTTTTTCGCTTTAGGAGGCATGGGGGGAAATGTTTCTCGCTCAACTTGAGGAATGTCGTCAGGCTGTTCGGAGATGGCCTCAGGCTCTTCCTGGGATTCGGCAGGAACTGTTTCCTCCACCTTTTCAACCTCATATTCCTCTTGTGGTGGCTCATATCCTTCGATGTAAACGTCATATTCCTCAGGTAGAGTGTAAATCCGAACCTCGGAAGTGTCTGATAGCTGTTTGAATGCTTCAATATTTTCAAGACAGGCTGACTGGTTTTCAAAACTCACGCCGGAGGTTGCGAGTATTTTTCCTTCCTCCTCGCAAAGTCTCCAGCGCCAGCGACCTCGCTTATCAATGTATTGTTGAAATATCGCCATAACTCATCCCCTTGATTTTATGCTAATATCTGTTCTAATCGTTAAAATAAATTTTATTTCATTAATTCCAAATAAAATCAGCTAACTATGCCCAACAGATAACATTTTATTTATTTGTATTATTCCCAAAAGATGATTACTCGATAGAAGAGTAAAAATTATCTTTGTTTTTTCTATAAGAATTAGCCTTTGATAAGAATTTGATATTATTGGATAAAAGAATATATTTAAAGTTATTTTTTAGGAATTGAAGATGGATCATAATTGGCAACCGATAATTGAAGAGATTAAGAAAAGCAAACGTATTTTGTTGACTACCCATGTGAACCCTGACGGTGATGGTCTGGGATCAGAATTGGCGTTGTATTATTGTTTTAAAAAAATGGGGATTTATTCGAAAATCCTCAACGATTCCGCAACGCCAGAGGAATATAAATTTTTGGATCCAGATGGCATTATACTGTGCTATAATCCCGAAAAGCACGGTGAAATATTGAGGACAATTGACCTGGTTTTTACTCTGGATATTGGGGGCTTTTCCCGGCTGGGAAGACTGGGTGACGAGCTGAGTCATTTGAATCTTGCGACGATATGTATTGATCATCATCCGGAAAATCATTTATGCTGTACTCATAAGATTGTTGATGAAGAATCTCCGGCAACTTCCTGCCTGATTTATGAGCTGATCAAAATTATATGTCCGCAAAGTATTGATCAAAATATTGCTGAAGCTGTTTACGTTGGTTTATTGACCGATACTGGCTCATTTCGATTTGAGAACACCAATTCGACGGTAATGGAAATTGCTGCTGAACTCATCAAACTGGGTGTCAAACCAATGGATGTATTCCAGCAAGTTTATGAAAGGTACACTCCTCAACGGATGAAGCTATTGGGAATTGCTCTACAAAAGGTTCAATACGAATGCGATGGGAGACTGGCCTGGTTTACGGTTACAACTGCCGACAGATTAGCCACGGGAGTAACGCTAGACGAAATCAGTGGTTTTACCGATTTTGTTCGATCTATCAAGGGAGTTGAGGTTTCGGTAATGTTTCTCGAAACTGATGATGAGACGATTCGGGTCAATTTTCGCTCCAAAGGCAAAGTATTGGTCAATGAAATTGCCATTCAATTTGGTGGTGGAGGTCACTATTTTGCTGCTGGAGCTACAATCAAGGGCTCGCTGGAAGCTGCTCTTAATAGGATTTTACCTGTTGTCCGAAGGTCAGTAGAGAAGCTTAATTCAGGACTGAAAGCGTGAGTATTAAATCAGATCGCTGGATCGAAAAAATGTGCAAGCAATATCGGATGATCGAACCGTTTGTCAAGGAGCACATCAGTAAGGGAGTGATTTCATACGGATTATCCGGGTATGGCTATGATTTGCGGGTCGCTGATGAATTTAAAATTATTCGTGAAAAGACTCTCGCTAATCTTGATCCCAAAAATGTCAGTAATGAGAATTTTGAAAACAGAACAGGCGATTTCTGTCTAATTCCGAAGAACAGTTTTGCACTGTTCAGAAGCTTAGAATATTTACGGATTCCGCGCAATGTCATTGCAATTGTTACCGGAAAATCTACTTATGCCCGCTGTGGAATAATCGTTAACGTTACACCACTGGAGCCGGAGTGGGAGGGATTTGTAACTATTTCGCTAACAAATTCGGCATCAGTTCCGGTTAAAATCTACGCTCACGAGGGATTGTGTCAGGTGCTCTTCTTCGAAAGTGACGAAGTCTGTCGGATGTCCTATGCCGATAGAAAGGGTAAATATCAGGCTCAACAACAAATTACTTCGGCGAAGATAAAATGAGTTCAGTCACGATCACCGTTGCTCGGAATGCCGGTTTTTGTTTTGGTGTCAAGCGTGCTATAGACCTGGCGCGGAAGGCAGTTGCTGAGCATAATAAAGTTGCCATGTTGGGCGATATTGTGCATAATGAATCCGTTATTGCCGATTTGGAAAAGGCAGGAGTAATCGTATTTAGCGATATTGATCAGGTACCGTTGGGAATGCCGGTTTTATTTCGATCTCACGGCACACCGCTTCCTATTTGGCAAAAGGCGGGCGAGAAAGGTCTGGTTATTATAGATGCTACCTGTCCGCTGGTTAAAGAAATTCATAAAGCCTCCAAAATGCTGGAAGAAGATGACCGCAAAGTTATTATTATTGGTGATAAAGGACACGACGAGGTGGAAGGAATTGCCAGTCAAATTCATAATCCGGTAATCTTATCGAATGCCGCTGAAGCATTGCAACTACGACCTTTAAGGAAAGCGGGAGTTGTTATTCAATCAACCCAGTTTATGGACAATGTGAATGAAATCGTCAATATTTTAGTTACCAAAGTTCAAGATTTACGAATCATCAACACAATCTGTCAGCCAACCCGCGGTCGCCAGAAACAACTAAAAGAGTTAGCCGTACAAAATGATGTGATGATTATCGTCGGCTCTTTTACCAGTGCAAATACAAAAAGATTGACTTCGATTGCTAAACAGATCAATCCGCGCAGTTATCAGGTCCAGGGACCCGAGGACGTTGACTTAAGATGGTTCAAAGATGCAACAACGGTCGGTGTTTCAGCGGGCGCTTCGACTCCGGCTGATACTGTCATGGCAGTGGTAAAAAAAATCAACCAATTTCGCCGATAAATAAGTAAATTATCGAGTAGAATGAATTGAGGTAACAAAGATGGATAAGGGTTCATTTGAAGTAAAAGTTGGGCTTGCCGAAATGCTAAAGGGTGGTGTCATAATGGACGTAACCACTCCGGAGCAGGCAAAGATTGCCGAGAAAGCCGGTGCGGTAGCCGTAATGGCTTTGGAAAGAATTCCAGCTGATATTCGGGCTCAAGGGGGAATTGCCCGAATGTCTAATCCTAAGGTAATCAAAGCGATTCAGGAGGCGGTTTCCATTCCCGTTATGGCAAAATGCCGGATTGGTCACTTTGCCGAAGCGCAAATCCTTGAGGCATTGAAGATTGATTTTATTGATGAAAGTGAAGTGTTAACTCCAGCAGATGAGGAAAATCATATCTGGAAACACGATTTTAAGGTTCCGTTTGTTTGTGGCTGCCGGGATTTGGGCGAGGCTTTGCGGCGCATCGGTGAAGGTGCGGCAATGATCCGTACCAAAGGTGAAGCAGGCAGTGGCAATATTGTCGAGGCTGTTCGGCACATGCGTCGCGTCCAATCCGAAATCCGCAGATTAACTACCTTGACAAACGATGAATTGATGGCTGCGGCAAAACAGCTAGGTGCACCCTTTGAGATCGTGCGGCAGGTTGCTCAAACCGGTAAACTTCCGGTACCGAATTTTGCTGCCGGCGGAGTTGCGACTCCGGCTGATGCTTCCTTGATGATGCAGCTTGGTGCTGAGTCTATTTTTGTCGGTTCGGGAATATTTAAGTCGGAAGACCCGGCTGCCAGAGCACGGGCGATTGTGTTAGCCACTACGTATTACAATAATCCGGAAAAGCTGGCAGAAGTATCTACGGGATTGGGGGAAGCAATGCCTGGCTTGGATGTTGCCAAAATGCCTGAAGAGGAAAGAATGGCGAAGCGTGGTTGGTAATTGACTGCAAAGGCAAGAATAAATTAAATATGAATCAGATCAAGATTGGTGTTTTAGGACTGCAAGGTGCCTTTGTTAAACATATCGGTATCCTGACTAAAATCGGGATTCCGGCGGAAGTTATTCGCTATCCGGAGCAGCTCGATTCCTGTGATGGTTTGATAATTCCCGGCGGTGAATCAACTACCATGTCGAAATTAATAGATGAAATGAATATCCGCGAAAAATTACTGGTTTTCAATCGGCCGATATTTGGTACCTGTGCCGGTGCCATCTTACTCTCAAATACTAACCATGATCCAAGGGTTCGTCCGCTAAAACTGATACCCTTAGAAACAATCCGAAATGCTTACGGCAGGCAGATTGAGTCGTTTACCAGCGACATCGAATTGACCTTTGATTCTGCCCCTTTTAAAGCAGTATTCATCAGAGCACCCCGGTTTTGTGAAATTAATAATGGGATAGAAATTCTGGGAAATTTAGCTAATGAGGCTGTTCTGGTGCGCTATCAGAACATTTTGGTAGCAACTTTTCATCCTGAACTGACCGATGATGCTCGGATTCATCGCTATTTTATTGAGCAAATGATCCTGAAACTAAATGGTTGAAGTTATCGAAAATTCTCCCGACTATAAGATATTACCCTTAATCAATTCGCCGCGCGATCTCCGAGGATTGAGTGAGGTTGATCTGATTACGCTCTGTTCAGAATTACGCAGGTATATTATCGAAACTGTAACTCGAACGGGAGGACACCTGGCACCGAGTTTAGGAGTTATTGAGCTAACGGTGGCGTTACACTATGTATTTAACACACCTGAGGATAAGCTAATCTGGGATGTTAGTCACCAGGCTTACGGACATAAAATTTTAACCGGTCGCCGGGAGCAGATTAAATCCATTCGGCAATTCGGTGGAATCAGCGGTTTTTGTAAAATTAAGGAAAGTGAATATGATGTTTTTGGAGCAGGGCATGCCAGTACATCTATTTCGGCGGCAGTTGGATTGGCTGCAGCTCGTGATCTCAAGGGTGCAAAAAATCGAATTATAGCCGTGATTGGTGACGGTTCATTAACTGGCGGATTAGCTTTCGAAGGACTCAATAACGTATACAACATTAGAGGACAGTTCCTGGTAATTTTAAACGATAACGAAATGTCAATTTCCCGCAATGTCGGTGCTATCAGTCAATACCTGACGCGGATTTTAACCAGTCCTCAATATTTAAATTTAAAGAATCAAATCTGGAACTCCTTGGCACTATTACCGAAAGGGACTAGTGTGCTGCGCAAGTTTGGGCGCAAAACCCTGGAGTCATTAAAAAATTTCCTTGCTCCGGGTATATTATTTGAAGAATTTGGATTTCGCTATTTTGGACCAATAGATGGGCATGATCTACCTGTCTTGATTAGTACTCTTACTAATATAAAAAATCTTAATTATCCGATATTGCTGCATATTAAAACGCAGAAGGGTCGTGGATTAGCCAGTGCTGAAAATGATCCCACAAAATATCATGGCATTGGACCGGTTAATCATGAACCTGAGCCTGAAGAAGAGTGTCCCTTAGTTTTTTTAAATGCTTTCGGCAAAATAGCCTGTGAGATTGGTGAAAAGATACCCAAGGCAATCTTTATCACCGCGGCAATGTGCGATGGAACCGGTTTGGTCGAATATCGGCGAAGATTTCCTGAGCGGTTATTTGATGTCGGCATTGCCGAGGAACATGCGGTAACCTTTGCCGGTGGTTTGGTGGTTGGCGGTTATCGCCCAGTAGTAGCAATTTATTCCACCTTTTTGCAACGAGCCTTTGATCAGGTAATTCACGATATAGCCCTCCAGAATTTACCGGTTATTTTTGTCATGGATCGGGCTGGCTTAGTAGGGGAAGATGGTCCAACCCACCATGGAGTTTTTGATTTAACTTATATGGCCACGATCCCCAATATGATTGTTACTGCCCCCAGAAACGGCAATGAATTGCGGGATTTGCTGTTTACTGCCTTTGCCCAAAATCAAAATCCCTTTGCAATCCGTTATCCAAAAGATACCTGTGTCGAATTCGATCAAAAGAGGGAGCCAACGATTTTGAAAATTGGACAATGGCTGCCAATTGTTGAGGGTCGCGACATTGCCGTCATTTCTGTTGGGATAATGACGAATTTAGCCGAGAAAGCACTAAAATTAATTCGGAAAGAGGGAATTAATCCCTCATTAATCCATGCCCAATTTATCAAGCCATTTGATGAGGATTATCTAAAACAAATCGCCGAGCGCCATCGCTACATCATAACCATCGAAGAGAATGCTCTAAAAGGAGGTTTCGGCAGCACCTTAACTTCGGTTATTTCAAAGAACGGATGGAAAACACCGGTTATTAATCTGGGTTTACCGGATTATTTTATCGAACATGGAGCAAGAGAAATATTGTTAAAAAATCTTGGTCTCGATGCAGCAGGCATAGCAAAGGCGATCAGAGAAGTAGCCCATGCTTGCTAACTTAACGTGAGTTCGATATAAGGGAGCATCACTAATAACGTCTGTAAAAACTGTTGAAACAGTTAATGATATTTTAGATTTTTAAGGGTAACCCCCGAATGAATTCGGGGGTTATACCCAAAAAGTAACAATCGGAAACCGTTTCTCCCGGAGGGATGTTCTTGGCAAACGGTTTTAATTTATTACGTCGAACTCACGTTAATTTGTATATACACGAATATAACCGAGAATTGGTAGAGGGTAGTTCTATACCGGTTTTATTCTAATCGCATCCGGGATTGATCATTTCCCGGCAATTTTCGCCCAGGTATCCCGCAGGGTTACGGTCCGGTTAATGACCAGGTTTTCTGGCGTACCATCCGGGTCAATGCAGAAATAGCCCAGTCTTTCGAATTGAAAACGAAAACCCGGCTCAGCGCCCTTTAGGTTAGGTTCGATCCTGCAGTTCTTAAGAACTCTAAGAGAATCTGGATTGAGAAATTCCTTATAATTGCGTCCATCTTTATCCCCGGTTGGATTGGGAATAGAAAAGAGACGGTCGTAAAGGCGAATTTCGGCTGGAATTGCATGTTTAGCTGAAACCCAGTGAATTGTACCCTTGACCTTTCGCCCATCGGGAGAGTCGCCACCCCGGGTTGCAGGATCATAAATGCAATGAATTTCGGTGACTTTTCCGGTTTTATCTTTCACGACTTGGGTACAGGTAATGAAATAGGCATAGCGCAGCCGGACTTCGCGTCCGGGAGCCAGGCGGTAATAATTTTTCGGTGGTTCTTCCATAAAATCGGATTGTTCAATGAGCAGTTCTTTGGCGAATGGTACTTTGCGGGTACCACTGGATTCATCCTCGGGATTATTGATAGCATCAAGTTCTTCTGTTCGATTATTGGGATAATTATCAATAATGATCTTTAATGGTTCCAGCACGCCCATGAATCGTGGAGCGCATTTGTTCAAATCTTCTCTAACATGGAATTCTAAAAGGGTCAGGTCCACCGTACTATCACGCTTTGCCACACCAATTCGATTAGTAAAGTTTTGGATAGCTTCGGGAGTATAGCCGCGGCGTCGCATTCCGGAGATAGTCGGCATCCGTGGATCATCCCAGCTGGCCACGTATTTTTTCTTAACAAGCTCGAGCAAGAGCCGTTTGCTTAGAACAGTATAGGTCAGGTTTAGCCGGGCAAATTCAATTTGCTGGGGACGATAGACACCCAGCTCAATTAAAAACCAATCATAGAGGAGTCGATGGTCTTCGAATTCGAGGCTGCAAAGTGAATGGGTAATACCTTCGATGGAATCTTCTAATCCATGGGCCCAATCGTACATTGGATAAATACACCATTTGTTGCCGGTGCGGTGATGAGCTGCGTGCAGAATCCGGTACATTACCGGATCGCGCATATTTAGATTTGGTGAGGCCATGTCAATCTTCGCCCGTAAGGTTTTTGCCCCATTAGGAAATTCGCCGTTACGCATACGCTCGAAAAGATCAAGATTCTCGGCAACACTGCGATTGCGATAGGGACTTTCAATCCCGGGTTTGGTTAGAGTACCGCGTGTCTGGCGAATTTCTGCAGCGGATAAGTCGCAAACATAGGTTTTTCCTTTTTTAATCAGCTGCACCGCATACTCGTACATTTGCTCGAAATAATCCGAGCCGTACATAATCCGATTTCCGAAATCAACTCCTAACCACCGGACATCTTCGATGATTGCCCGAATATATTCGTCTTCTTCTTTGATGGGATTGGTATCGTCAAAGCGGAGATTGAACTTGCCGCCGTACTTTAATGCGGTTTTATAATTCAGCAGAACTGCTTTGGCATGTCCAATATGTAAATAGCCATTCGGTTCGGGAGGAAAGCGAGTATGGACACGCTTGTTGAACTTACCCGATAGATTGTCCTCTTCGATAATCTGCTGGATGAAATTTAAAGGACGTGCATTTGGTTCTTCGTTCCTGGTAGTCTCATTCGAAATCATTTTTCCTCTCGAGTTCAATACGGGGTGAATTTAATAAAAAAGTGGCTAAGGTGCATCAGAAACAAATTATCTTATCCATAAGATTAACGGACTAGACCTTATCAAGGATAGGTCAAAAGCTGATTGAGGAGTAAAAATGCTTGATTTCCTACTAAATAATAATGAACTTAAAACGCTAATTAAGGATAAAGTGGTAGCATTGAAATTGAGTTCATTACAGCACGGGAATGAGGGTTGGTTAAATTTTTTTAGGGAAAATAAATGAGAAGGATTGCAAGAATTAGATTTTTCTTGATATTTTGTTTGTTGATCGGTTACAGGGTTGATGCTCAGATTAATTTATGGGTAATGTCCTTCGATAATCTTTTCGCTGACTCAGAGATCGGGTGGTTGAGAGAGGGTTTTGCCGATTTTATTATTGATCATTACAGCAGGATTAATGAAGTAAGTGCTTTCAAAGCCGATAAATTAGAAAGCGTAATTGACAAAATTCGGAGTGATGCCCATTTTAAAGATGTCAGCAATTATGTACTTGCAGGAGCCTATCAACGACAGAGTGGCGAATATATCGTCGAATTACAGCTAACTGATCTGGCTGATTGGAAAACCATTTCGAGTAAGACGGTCCGGGAAAAATCCACTGACCTTGGGAAATTGGTTGAATCCGTCAATACTGCATTAGACGATATTTTACTGAGTAAAGCTCAACCAGCTACCCAGCAACCGCCCACGCCACAAATTGAAGTTCCGAAAGTTGACTTAGCCCGCGATACAAAATTGGACGATTTTCACGAAATGAAAACGGCAACCCGCAATATCGGTGCGGCATTGGATCAATTGCTGGGTACTATTCAGCCGGAACCGGCGAAAAAAAGCGAGGTGCCAGAGCCATTTTCTAAAGAGCCATCGAGTAATGATTCATTTACTCTTAAGGTCAAAGAATATATCCAGGAATCAAATAGTTTCGAAAATATTTTAAATCGGCTCCTTTACGATCCCTATTTAATTGAGATTGGTGAACCTTCAATTCAAAGACTGCCACTTGAAAAAGATAAAATTATCCTCTCATTTATGGTTGATTATCGACTACGGATACCGATTTTGCGAGATATGATTGAGAGTATGAAAATCAAAACCCATTCTGAAACCGATAGTTATCTGGAATATAGCTTCTCCGGCAATGAGTATATTTTTTCCTCCGATTTTATTAAGAGAGTTGCTTGTGGTGAATATCGCTTCTTCCCGGTAATTATGATGCTGGATGGAGAGGGGAAAGCTGTACACACGTTAATTGATTTTCCCTTTTACCGGCAAGATTTTTACAATGTTCGAAAATTTGAACCTATGCTAAATATATCCGCCGGACCTTGGACAATCAATATTCACTGTTCGAAAAATATCCAATCGGTCAAATACGAAATGAAAATACCTTTGGCGACAGTTGCGCAAATTGCCCAGGTTGCAATTAAAATGATGAATGAAGAAGAAATTATCAAGTTAGCCAAAGAGTAATCGAATCAATTACATGGATTTTAATTCCTTGATCCAGTATATTAAATAATCAATATGCGAAAGCCGCTGAAAATAAGGTATGAGGTTTTCCAATGAATAGAAATAAAGTTTTGATTGTTGATGATGAGTCCAATGTATGTGATTTTTTATCGGAGTATCTGGAATATAAAGGATTTATTCCGGAAATAGCTCTTTCTGGTGTAGAAGCTATTCAAAAAATTGGCAATGATGACTATGATATAGTTCTCTTAGATTTGATTATGCCGGAAATGAATGGTTTTGAGGTGCTTGAATGGATTGTGCAAAATAAAAAGAACCTTCCCGTTATAATCCTTAGTGGTGTTAAAGATAAAGATGTGGCCAATGATGCACTGAAATCAGGGGCTGTTGATTTTATTCCTAAACCGATTGACCTGGATCTATTAGAAAAAAGCCTGCTGGTGAATGCAACTAATCTCAAATAATAAAAGGGGTAACTGAATTGGATTTTATCAAATGGTTATTGCCGAACAGACCAATATCGGATGAGATGCTTGAGCTCCTTGAGGAAATAGGAAAGATTGTAACACGAACTTCAGGTATCAAAATCAAATATAATAGGCTGGATAGCTCTACTCAAGTCGTCGAACAGATTGCTAAAGAAACGAATACCCTATCATTAGTCTCAAATTGTGAGGCGATTTACCTTGAATCATTTTATGAATTTGTACCTCTTTTTAAATTTTGTTTGACTGATCAGAAAGGTTTGGTGATCGTTGAACGCAACTCCAAGGCAAAATCCCTGATGGATGTTAGCAGCGCCAATGTAGTTTTTCCACATAGCACCGATTGGTTTATTCTTAATCCAGTGGCCCTATTTTTTATTAAAAATGGCAAGATTATAAATTATCGAGCCGAAGAGAATTCTGCGGCGAATCTTGAGCCGGTCGAGCTCCATTATGTACTGAATAATAATGCAAGTGTTGCCATAACGACCAGTTTTAACTATAATTTGTTACCCACAAAAGAGCAAAAGCGATTGAAAATCATCGGTGAGTTTCCGCTTTTACCAGAATATGTACTGGTTGCCTCTCAGGAGTTTAAAGAACAGAATATTCGAAAAATGGAGCAGGAAATCCGGCATTGGAATACTGACCAATCCGGAAGGCTTAGCAAATTAGGCTTGCATCTATTGACAATAGAAGAAGGAAATCATTATCTGCTGCTAGAGGCGATCGAAGGTCTTGGCTATACTATAAAAAAGTATATCGAGGAATATGACGATTTGTTGGTGAGCTGTATCACTGTTAATCAGCAGAAAGATATTACTGAATTAGAAGAAAAATGCTCACGACTAAAGAATTTTAATGATAAACTAATCAAAATGTACCAGGAAGTCAGGGATAGCCGGGATCGTTTATCCCGCGATATTGAATCGGCGACCGATAACATTATCTTGTTTATGAAAAGTGGAACCATCATTGGTTGTTCACGATCATTTTGTAGCCTGTTAAAATACAGTCGCCAGGATATAATGGGGAAGGATATAAGTCAGTTTATTGAAGCCAGTATCAAAACGCCTTTTAGTGTTTTAATTAATCAGATTGATGTTGGCTTGGTACGGTCCTTCTTTGTAAAATTAAAAATAGCCAATGGTACGGTCCAGGAAGTGAAAATGGAATTCAGTATTATTGAACAACTTGATTCCAAGATAATTATCGGAATGATATCCAAGAATCAAAAAATATAATTTGAGGTGGGAAGATGAAAAAGAAAGCAGTATTAATATCGCTCTTGGTGATTCTCAGTTTGCCGCTAATGGCACAGAGCTATTTTGCGACTATTCTTAAATCCGTCGGCACGGTTCTGATTAAACCCAGTGGTGAAAACGAATTCAACGTAATTGCTGAAACGGGTACTGGATTGCATGTCGGAGATGCTGTTATGACCTCCGAAGACGGTTATGTCGCAGTAATTTTTACCAGGGACAAGAGTCTATTAAAAATCCGTAAGAATTCAGAAGTCACAATCCGGGAAGATTTGACTACCAAAACGATAAAAATGTCAGACGGACGGCTATTGGCTGAAGTTACTCCCGGAACCAAAGGTACTTTCCGAATCGAGACGCCCACCTCGGTAGCGTCAGTAAAAGGGACTTCTTTTTGGACTGTAGTCTCAAAGCAGTTTGGCGACCGATTTTATGGTGTTCAGGGAAATGTTAATGTACTTAATTTAATTACTGGAATTGAATCAATTATGGCAGCTGGACAAATGATTATCTCGACTCCCCAGGGGCAGCTACTGAATATGCCGGTGGATCCTTCTGATATTCCTCAAGATGTCGAGCCCGAGGTTCCACAGCCTAAGGAAGAGATGGAAATTCAACCTGAGGAACAAGTATACAAACCAGAGCAGCAAGCTCCTGCTCCACCGACTGAAGCACCTGCGCCAGCTGAAAAACCGGCTGAGGGAAAAGCCGGCAAACCCTTCGGCATGGGACTCGGTCTGGGTTCGGTAACAATAGATAATAAGATCTACAATCAGATTGCTCTCCGCCCGGAGTTTGCATTTGGGAAATTAGGCGTCGCCCTGGATATTGCGATTTACATGGACGATCAGGGCAATATTCGAAAAAATGAATGGGATGAGGTTATCGATTACTTTGATAAGATTTATTATGTTCGCTGGGCGCAACCTGGGGATCCATTTTTTGTCAAATTGGGTGCCCTGGACAATGTTACTCTTGGATATGGGATACTAATGAACGGATATTCCAATACCACAGAATATCCTCAAGTCCGCAAAGTTGGTGTTCATACCGGGATGCAATTTAAAAGACTTGGCTGGGAATTTTTTACCGCCAATGCAAAGGAGATTACCGGTCCCGGCTTGATGGCTGGTCGGGTGACTTTTCGCCCACTAGTTAAATTACCGTTAGTCTTTGGTGGAACAGTT
>Ga0315555_1001299_pt1 | contig 17995 bp, 16 predicted proteins | sample SalMarSW160380MG_FD_202113 | JGI IMG/M metagenome (GOLD analysis project Ga0315555, IMG submission 202113) | Salt marsh sediment microbial communities from the Plum Island Ecosystem LTER, Massachusetts, United States - Salt Marsh Sediment SW1603-80 ... | reverse complement strand
CCTAGCCTGTAAGCTTAACTGATGACAGGCCCAGTTCTTCCCGGTCCATCCTGGCGGCAGCCTTTTACCGTGGCAGAGCTGAATCTGTTTATGTTTCTTCATATATTTTTCAACAATCCGGGACGTATTATCTGTGGATTCATCATCCAGTACAATAATTTCAAAAGTTTTATAATCCTGTTCTAGAAGGCTTATCAGGCAATGTCCTATATTGTTTTCTTCATTACGGGCAGGAACAAGTACTGAAACCAAAACCTGTTCTATAATCTCATGTTTCTTTCGCAGGAATGGTCCGGTCATAATATTAATCAATGAAATCAGTAATACGATACCCAGTGACACATAAATTATGATAAATAGCAACGGCATTTCATTTTCCTTTTCTGCCACCAAGGTAACTTTTAATATTATCCCACTTTTCGCTCACGGATTTGCTTCCAGTCCAATAAAGGTATCCTTTTTCCTTACGGTCCAATGACTCCTCTATCTGATCCAGAAGGGAGGATAATATATGGTCCAGTGCTACCGGTGAGGGATTCAACTCTTCGTTAGATTGAAAAATTTCATCGAAACGAAAAAAAATTTCCGGACGTTGCTGGTCAGTAAATTCCATGCGAATTGCTAGCGGCAGCACCTGAATATCCTGTCGTGAATTTTGGATTATCCAGTTATATCCGGTTTTAATTCCCAGGGGTCGGACACAAGCTGTTTTTAACTCACCTTGCGGATAAATACATACCAGGGGAGAGGGAATCTCCTCTCTTTCCAGAATATCAATAGTGTAATCCAGGCTTTCTTTCACGTCTTTAATCCTTCCGGGATTTATGGAATACGCACCAATCCGCGAAAAGAATGGATATTTTCTAAGTTGTTCTTCCAGCATCATCAGGTAAAGTGGCCTGCGAAAAAATGTTTCATTAATCCAGTATATCAGAAAACCATCCCACCAGGTGCTATGGTTGGGGAGTAAGAGCAAGGGTTTATTTTCCTCAATAACAGGTATTTCTCCCTGCCGATATATCGCATTAAAATATTTTCGTATGAGTCTGTGAATATAGATTCGGAAAATCTTATCTGCCCATACGGTATGCCGGGTTTTAATCATTCACTGGACACCGTATATTGAGGCGGGGATAGAGATTCCTGAATGACTTCCATTCTACTGCGTAAAACTCCCTGCAAAAGAATGACAATTTTTTTCATCTGCGGGACAAAGACTCTTCCAAGAAAAGGATTGAAATCCCGGTGTTCAATCTTATGCAGAATTCCGTTGTAAATTTTACTGGCAGAGTATATGGCAAATCGTGATTCCGGTGCCAGTAACTTAATGCCGGGATTGGCTTCATCATATAAACGTTGGGCCCTTTCTACCTGGAATTCCATCAATCTGTGTAGGGCAGGGGTCATCCGTTCCTGCATGATATCATCTTCACTCACACCGAATTCCCTTAATTCATCCTGCGGCAGGTAGATACGGTTGATGTTTTTATCTTCCCTGATATCACGAAGGATGTTGGTTAACTGCATGGCAATGCCCAGTTTCTCAGCATACGGAAAGGCAGCCTCATTCTTATACCCTAATACGTAATTCATCATAAGACCAACTACCCCGGCCACCCGGTAAGCAAAAACATACAAATCATCAAAACTCTCATATCGGGTTTTCTGAATATCCATTATTACTCCTCTGATGAGGTCGCGGGGATATTCAACAGGTATATTGTAATGCCTGGCCACCGTGATGAAAGATTTTAGTATGGGATGTTCCGATTCACCGCTGCGATAGGCAATTTCCAGCTCATGCCCGATGAACCGTGCTTCCATTAATAATTCCTTTTGAGAACGTTGGCGGGGATTATCTACCAGGTTATCCACATAACGGCAGAAGCCGTAAAGAGCATAAGTAGCCCAGCGCCTTTCCCTGGGAAGCATCCTGGCGGAAATATAAAAGCTCTTGGAGAAATGAGCAGTCAGTAACCGCGCATGTTCAAATGCTGCTCTATTTTCATGACGTATGGGCAAGTTCATGACTAGATTCCTCTTGTTTAATTAGATGATCATTTCTTGGAAATTTTAAATCTGACAGGACCACTTTTTCAGTGGTTTCAGCGGTAAGCAGCACGCCGGGCACGCCTGCACCAGGATGTGTGCTGCTTCCGACCAGATACAATCCCTCCACATCCTCACTTTTATTATGAGGTCTGAATATGGCAGTCTGTGTCAGTTTGGGTTCAACACCCCAGGCGCTGCCCAGGTGATTATTACGTTGCTTTTTGAAATCATCCGGAGTAAAGGTTTCCAATACCTCTATGTTTTCCCGTAATCCCTCTAGGCCGAATTCTGTTTCCAGAAATTTGAGTACCTTACTGGTGAAAGGTTTGGTGGTGACAGACCAATCAATATCGGCATCCAGATTGGCTACCGGAATTAGAACGTACATACTTTCACAACCGGCTGGCGCCATCGTGGAATCCGAACGTGTTGGTACATGCAAATACATAGAAAAATCCTCGGGAAGTATCTTGTTGACAAATATATCTTTTACCAGTTCCTTGTACCGTTTGGACAGAATCAGGGTATGATGAAGCAGTTTAGGATAAGTTTTTTTCACACCCAGGTATAGAAGGTAAGCACTCATTGAATATCCAACCCGCTGCAGCTTTTGATCCGACCATTTGCGACGAAACCCAGGTTTTATCAGTTTGTGGTAAGTATGGTAAAAATCTGCATTGGAAATGACAGCATCGGCCGCATGCAATTCATTATTTACCCGCACCCCTTGCACTTTATTGTCCCGGATTTCAATTTCCTGGACTTCCGCATTAACCCGGATATTACCGCCAATTTCCGTGAATACTTGTTCAAAGGCCTTAACCAGACTGTACATACCACCCCGGCTGAACCATACTCCACCGGCTTTTTCCAGATAGGGGATCATTTGATATACAGCTGGTGCCCTGAAAGGACTACCCCCGATAAACAAGGCATGGAAGGAAAAAGTGAACCGGTGCCGAGGATCCTTGAAATACTTTTTGGCAAAATTATATGCCGGAATAAGGGCATTCAACTTGAGAGCCTGTGGTAGAAATTTCAGCATTGTTTTCCAGCTACTGAATGGTCTGGAACCCAGGCCATCCAAAATGACTGCTTTATAGAGTTCACGAGTCTTATCAATAAAACGTTCGTAATTAGCTGCATCTCGCGTATTGAACCGGGCCATCTGTGTTTTCATTTTCTCTGAATCACCACTGTAGTCGATGTGACTCCCGTCATGGAAGTATATGCGGTAAAAAGGATCCAGGGGCATGAGATCAAGATAATCTTCCATACGTTTACCGGCGCTTTCAAACACCCTCTGAATAATATCCGGCGCCGTTATAAGCGAAGGGCCCATATCAAAGGTGTAACCATCTTTTTTTAACTGATAGGCATGACCACCCACCATGGCATTTTTTTCAAAAATGGTAACCTGGAAACCCTTCGATTGCATCCTTATGGCCACAGCAAGGCCACCGAATCCTGAACCGATTACTGCAATTTTTTTACTCATTTTATTTTTCACTTTCCTGAATAACCGTTTTTAAATTTTCAATCATTGAATTTTCTGCATTCCGGTGAAGGTTTTTGTAAGTTTCAAGTACTATCTTAAAAGAATTATTTTGGTTAAGTCGGACACCTTCATTTTCTGCGATGAGCTCAGCGGTCATTTTACCGGAAAGCATAACCAGTGGAATGCCTCCCCCCGGATGAACCGATCCGCCGGCAAAATAAAGGCCTTTCAGGGTGCGACTACGGTTGGCAGGACGCCGGAAGGCTGTACTCCGGGAATTTGAGGAAATGCCATAAATACTCCCTTTATTGCTGGCATACAGCCGGGAGAAATCTTCCGGAGTATAAATCTTTTCCAGCATAATATACGGTTCAATATCAATATGATGGTGAGAGAGTTTATCAAAAACCAATTTCCTGATGCGTTTTTTCTCCTGCTGCCAATCCTGTTCAGCAGTGAGATAAGGCATGTTCAAAAGTACAAACCAGTTCTCCATACCTGCCGGAGCATCTCCAGGATCAGTTTTGCTGCTGATGGAAATATAAATGGTGGGATCATCCGGTGCTTTGCGTTCCTCAAATAGCTGAACGAATTCTGTATAGTAATCTGCAGAGAAAACAATATTGTGATGCTGAAGTTTGGGGAATTGTCTGTCAACACCCCAAAGAAAAACCATCCCGGATAAAGAAGGTTCCAACCGATTAAGTCGATTTTTTTCGACATCCATTCCATCAATAAGGTGGGTAAAAGTCTCGACCACATCCACGCCGCTTACCACGTAATCGGCCGGGATAAAGTGATCCCCAACCTGGACGCCGGTGATTTTTCCCTGCAGATGTGTGATTTTATCTACTTTGCTTGAGGTATGTATTTGTACTCCCAGTTGCAGGGCCAGCCGAGACAGTTGCTCAACCAGGCGATAGATTCCTCCCCGAATATAGAAACCCCCGATTCCGTATTCAACATAAGGAATAATATTTAGAGTCGCCGGCGCCACAAAAGGATTAGAGCCGTTATAGGTAGCATAACGGTTGAAAATCTGGATCAGCCTGGGATCTTTGAAAAAACGCCTGACTCCCTGGTCTACTGTTCGAAACGGATCAATCCGGTGAAATTTTAGTAATCGCTTTAGTATATTCAAATGGAGCAGTTTCCTGATTTCGTGTATTGGTGTATAGAGGAACACATCAGAACCGGTTTCAAATATTTTAGCACTATATTTAAGAAATCTGTCAAAGGATTCTATTTCATGTGGGAATACCCGTTGTAGTTCCAGGTTCATCAGCACCGGATTTGCACTGGCGTCAAATCTCAATCCATCACTGAAAAAATATCTGCAGATAGGATCTATCGCCACCAAATCAAGAACATCAGAGCGATTAACGCCAGCAAAAGTAAACAATTCGTCAATGATAAACGGCATGGTGATAAGTGAGGGACCGGTATCGAAACGGAAGCCCTGTTCATGCAATTCATTTATTTTGCCGCCCGGGGAAGCATTTTTTTCGAAAAGAATTACCTTGAATCCCAGTTTTGCCAGGCGGATAGCACCGCTTAAAGCTCCCAATCCACCGCCTGCTATCACAACAGTTTTATTTTTCATCCCCATTTCTCCTTAAATTTCTGGTAAAGAGCTGTATTTAATAGGATCAGGGAAAACCCGTACAGGATGTCCTCTACCGGAATAGTGAAGAAGCGGAAATTCATAATATAGGTGGGATTATACAATACTACCGGCCGGGCTGTGAGATATCCGTTAAATATCAGGTTAAGCAGAAATACGATTCCCAGATATATATAAGTATTCGGCCGGGCCAGAATACGAGTATCCACTACCAGGTCAATGCCGCCGGCAAGTGCCAGTGCCAGAAATGCTATGGCAGTATACTCTTTACCGGCCAGGAGAAAAATACCGGATGGAATTATCAATAATATAAAAAATATTTTGATATTTTTTAATTTAGTGCTTACTGGATTACCGGTTTTGGCGTGAAGGATTTCCCAGATAAAAAGAACAGAAAAGGGAACCGTAATAAAAAACATCCATTCTTCAACGGGTAATCCGGCAATTTTAATACCGGTGATGTACAGGTCATTAAACCACCAGTGCCGGCCGTTTACCAGGGCATCCCACATTATGAATGGTATCAGAACAACGGCGATGGCACTGAAAGCATATTTCCATTTGCTGATGTAATTTACACCCTTATCGAAACTCAGCACAACCGGACCTGTCAAGATAATTGTATTAAAAATAAGATATTCCCAGATCATGTTTATTAGCGAATTGTAAAGTTTGTATGCTAAAATCTTAAGATAGATGCCAGTTCGTTTTTTTAGTTACAGAAATTTGTTTATAATAAAAATTTATTTTATTTACAAAAGCTTTATGAGCGATTATATTTTAACAAAATATTATTATAATGTCAAGGTAAATATTATAATAATAGCTCATAACGCTCATTATGCTTGATAATTCTTTTTTATTTTTGTATATTATGGTTGTCAATACAGGAGGAATAAATGGAAACAGGTATGAAATATTTTAATAGTGAAGAAGCAGCTAAAATCCTGGGTGTAAATGTTTCAACAATTAAACGATGGACGGATGAGGGTAAGCTGGATTGCATCAAGACCGCAGGAGGTCATCGAAAATTCCTTATGGAACATTTGGCTGCTTTTTTGGACCGAAACAAAAAAAAGACGGAAAAAGTCAATCTTTTTCCGGTTGAAAACGAGGCGGATCTCAAGATCAGTCATCATATTTTAAAGGGAGACTTTAGCTATTTGATAGATTATACTTTAAAGAAAGCACTCTCATCTGATATTGAAAAAATTCAACAGGTACTAAATGGCCTGTATCTGGGCCAGTATCCACTACATGAAGTTTATGACCATTTGATAACTCCTGTGCTGCAGCGAATAGGCCAAATGTGGGTCAACAGTAAAATATCCATTGCCGAGGAGCATATCGCTGCCCAGATAATTTTGGATGCCATTATTCGGTTGCAGGGAATTATACGGCTGCCGCGAAAAAAAACCGGAAAAACTCTCTGTCTAAATTTTAGTAATGAGTTTCACTCCATCGCCCTGAAAATGGTGGAGCACATTCTAGAACTTCGCGGATTTAAAGTGTATTATACCGGCCAGAATACTCCTCTCATGAACATTGAAAATGTATTTGAACAAATCCATCCAAACCGGGTATATGTGTCGGGTACAGTAGTGGAAAATAAAGAACAGTTGGAACAGGAATTCCGCGAAATAGGGAATCTTTGCAGCACCCATAACGCGAAACTGTTTGTTGGTGGCCAGGCCTTTGATCTGATTTCAATTGATCATCCCTCAGTGGTCAGACGACTCATGACTTTTCAGGATGTATTTACCTTTTAAGTATTGAGAGAAATAGTCAATCTGTTTCTGATAAACCAAAATTTTAGGGTGGCGGAGAAAAAAGTGGCGGGGTTAAGTATTTTTCGCTCTTCATACTTTACCGGTGAACACCTAAACCATGAAAAAATTCGAAAAACTATATTTCCGATTGGTACCTGTTTTTTTTATAAGAAACATTTCTATACTCATCTATAAATTTGACCGATGCATTTCAGGCCAGAACAATTGTTTTATATCGCATTCTTTAGAATCTTCGTTTCTGGTATTGCCTGCTGTATATTCAACAAATGTCCGGATTTTCTGGCTTTAGTCATCAGGTAGAAGCGGTTGACGGCATTGGGTTCAATCAGAACCGGAATTCTTTCTACTACACTAATGCCCTGTTCCTGCAGACCGGATATTTTGGCAGGATTATTGGTTAGCAACTGTACGGTTTCCACACCCAACTCTTTGAGCATTCCTGCAGCAATGTCATAACGGCGAAGATCATCCGGAAATCCCAGGATGTGATTGGCCTGAACCGTATCATATCCCTCCTCCTGTAAAGCGTAGGCCCTAATTTTATTCCCCAGCCCAATCCCGCGTCCTTCCTGCCGCAGGTATAATATTATTCCGCGTCCAATCCGGGCAATATATTCCAGAGCGGCCTCCAGTTGCTCGCGACAGTCGCATTTCAGTGAACCCAGGACTTCACTGGTGAGACATTCAGAATGAATCCGTAACGGTACAATTTGTCCTTCGGTAATATCTCCTTTAATAACCGCCAGATGTTCTTTCTCATCCCAACTATTCCGAAAAACTACCACACGGAACGATCCATGACGGGTTGGAAGATTGCTTTGGGAATAGATCCAAACTTTATTCTTGCTATCCTGTATTTGTGACATTTTTGTTCTCCTTTTAATAAAAAGCGATTTGCACGATTTAAAATAATATTTTTAATTTTAATTGTCAAGTGATAATTCATAATTATTATTGAATAATATTTAAATGAAGAATTATATTTCGTTTGTATCGCTTAATGTTCTCATTTGTATCAATGAAAATACAACTGCCAAATTATTTAAGGAATCAATATTTAGGGTTGATTATGTAATCTGATAGATTGCCTTTTTCTCAACACTATCGGTCGGATTTTGCTGTCTGTATTGTTATTGAACCGAAAAACAGAATCAAAAGATTAAATAAACTCCTGGAAGAAACTAGAATCCTGAAGAATGTTTAATCAGAGATATGATCCAACTATTGCTGTATTCATCGCCTGATGGCCTGACGGTAAATTTCCAGGGCCCGATCCCTCGCTATTTTATGATCCACCATTTTCTTCGGATAATCAGTGGTACCAAATTCCGGAATCCATCTTTTGATATAATGCTTCCCGGGATCAAATTTTTTCATCTGAGATTCGGGATTGAATATTCGAAAATAGGGCGCTGCATCGCAGCCGCATCCCGCTGCCCATTGCCAGTTACCGTTATTGGCAGACAACTCAAAATCCAGGAGCTTTTCAGCAAAGTACTCTTCTCCCCAGCGCCAGTCAATCAGCAGATGTTTGGCCAGAAAACTAGAGGTTATCATCCTGACACGATTATGCATATGTCCGGTCTCATTAAGTTCACGCATTCCGGCGTCAACGAGTGGATAACCCGTTTGTCCTGCACACCAGCGTTGAAATTGGTCCTCATCATTAAACCACCTGATGTGCTGGTATGCAGGATGAAACGGTTCTTGCACAACCCGGGGATGATAATAAAGTATCATCATAAAAAATTCCCGCCATATTAATTCATTTAAAAAAGTGTTATTTAATTGCCTGGCTATCCTTACCAGCTCACGGATGCTGATAGTGCCGAACCGCAGGTGTATGCCTAGTCGCGTGGTTCCTTTAATCGCCGGAAAATCACGTGTTTTGTGATAATTTTTTATGAGTTCAGGATCAGGCGTTTTCGCGGGAAAGGTGAATGATTCATCTACAAAATCAAGGTCTTTCAAGGAAGGAATTTTCGGAGTTCTGAATCTGAAAAAACAGGTTACCTGTTGACCTGTATTAAATTGAGCGAGATGCATTTCGCCAAGAGTATCCAGCCATTTATTTTTAAAAGGTGTAAAAACCGAATAGGGGTTTCCGTCTCCCTTGATAATCTCATCTTGTTCAAAGATTACCTGGTCTTTAAAGGTAATAAACGGGATAGTATGCTTTTTCAGTAACTTTTCTATTTTTTCATCCCTCTGCCTGGCGTAGGGTTCGTAATCCCGGTTGGCATACACTGCCCGGATATCCCATGATTTAAGCAATGAGTTCCAGATATGCTCAGGCTCCCCGTATTCGGCCAGTAGAGATGATCCCAATTGATTTAGTTCTTTCTGAATTTTCACGATCTGCTGGTGAATAAACTTGACACGTTTATCCTTGCGGTTTTTCAGGTTATCCAGAATGTTAGAATCAAATATGAATAACGGAACAACCGGTAACTTGCCTTTCAGAGCTTGGTAGAGACCGGTATTATCCCGCAGTCGCAAATCTCGCCTGAACCAGAAAATTGCTACTTTTTTTTTCTCCATCTTCATATCCAGTCTGGCTAAAAAATTTAGTAACTGGAGGAATCCAATTTTACCTTTCCGCGGAAAACCCAGTAAATACTGACGGTATATGTCAGGACAAAAGGGATTCCGATGAGGGCAATAATGAGCATTATTGCCAGAGTCTTTACCGATGATGCCGCATTATAAATATTTAGACTGTATTGCGGATAGGGATTGGACAGCACAATATTGGGGAAGATTCCGATGGCGAACAGGCTCATAAGGGCCAGGATACTGGCACAGGAAGATAAAAATGCACGGAAATCCCTGCCCTTGTAAATTTCTCGGGGTATGTTGGCAATAGCCAGCATATTTAGAATTGCTATAAAAAAAGCCGGAGGAAAATCTTTAAAATGTTCTGTCATATGGGGTTGGTAGATTAGGGTGGCCATAGTGACTGACACATAACAGATCACGAAGAAAATAATAGTATTGTTTACCCATCCCCGAATTTTTTCATGCATTTTTCCTTCGGTTTTCATGACCACATAGATTGCTCCATGCATCATGAACAGGGCTACTGTAGTAATCCCGACCATAATGGCATAGGGATTTAAAAGTGTCCAGAAATTTCCATAGAATTCCATATCCGGATCCAGGGGAATTCCTTGTATTACATTGCCCAGTGCCACTCCGGCCAGCAGTGCTATAAAAATGCTGGAAATACTGAAAGAAATATCCCAGTTCTGTCGCCATCGTTTACCCTCCCGCTTGCTGCGAAACTCGATGGATACGGCACGAAATATGAGAACTGCCAGTAAAAGCATCATGGCAGTATAAAAGCCGGAAAAAATGGTCGCATAAACATTGGGGAAAGCTGCAAAAAGAGCACCCCCGCCAGTCACCAGCCATACTTCATTCCCATCCCAGACCGGACCGATGGAATTAAGCATGATACGGCGTTCCTCATCATTTTTGGTCAGCAGATGAAGTGCGCCCACACCTAGGTCAAATCCGTCCAGGATGGCGTAACCGGCCAACAGGATACCGATAAGAATAAACCAGACTGTATTTAAATCAAAAGAATATTCCATTTCTTCTCCGGTAACTTTTTATTTCTTTATTTTGCAGTTCATGTGGATTTTTTACTGATTGGGAATTTATCCACAGTATGTCGTTGTTGCTCGTATATTGAGGCTTCATCCTCAGTTTCCTCCGGACCATGTTTGATTTTGCGGTCCAGCAAAAAGATGAACAGTATAAAAAGCAGTGCATAAATTAAAAAGAAAAGAATTAAAGAGAATACGGTCTGGTCTGCTGATACAACCTTGGAAATTCCCTCCGAGGTGCGCATAAAACCATATACAATCCATGGCTGTCTTCCAACTTCTGCTGAAAACCAACCTAATTGATTAGCAATTTGGGGTCCCAGTACTGAAATAACCATCAGTTTCAACATCCAGGATTTAGTAAAGAGGGTGCCCCTTCGCCAAAAAACAATTCCAAGAAGACTGATGAGTATGAGCACCATACCAATGGCAACCATGAAATGATAGGACTGGAAAACCGGATTAACGGGTGGCTGGTCTTCCGGTGCAAAACTATTAAGGCCTGTAAGGGGCTTATTGGCATCCCAGTAAACAAGAAAGCTCAAAAACCCTTTAATGGGTACTTTCAAACCAATAGATACTTCTTTTTTTTCTTCATTTACCCAACCCAAAATGTACATATCTGCCGGGAGATTGGATTCATAGTGTGCTTCAAAAGCTGCCAATTTTGCCGGTTGATTTTTACTGATCCCTGCACCACTCTGATGACCGGTAAACAGTTGATACAGGGAGGCGCACACGGCAACAATTAAACCGATTTTCAACGAGGATTGGGCAAACATAATATGTTTTTTTTTCAGAAGGTAATATGCACTGACGCTGATAACCAGAAAAGAACCTGCCAACCAGGCTCCGCCCAGAACATGCATCAACCGTTCCATGGAGGACGGATTGAAGACCATGTCCCAAAAACTGGTAATTTCAGCTCTTTTTGACAGTCCTTCACCCACCAGCTGGAATCCTGCCGGTGTCTGCTGCCAGGAATTGGCTACCACAATCCAGACGGCACTGAACATGGAGCCCAGTGAGACCATAATAGTAGAGAAGAAGTGCATTCTGGGACTCACTTTGTTCCATCCAAAGACCAGAATAGCCAGAAACCCGGATTCCAGAAAGAAGGCAAAAATCCCCTCGGCCGCCAGTGCACTGCCAAATACGTCCCCCACAAAGCGGGAATAGGACGACCAGTTCGTACCAAATTCAAATTCCATGACAATTCCGGTGGCAACTCCCATGGCAAAAGTCAGGGCAAATATCTTCACCCAGAAACGTGTCATTTCATGATAAATTTTCTTCTTTGTCTTCAGATACATTCCTTCCATGATCACCAGTATGACGCCCAGGCCAATGCTTAACGGGGGGAAGATGTAATGGAATGCAATGGTGAAACCAAACTGAATTCGCGACAACATCTCAACTTCCATTGCAGATCTCCTCTTTTTACTAAATTTTACAAGTGTTCTTTAGCCGGTTCCGAGCTAAATTTCCAAAAGATGATATGGAGATAAAAACTATGTGCTGTAATCGTCGCTATAGAGATGAATATCGACGTATCTCTATATTAGTTACCCCAAAACAACGGTGAAATCATTATAAGCAAATTCTGAAAATTACACAATACAATATCAAATTTATATAAGACCCTTTTGCATGTGTCTCATTATTCATCTTTTATTTAGCTGTTGTGCTGATAATGATACTTGATAAATTTGAATGGTTGTAACTTCATAAAATTTTTTGAATCAAAAATTCATATTTATCAAAATTTAACTATTTAAAAGGAGATCGCTATATCTGATAAAATAAAAAAAGAAGAGTTTTTTGGACTTCCCGGTTTAAATGAAGCGGCACCACAGCTTGCCGCCAATACAACCCATGGCAAGAAAAATCTGTCCGATTATAAGGGAAAATGGCTGGTATTGTTTTCCCATCCGGCAGATTTTACTCCCGTCTGTACCACTGAATTTATGGCTTTTGCCAAAAAGTTTGATGAATTTCAGAAAAGAGATGCTTCAGAAAAGAGATACTAATGTGCTGGGTTTAACTATTGACAGTGTTTATACCCATATCGCCTGGGTTCGGAATATTGAAGAAAACTTTGGCATTAAAATTCCTTTCCCGGTCATTGCTGGTTTGGATATGAGTGTAGCTAAAAAGTATGGGATGATTCATCCAAATGCGGCGGATACTAGTGCCGTTCGGGCCGTTTTTGTTATCGATCCAGGACAAAACCTGCGAGCTATGATTTATTATCCCTTAACAAATGGACGCAGCATTGACGAAATTCTCCGTTTGGTGGAAGCACTTCAGACCAGTGATGAGAATGGTGTTGCTACTCCTGAAAACTGGCATGCCGGTGAAAAGGTAATTGCCCCCCCTCCCGTCACTCAGAGTGATGCCGAAAAACGGGTGAAAGCTCCGTTTGAAGTCAGCGACTGGTATTTCAGTAAAAAAGAGCTTAATTAAATAATTGATTTAAACTTTTGTAAAGGCTGTTTCTTTTTTTCGAGACAGCCTTTTTTTTGACGGATTTACATACAAAATAGCCGGGCAGCAGCCTTAACTGACCGGCGGTTCCAGAAAAGTATGGAACAATCATTGTTCTCACATGTAATTAATATATAGCATTTTAGTTGTAAACTCAAAAGAGAGGCATGTTATGAATAAACTGAATCAGACGGAAGTTCAGCAGAAATTTACAGAAATAAAAGGCTGGAAACTGGATGGCAATGCCATAAAAAAAGAATGGCAATTTACCAATTTTGATGAGGCAATGGATTTTATTAATAAGGTAGCCGATTTGGCCAGACAGCAGGACCATCACCCGGAATTGTTTAACGTATACAATAAAGTCTCATTGCGTTTTTCCACCCATGATGCAGGAGGTTTAACTAATTGCGATTTCAAAATGGCAGTGGCTGTAGATAAGATCGGGGGATAACCTGGCATTATTATGGCGGGAGAATGAAAAAGGTGGATTAGAAAAAATCTGCCTTTTTTATTGGGAAGGAGATCCGATCATGGTAAAAGGTGTCTCACCCTCAGTCCGGGCGATCACTACCGTTCCACAGCTGTCACTCCACACATTCACCGAGGTGCGAAGCATATCCAGAATGCGATCGACTGCCAGGATGAGTCCCACGCCTTCCAGTGGCAATCCCACTGCCCTGAGAATAATGGTCATCATCACTAATCCAGCCATGGGAATTCCCGCCGCACCGATGCTGGCGAGAAGGGCCGTAACAACAACAATAAACTGCTGGGTGATGCTGAGGGGTATACCATAGACCTGGGCAATGAAAATAACAGCCACGCATTCATAAAGTGCTGTGCCATCCATATTGATGGTGGCACCCAGCGGCAGCACAAAGCTGGTGATTTTATTGGATACCCCGGCATTATTTTCCATAGCATCCATGGTTAAGGGCAGGGTAGCAGAGGAGGATGCAGTGGAAAAGGCAGTCATGAGGGCACTGGACATAGCCTGAAGATGTTGGAGTGGATTTATCCGTCCAAATAAGTATAACACTGCAGGCAGGGTCAGAGTGGCATGAAATAATAAACCGGCCAAAACTACCAGCATATAATTCCCCAAAGGTCCGAATACTTCCGACCCGGTTTGAGCCACAATTTTGGCCATGAGTGCAAAAACACCGACGGGGGTGAAACGGATAATGAACTGGGTAAGTCGCATCATCACTTCAAATATACCCTGAAAAAAATCCGTTAAGGTTTCCCGGTAGGGTTTCGGTGCACGGGTTATAAAGAAACCGAAAAGCAGGGCGAAGAATATGATGGGAAGCATGTCTCCCCTGGCCATGGATTGAATAGGATTCACCGGTATGATGCCCAGCAGGGTTTCATCCAGACTTTCTACGGAGGTTTGCAGCTCCGAGGGCATTTTTTCAAATCCCAGCAGATCTTTCAACCCCGGTTTAACACCGGGATGAAAAAAATTTACCAGAAACAGGCCGGTGAAAATTGCCAGCAGGCTGGTCGAGATATAATAAAGAATGGTCTTGCCGCTCAAGCGGCCAAAACTTTCGGCAGAGCGGATGCTGGTAACACCGGAAATGATGCTGGAGAAAATCAGAGGAACAATAATCATACGTAGTGCACGGAGAAAAATAGTACCCAGGATTGCTACTTTGGTTACCATAATGTTCTGAAAACCAAGCGGCCTGGACAGCAGACCCAGCAACAAACCAAGGATCAGGCTGATCAGTATTTGCCAATGCAGTTTCAGTTTCATCATGAACCCCGCCTAATTACGTCCGGATTATTTTTACAGAATTGACCAGATCTGATGTAAATTTAAAAAATTAGTGTTATGACAAAAGAAATATTTTATTTATTAAGGGGTAGGGCAGACTCTGGACGGTTTCTATTTGAACTGGAAGCGAATTTCTTTCGGAAAAGCCCGGCTTAAATTTTGTTTCTTGTTGAATTGGACCCTTAATTTATCTATATTTTTTGGTTGAAAAAACGGGGCGTAGCGCAGTCTGGTTAGCGCGCCTGGTTCGGGACCAGGAGGCCGGAGGTTCAAATCCTCTCGCCCCGACAAGTCAAATCAAGGCTTCCAGCATCTTCCCCGAAATTTCCAATTTTGCAAAATGCGATAATATCGCGATACATTATAAGAAAATCATCGATTTTAGAATGAAAAATGTTTCAGAATGGGTTTACAGTAAAAATATTTAAGGACTAAAAAATTTTAACTTGACAATGCAGTATACTAAATTGCAATTTATACGCAAACATCATACTAAACTGATATTTGCCTAATAGTTCAACCTAAAAAAGAAAGGATAGGATATGGGAGTACAGATCGTTTCTGCCATAGATACGGCTGACCTTGGTAAGCACGGTGTCACTGTCTGTGTTTACAGTCAGTCCGGTCTGGGCAAGACAACGCTTGTCAGTACCCTGCCAAAAGGTTATTGGAAGAAAATTCTGATAGCGGAATTTGAAGAAGGTGGGGTAATGAGAGCTCTGCACGGTCTGGATATTCCTTTTATTCAGTTCTCAATGCAAAAGGATATGATTGAAGCATTGAAGGCTTGGAATGAATTTTTGAAGGAATTTCCGGACGCATCGCCTTATGACAAAATGGGCGTGAAGTGGTTATTCATTAACAGTTGGTCGGAGTTACAGAAATTTCTGGAATTCGGTTTGCAGTATGCCCGTGGCAAAAAGTTCATCACCCTGAAAGAGTATGGAGATGCTGCAAACAAGGGTAGGGAGTATTTGCGGTTGCTCAAAGCCCTGAACCGGAGAGGTATCAATGTTATGATCGAGGCTCATGAAGATACCTATGAGGTTGAGATTGAGGGAACCGGTGCGAAAAGATCCATGCTGTTTCCGAAAGTGGGGCGGACGTTTGCCAAAGAATTTCTCCATGTCATTGATTTTTGTGGTCACATGGAATTGCGGACCAAGGGTGACGTGGAAGAAAGGGTGATTAGTTTTAAGCCTACCATGACGGTGGCAGCCAAGAGAAGTTTCCGGGGATTCCCGGAAGTGATACCGGCTGACTACACAGTTTTGTTCACTGAATTGAAAAAGGCAGTGACTCAGAACCCGGATCCATCGGCCGAGAAGCCAAAAGCAGATGAAACAAAGAAGCCTGCTCCTGCAGACCCAAAACCTAAACCAGTTGCACAAAAAGCCTAAAGAAAGGAGATGTACTATGCCAATTAAGTTGCCCCAAGACACAAATTTTGAAAATCTGGAAAGCTGGGCTCCGGGTGGTGTGAAAATTGATCCCGGGATTTATGAGGCCAAGATTGTGGACATTGAGGTTCAAACCGACCAGAAAGGATTCCCGAAATTGAATATTAAATATGAGGTCATTTCAGGAGATTCCCAGGGTGGTGTGGTATTTGGTTCAAGAAGTTTGCAGCCAAACACACTAAACTATTTCCGGGGATTCTGTGAAATGCTCAATGTGTCTTTCAAGGGATCCGCTTTTGACGAGAAGGGATTTATTGGTCGGGTTTGCCGGATTGATGTTCGGGAATATACCAAACAGAGTGGTGATGCGGGAACGCGGGTTGATAGTGTATTTCCGTCTGAACTTGGTCAGAATGATCCGGTTGATATTACGGTTGATCCTACCAAGGTTGATTTTCAGGAAGAAAAAGGTTCTGATGGACCGGCTCCGAATCCTGCGGATGAAGATGACAATGTTCCGTTTTAATCCAGGATTTTCGGAATGATTACGTTTACAAGACATGATGGGTTGGACCGTTTGGGTCCAGCCCATCGATATTATGCGTATTGTATTGCGGATCTCGCTATGACGATGCCGGTGAGCGGGGTGTTCTGTGATGAGTCTGTTCTGACCGAGCAGGAGATCTATGATTTAGCGGGCGTTCCCGGAAAATACCGACAGACATTATTAAGAAGTTTGTTTATTGCGGGCTGGATCGGTCGGATCCGGGGCGTCTATTACGTAAAGGATTTGGAGCGTTTCACCCAAAAACCGTCACTGAGGCTTGCTTTGAAAAAGGTCAAAGTATTGACTGATCAATTTTCTTTGGAAGATTTGAACGCTGTGGGAATAGAAATGGCAGAGACTGGCAGTTTAGAGAACAAGGTATCCGAACTGTATTTAAGATTCAATTTCCAAGAGCGAGAAGTGGTAAGGATGTATTTGAAAAGTTTTATGACCAAAGCCCAGATCGAAAAAAACCAGTCCATTGATACAATGAGTATCGAAAAACGTATTCGATTACTGGAGGAACTGGTGGACATGTATTCCACTGGCACTCTGAAATATGGTGGAAAGCGTTATGTGTTTGATAAGCCGAGGTTTATTGAAAATGTTCGGATGGTGGCAGATCGAAAAATGACGGATATGCGAAATCATAATTATCTGAAAAAAGTTTTGATGAATGGGAGGGCGAGGAAATTCAAGAAGAATGTTGAGGGATTTTAGATGGAAAGAATCGCCGAGATGAAATCCGTGGGAGAATCCATTGGGGAGGTAATGAATCTGGTAACTCCGGAGATTGAAGCAACTCGTCCAAAGACTCAATGGAAATGTTCGGTTTGCGGTGTGGTCAATGATGATTGGGTGATCAGTAAAGAATGGATTTTCAAGAAGGTGGAGTATCCGTGGAAAAGGGGTGAATGTCCAAACTGTGTCAGAATTGAAAAAAGGAGGGAGTACCAGAGACAAGTTGCTGATTTTCAGAAAGCCAAGATGAACCGCATAAAGCAGATTTTCAGGAATTCAGGGATTCCGGAAGATTACGGTAGGTTTGCCTTTAAGGGTCTGGAAGTCAGAAAGGGTGCCGAGAAAGCATTTGGGTATTTGAGGGATTTGGAGAATTTTCAGAAAGGAAAGCCGTTCGTGATTTTGTCCGGACCGAACAACACGGGTAAGAGTGCATTATTGGGTGCGTTGACCAACAAA
>Ga0315555_1001285_pt1 | contig 18126 bp, 12 predicted proteins | sample SalMarSW160380MG_FD_202113 | JGI IMG/M metagenome (GOLD analysis project Ga0315555, IMG submission 202113) | Salt marsh sediment microbial communities from the Plum Island Ecosystem LTER, Massachusetts, United States - Salt Marsh Sediment SW1603-80 ... | reverse complement strand
TAAGGAACCCGGGTGGACCAGCCACCCGGGCCACCCGTCGGATTACCCAATAGACTTCGCGACTATCTGTCATTGCCCGGCTTGACCGGGCAATCCAGCCTGTGAAGACAAAAGTCAAAATGGATCCCCGTCTTCGCGGGAATGACATTTGTCTGGTTACGCTGAACTATGCATCGATTCCACCCTTAGCGGGACTGGCACCTGGATTCCTCGATCAAGTCGGGGAATGAAATTCAGCAGTTTATTCGTACCGCAGACAATCCACCGGGTTTTTCCGCGAGGCACGCACAGCCTGCCAGCCGACAGACAACCATGCAATCAGCATCGCCGAGAGGAATGTGACCAACCCGATCAGCACACCCACCTGGATGCGGTAGGCAAATCCCTCGAGCCATTTGTTGATGAAGTACCAGGACAACGGAATGCCGACCACCGATGCAATCACCACCATCCACGTATATTCGCGTGTCAGCAGCAGCACCAGTCCCGTTTCACTCGCGCCAAGCACCTTGCGCACACCAAGTTCCTTGGTTCTCCGCTCGGCCGTGTGAGTCGCGAGCCCGAACAGGCCAAGCGCCGCAATGATAACCGCCAGGCCCGTAAACGACTCAATAATCCGGCCGAATCTCCTGTCGTTCCTGAGAAAGTCATTGACCCGATCATCCAGGAAGATCGGTTTGAATTTCTGCTCCGGCAGCTCCTGCGTCCAGACCTCTTCGATCTTGCTGAGAATTGACCTGTCCACCTGAGCGGCCAGTCGCACGGTGATCATGCTGTACGCCGCGCGATTTTCATAGATGATCACGGATTCGATTTTCTTGCGCAATCCTGCGAATGCGAAATCCTTGACGACACCGATGACGTGTGCAGGGAGTTCCGCATCATCGCTCGAATCTTTGGCAGCTTTACGTATGGGTGAGTTCGGATCGAGCATATCAGCGCTCAATGGTATGACCTTACCAAGCGCCTGCCCTTCCCAGTTGAGGTCATGTACGGCGGTCTCGTTGATGATCAACGCCTCGCCGTTGTCCGTCGGTATGCGATCGTCGAAATTGCGTCCTTCAACCAGTTTGATGCCCAGGGCTGAAAGAAATCCGTCGTCCGCGATGATCATCCAGGTTCTGAACGGCTGATCGTCCGGAAATCCCTCAGGCCGTAAAAAGGTTCCATGCAGATTCCAGCCTATTGGAATCGTGGTAGACAATCCTTCGTCCATGACACCTGGTATTGTGCGAAATTCCTGCTCCAGCCTGTTGAGAATCTGCACCCTTTTATCACTGTCCCGGTTTTCCACGACCAACGTCAGAACCTGCTCTTTATCAAAACCGAGGTCCATGTTCCGGAGGAATTGAACCTGGCGAAAGACGGTGACGGTTGCCAGGATGAGCGCGATGGAGACGACGAATTGACCGATCACCAGCACACGCCGCAGGCCACTCCCTCCTCCCCTGCCGGTTGTCGACCCTCGCAGCGCCGAAATTGGCTGGACGGACGACAAATAGAGAGCGGGGAAGCTACCCGAAACGAATCCCACAATAGCGATAATCGAAAGAAAACCGATGATCATCGTCGGTGATAGCAACTGATTCAGCATGATGGGCCGGTCCGTAACCGTTTTGAACCACGGATTCACAAGGATGATTATAACAATCGCAAGCAGAACGCCCCAAAGTGCATAAAATATTGATTCTCCAATCAATTGCGCGATAATATTGAACCGATGAGCACCCAATACCTTTCGCATTCCCAATTCACGTTTACGTGACACGCTCTTTGCAATGGAAAGGTTGATAAAATTGATGCATGCGAGAATCAGAATGAATATTGAAATGACAATGAATCCATAAACGTATGTTATACTTAAATTCGTATCCGGATCTCCCAGGATTCTCGAGTATAGATGAATTTTTTCAACAGGATACAGCTCAATCGTCCACATCTTTCCATAGGACCGCAACACTTCCCCCAATGCTTCATTAAAAATTTCCTGACACCCTGATTCTACTGTTTTCACGTCCGTACCAGGCTCCAGACGGAGATAGGAGATAATGTTCATGTACCCCCAGTTCTCATCCTGGTCGGAACCGTTGCTGTTGGCGCAGAGCGCGTCAAATTCGAGGTGGGTGTTCCCGGGCAGAGGCGCCAGACGGCCGGTAACGGTATAGGGTTCGGTGTGCCGGAGAATCACCGTCTGTCCGACGGGGTCACTGTCACCGAATAGCTTCTGCGCAAAGACATCGGTGAGAACGATCGAATGCGGTTTGGCAAGCGCGGACGCAGGATCGCCGTATCGCATCGGGAGGTCGAAAACCTGGAAAAAGGAGCTGTCGACCATGGAGGCGTGCTCAGTCTCCACCTCTTTGCCATCCAATTCAACGGGGATGGCCCCGAGGATCCAGATTCGTGTCGCGGCCTTCACATTGCCCAGCTTCTGCTCGATCGCCGGAACGAGTGCCGGGGGCGAATAGCTGATATAACTCGCCGCACCTTCCATGCTCGTGTGGATATTTACGCGGTACAAGTCCTGGCTATTGGTGAAATTGCGATCGTAACTCAACTCGAATCGGACAAACAGGAGGATCAGCACCGACGCGGCAATTCCGAGGGCAAGTCCAAAGATGTTGATAAATGAGTATCCCTTCTGACGCCACGCGTTCCTGAACATGACCAGCAGGTAGTTTTTGAACATGCAATCCCCTCCAGCGAGCTTCAATCCACTACTTCAAGGGTGTCATAATGGTGAAGCCATTCGAACGCAGAACCGAATCGAATGAGTCGGCGACGGGGATTGAGATCCATTTAAAGCTATGATATCAATTGCATTAGATGAAGCCTGCTTAAAGCGGATCGCCGCCAAATTTGCTTGAGTCCACGCATCGTATACGCCGCTGCTCCGGGCACCCGCCAAATTGTGCAAGAACGAGACCAACCCGAAAGAAACCTGGCTTGCCGATAGCCAGCGCTTATGTTTCAACCTCGTATTCTTCCTGTTTCCGGAGCTCGCTCTCAACGTCGGTGCAGAGCCCGGTCCCCATCTTCCCACCTTTCGCCGGGGACCGCTCGGAGGCCATATTGGCTTGTTGAAACAACGACGACCGAAACCAGGGGGGTGAGCGTCGTGCCCCTGCATTCCCCAGGGAGAAATTCCATGAAACGCACGGTTACGCTTTGTCTTCTCGCCGTTCTTCTGCTGTCCACACAGATCCTGGCAGAGGAAGTGCGCACGATTCACATGCCCAACGGCCTCGACGTGGTGATGATGCCCGACGCTTCGAGCCCGTTGCTCTCGAGCCTGCTGATCGTCCGCACCGGTTCTTCCTACGAAACTCTCGCCACGGCGGGATCGACCCACATGCTCGAACACATGATGTTCCGGGGTACGAAAAACCGCACCCAGGACCAGATCTACGACTCCTTCGACAAGATGGGCGCCTATTACAACGCGAATACATCCAAGATCGCGACTACGTACATCCTCGTCGTGCCCATCGAAAACGCGAAGGAAGCGATGGACATCCAGATGGACATGGTGCTCAACTCGACGATCCCGGCGGACACCTTCGAAGTGGAAAAAGGGCGGGTAATTGCTGAGATCCAGCAGAACTACAACCGCCCCTCGTATTCCGCCGAGGTCGCCCATCTGTACCACGTATTCGGCGAATCGAGCTACGGGTTTCCAACCCTCGGGTCGATCACAGGCATCCGTGCGCTCTCAGTCGAAACGGTCCGAAAGTTTCACGATGACTGGTACGCCCCGAACAACATGACGCTGGTGTTACGCGGCGATCTTACCTACGAGCAGATGGAACAGCTCGCCGAGCAGATTTACGGCGACATTCCCGCGCGGCAACTTCCCCAGCGCCCATCGTCCTGGCCCGAAGGATTCGATGACTGGCGGCAGGGGAAGCTCCTGGCCACCTATGGCGCCAAGGACGCCGGTATGGTTCAGGTCGCCTTTCCTGCGCCGCGGTATGACGACCCGGATTACCCGGCGTACGGCGTGTTGACGTCCTTCGTCGACGCAGCCTTGAACAACGCCCTGATGAACGACAGCCCCCCCATGATCCGCTACGCCATGAGCGACCTGACCACCGATCCGGCGTTCAGCGTGCTCGAGGTCACGGCTCCGCTGATGCCTGGCGCGGACCCCGATGAAGTCACCCAGCGGATCGTTACGGCCGTCGGTTCCCTGTCGGAGCGCGACTTTTCCGACGAGGAGGTCGCGAGGGAGATCGCCGCTGCCCACCAGTCTGAACTCTTCTTCGGCGAGCAGGTGCAGTATGGTGCATTCCTGCTCGTACCAAAACTTGCCGTCGCGCCGTATGGATTCTGGCAGGCAGTCGACAAAGCAACCGCCGGTTTAGGCGCCACCGACATCAGTGAGGCCGCCGCACGCTGGATGACCTCGCCGCTGTATGTAGCGAGCGCCTATCTGCCGTCATCAAAAGGCGAAGCGGAAGGCGGGATCACCCTCGGGCCCGTGGCGGTGGACACCCTCGATAACGGCCTGGTCGTCATTGCCCGCCAGGTGCAGGGCGCGCCCGTTGCCGGCATCCACATCATCGCCCGCGGCCGCAGCATGCGTGAAGGCAACGCGCGCCGGGGCTGGGTGGAGCTTCTGCATCGGCTGTTGAACAAAGGCTACGCCAACGTGGACGAGGTGGCGCTCGACCAGACGATGAAAGCAATCGGGATGGAAATGCAGGTTGGGGACGATCCGCGGATTCCGATGGACGACTACCGGACGACTCCCGATTACAGCTTCATCCGCGTGCAGGTGCTCGCCGACCGCTGGATAGACGCGCTCGATCTGGTGGGGAATCTGCTCTCCTCCGGAACCATGGACCGCGCGGACGTGGACAAGGTTGTCGGGGAGCTGCAATCGCGTGCGCAACGTTCCGCGGCGTCCCTCTCGTCGAAAGCGAAGGCGGCGTTCATGCAGCGCCTCTATGGTGACAACGTCCTCGCCCAGCCCGTCTATGGCGATAGCAGCAGCCTGGGAAATATCGACATGGGCGAGTTGGCGGAGTTCCGCACGAATGTGTTCGGCGCGAACAACCTCGTCATCAGCGTGCTCGCTCCCGCCCCGGCGGAACAGATCATCGCCCAGGTGGACAAGGCGATGCGGCAACTGCCGCACAGCCTCGAACCGGTGCCGCCGTCACCCGGCCCCACCTCGACATCGGGCGAGCAAGAGGTCACCGGTGAAGGGCGCCAGGGATACCTCGCAACCGGTTTCCTGCTGAAAAGTGTCGATCCCAAGGACCGTGCGGCGCTCTATGTGGCGAACAGCATGATCTCGGACCATATCTACCGGGATCTAGGGGAGAAAAAAGGCTGGGCCTACGGCGCCGGGTCGAGCGTCGTCTTCCGCGATGGATGGGGCGCATGGATGAGCAGCGAAGGGCTTCCCGAAGAGCACCTCAAGGAATCGCTGAATGCGATCTACGATCATGTTGAGGAGATTGCGAAGGGCCAGTTCGACGATCACAACCTCGATGTCGCCCGGGGCGATTTGCGTGGGAGAGTGCTCCGTCGTTACTCGAGCAGAATCAACCTGGCGATGGCGCTCGGGGTGGATTATGTGCTCACCGGGGACGCGATGGCAACCTGGGAGCTGGATAAACAAATCCAGAACGTCAGCCTTTCCGACGTCAAACGGGTTGCCAAGAAGTACCTGTACAAACCGAAAAATGTTGTGACCGTGCTCGGCAAACCGGACCCGAACGCCAAGCAGCAGCGCCGGATGCCGATGGGCATGATGGGCGGCATGGGCCACTGAGGAGCGCATGGACAACAGTCCCTCGGGCGCCCGCATTCTGATCGTTGGCGCGAGCGGCGTAACCGGTGCGGCACAGACGAAGTACCTGATCGAGTTCGGTCACCCGGTACGCCTGATCACCCGGCACACGGATAAACTGCGTGCGCACTTCAGCACCGGTGTCGAGATCGTGCGCGCCGATGTGACCAACCCATCCTCCCTGACAGCGGCCCTCGAAGGCTGCCAGGGACTGCACATCAGCCTCAACAGTCCCTCCGGCCCCCGCCGGTTCCACCGCATCGAATACGACGGCGTGAAGAACCTGGTCGGCGCCGCTGAAGAGGCCGGGGTCAAACAGATCACCTACGTCTCGAGCGCGAATGTCACCGACGATGCGGAGCTGTACGTCTTCCAGATTAAGAAGCAGGTCGAGGATCTGCTGCTCGAACAACCGATCCCCGCGATAGTTTTCCGAGTCTCGTGGCTGATGGAAATGCTGCTCTTCCTGGTGCGGGGTAACCGTGCATTCCAGATCGGCCGGCAGCGAAACCTCTACCGCTTTATCGCAGCGAAGGATCTCGCGCGAATGGTCTCGTTCGCTCACACTCAGCAGTCGGGATTCGGTCTCTATTATGCCTACGGTCCCCAGGCGCTGAGGTTGGCCGACGCGCTGCAAACAATTCTCGACCGCCGTGGCGGCGGAAAAATCGTCCGCGTGCCGCTCGGGGTTTTCGCAGGTCTGGCAAATATCCTGGGCGGACGCGCAAAATTCGCCTACCGAACGCTGCGATACCTCGAGCAGGTGCCGGAACCGGTGCATCACGGCGCAGCCGAGGAAATCTTCGGCCGCAACACGACGACCCTCGCACAGTGGCTGGATTTGCTCGGGGGAAAACCTGCTCCCGGTTCTGGCGTAGTCGATGATCAGGGCGATGATGAAATCCTGGATTTCCCCAGCGCCAGACGAAGATGAGATCGTATTACTCGGGCAAATGACAAGCGAAGTGATGCCAGACATATATTCCGATGAAACCCTGCTAACCGCAAAGCACCAGCGCACCCACCGACTGCCATCCCACCCGATGCAGGGCAGACGCCGCTCGCTGAAGGGTCGTGCCGGTGTGCATCACATCGTCCACGAGCAGCAGTTTCGTCCCCTCCTCTCCCTCCAGCGGTGCTTTCGCGCGGAACGTGTCGATGTGCATTTTCCGCCGCTCTTCGTCGGCGAGCAGGGATTGATGCGGACCATACTGCACGCGCTGCACCAGAGTGGTCTCGATCGGCAACCGCAGTCTTTCCGCGAGCTCGCGGGCGAGTAGTCCAGCCGGGTTGTACCCCCGCTCCCTGCGCCGCGTCGGATGGTCGGGCACCGGAACGAGATCAACTTCGTCCAGGGGAAGCTGCATCTGTTCGATGCGGCGGATCAGGAGATCGGAGAGAAGACCGGCGAAGCGGGGTTTCCCGCCGAATTTGAACTGGTGCACCAGTCCCCTCATCACATCGTCATACAGATAGGCAACAACCAGCGAATTCAGGGGAGTCGGAGGAATCCTGGGCTCGGCCAGGAGCACCTTTCCTAAGCAATCTTTGCAGACGCCGCCGTCGACCAATCGCTGATCCGAACCGCAGATGACGCAGGTTTCGGGCCAGAGAGCGTCAATAACCAGATCCCAGACCCGGCGAAACGGAGCGCTCACGCCCGGACTCATTTGCTCACCCGCCGTTTGTCGCCCTCGCGCATGGTGACCCCGTCACGGTCGAACGCTTCGAGCAGCGGGATGATGTATTTCCGGGTCGTCCCCAACGCCTTCGCGGCTTCTCCGGCGGTAAAGGACGACTCGCCGGCGAAGGCACTCGTCAGCCTCTCCTTCGATTCATCGTACGCCTGCTTCGCGACCACCACATTCTCCGCGAGGATCACCGCGCTCCCCACCTGCTTCAGCGATTTGAGTAACGTCCGCACCCGCTCTTGGCTCAGGCCAAGCTGCTCGGCGATCGACGCGGGCAGGGGCGTATTGATCCCCTCGCGAAGCAGAACCTCCAGGATCCGCGCCGCGTCCTTCTCATCGGCGGGCTTCAAGGACGTGGTGTGTCCCGCGGCGACCAGACGGCCGGCCTCATACCGAATCTTCCCCTCCGCGCTCAATTCAGCGAGCAGCGCATCCGCAACGGGTCCCGGATCGTTCGTGAACAACTTCGCGACCCACTCCCCCCTCGGCAGGCCGGATTCGTCCGGATGGCTCTTGTGGAATCGCTCGACAACCGTGACCGTTTCGTTTTTCATTCGATTCCAATAGCCTGACTCCGCCACCCACTCCGGGGGATCGGACGTGGCGACCAGGTGGCCGTCTTTCACAGAACGCCGCACTCCCTTGGTGATGCGCGATTCGGACCAGGGAAGGCGTGCGGTAAGCTCGTCCAGGGACATCACCGGTCTCGAGCGCAGGATGCCAAGAATCACATCCTGCTCTGTCCCCGCGAGCGCCTGCAACCGCGCGGGCAGTTCCCGGATGGTCCTCCGTCGGTCGGGGGGATCGGGGTCGAGCACCCTCACGCCGCCCAGGGTCTCCAGCGGCGAGTAGAGGCGCAACACCCCCCGGTCGGAGTGCATCGCCGGGACGGGCGTCTCAAGCGTAATTCGTGCGAATCGCTTTTCCCCTGCAGCGATGGCGTCCGCGCCGACAATCAAAAGCCTCCCGATTGCCTCGCCCGTTCCGAGGTGAAGGCGGACACGCTGGCGATGTTCAACGGTGCGCGAACCGGGCAGCAGGCGTACCTCGGCGTCAAGAAAATCGGTCACGATGCCGCGGCCAGGCGAGGCAAGCAGGTCTCCCCGCTGCGGCTCGACATCGGTCTGCAAATTCAACGCCGCCCGATCCCCGATCCGGACAACGTCCACGTCCTTCTCATGCGCTTGCAGGGCACGGACTTTCACTTCGACGTTCTGCGGGAGCAGCGTGAGACGGTCGCCCGTCTTTGCGTTTCCGCTCCAGACGGTTCCGGTGACAACCCGGCCGTGTCCCTTGATCAGAAAGCTTCGGTCGACCGGCAGCCGGAAAAAGCCGGGGTCCTCGGGCGCCTCGAACTCGCCGATCATGTTGTCCAGCTCCCGGCGAAGATCGTCGATCCCTCTGCCCGAGACGGCGTCGGTGACCACGATCGGGGAGTCCGCGAGCGTCGTCGGCTTCAGCAATTCGCGAATGTCCTCGGTCACCAGCTCGATCCAATCGGCATCGGTGACGAGGTCGGCCTTGGTGATCGCAACGACTCCCCTCGACACACCCAGGGCGTCGAGCACCGCAAGATGTTCGCGCGTCTGCGGCATCACACCGTCGTCAGCGGCTATAACGAGCAGCGCGGCACGCATCGCCGCCGCGCCCGCGACCATCGTCTTCACCAGCCGTTCGTGCCCGGGAACGTCCACGAAAGCCGCGCGATCTCCGTAGAACGCGAATCCCAGTTCGATCGTGATCCCGCGCTCCTTTTCTTCACGCAGACGATCCGTGTCGGTGCCGGTCAGAGCCTTTACGAGGGTTGTCTTGCCGTGGTCGATATGACCGGCAGTGCCGATCACGAGGTGAGATGATGATTCCACGATACGATACCTGCCGACTGTTGCGCGCTGATGATGCAAGATAGCGCGGACACGGGTCTCTTCCCAAGGTCATCACTGGTGAAGCGGGTTGTATCTTTGCGGAAGAACTTTCGGGAGAACTGATGGAACACCGCAACGTCGAGATCAAGGCAAACTGCCCTGACCCCGGCCATGTTCGCGAGGTCCTCCGAAATTTGGAGTCCGATTTCAAGGGCGTCGACCATCAGATCGACACCTATTTTCACTGTGCCAGCGGCAGGCTGAAACTACGCGAGGGCAACATCGAGCGCGCACTGATCCATTACCGGCGGAGCGATCAGGCTGGACCGAAACGCAGCGATGTGACGATGTTCGAGATACAATCCTCGGGTGAATTGAAAACGCTGTTGATACGTGCGCTCGGCGTGCTCGTCGTTGTCGAAAAGAAACGCGAGATTCATTTCGTCGGGAATGTGAAAATACATCTGGATGAGGTTGAGGAACTCGGCAACTTCGTCGAGATCGAAGCCATCGCGGATGAGAAGACAAACAGCGAAGCGGCGCTCAGGGCCCAATGTGAGACGTTCATGGAGCGCCTCGGCGTGATGCCGGAACACCTGATCGAGCGATCGTACAGCGACATGCTGCTCGAAAATGCGGAGGGGTCATGAGCGAAAACCAAACGATTACGGCAATCCGAGGCATTCGTGCGGGACACTGGACGGACCCGACAGGAAAAACCGGCTGCACCGTGATCCTCGGGCCGGATGAGGGGATGACCGCTTCCGCCTGCTTCGTGGGCGCGGCGCCCGGCACCCGTGAGTCCATCCTGCTCGACCCGGGAAAATCCGTTCCGAAGATCAACGCGCTGCTGTTGACCGGGGGTTCCGCGTTCGGGCTTGCCGCGGCGGACGGTGTCCTCCGCTTTCTCGAGGAAAAAGGCATCGGCCATCCGACTCCGGAAGCGCGGGTTCCGATCGTCCCCGCGGCGGTGATCTATGACCTGCTCGTCGGCGATCCAAAGGCCCGGCCCTCAGCGGAATCGGGCTACGAAGCGGCCAAAGCGGCGTCCGATGCCCCGCTCCCCTCTGGCCTGGTCGGGATTGGCACGGGGGCCACCGCGGGCAAATACGGCAACCCTGTTCCCACCGGAATCGGAACCTCGCTGGTCGAGTTCGAGGGCGTCCGTGTTGGTGCGGCCGCAGTCGTCAACCCTGTGGGGGACATTTATTCCCAGGATGGAAAACTGCTCGCCGGGCACGGCAGCCTCGAAGCCTTTCTCAAGGCGTCCAAGCCGGAGATGAGCTCGGGCAACACGGTGCTCTCCGCCGTTGCTTTCGAAGCGCCGCTGAGCAAAGCGGAATGCCGGTTGCTCGCAGATGCGATTCAAGCGGCGGTCGCACGCTGTGTGCGCCCGAGCCACACGCCGTGGGACGGCGACGCCGCGTACGTGCTCTCCACGGGTCTCGGCCCCGGCGCTCCCCTGCCCGCGCTCGCCGCACTCGCGCAGGAGGCGGTCGCCCGGGCAATCGAAAACGCTATGGTCAGGTAGGGATAGTATACTAACATTCCCGGATTTCGGAATGTTAGTATACTGTCCCAGAGTGGCACTTAAACCATGGCAGACATGCACCCAAAACGCATCGATCCAATCTGGAAACCGGGTGAAGTTCTCAAAACTCCCATCGGGGAGGTGATTCTGGAACGTCAACTCGGCGTCGGCAAGTCGGGCTACTCACACCTGGCGCGTCTCAACGACCGCTTTGTCATCGCCAAGCGGATGCACGACGAACCGACTCCCTTCTACACGTTCCACGACAACAAGTGCGCCCTCGAATACCGCGCCTATATCCGTCTGAAACGAGCAGGCGTGCCGATGCCGGCCCTGCTCCACCTGAATCCAAAAGCGGATTACCTGATCAAGGAATACGTCGCGGGAATGGACGGCCTCGAGGCGGTGGCGCGGGGATTCGTAACGAACGATGTAATCTCCGAACTGATCGCCCTCTCCGACGCCTGCCGCGAGCGGAAAATCAACCTCGACTGGTTTCCGGCGAATTTTGTGCTGCTGGATTCTCCGTCTGGCGTTAGGGACAGTATGCTCACAATGCCTGCTGTTCGGCATTGTGAGCATACTGTCCCAGATGCAGTTGAGAGACCCGTTCTTGGCCTCTCAGGATCGGGCCACCGTAGTCACCCGGGGCTCTCCTTTAGTCATCCTGACGCGCCACACGGTCACCCTGACGTGCCCCGCAGTCATCCTGAACGAAGTGAAGGATCTATGTTTTCAAACAAGCAACTCCTCGTTTACATCGATTACGAGATCAACGAGTACTCGGACGAGTGGTCCTTCGAGCAGTGGGGTGTCTGGTACTGGGCCAACCGTGAGGGCGTTGCCCGTTTCCTCGAGACCGGAGACTCCTCCGCGATCAATGACCCGCCTGATTCGGGCAAGCCGATTAAGGCCCATCAGGAGGTGGTGCAGCGGTGGCTCGAGACATGACGAACAATCAGTCCTTCCCGAATCTGAATTCGGTTTCAACCGCGCCGTTCTCGCGATGAACGATCAATTTGCTCGGCACGCGGCGAAGTGCGAGCATGCGTCCGCCGGCAACCGCATCCTCCTTTTTGCTGAAGGAGATCAATTTCGTTGCGTACTCGCCCATCCGACTGACCAGCCATTCATCCCCCTGCAGCTCGACACGATAAACGCTTTGTGCCATGGAGTCCTCCGTTGCTCACGGGGCAATCTCCGAAGGCGTTATCACCACGTCTCGCTATTTATCGATATGTCTCTTGACAGAAACCCGATCCCGAACCGTCGGGACCGGGCCACCCAACTAGTGTCATTGCCAGCCATACCGTCCGTTTCGCACGGTGTGGCAATCTGCAACAGCGCCAGGGACAGTATGCTCACAATGCCTGTCTTTCGGCATTGTGAGCATACTGTCCCAGATCATGTAAAAAGTGGAGACCACCGCGCGCTCCCAAACCGACGCGAGCGCTGGTGATGACAACAAAGGAAGTCATCCTGAACGAAGTGCCTGTCCCGATCCGTCGGGGAAGGATCTTGTGTCTATCAGCTTATTGCGAAACCCGAGACTGAAGTCCCGGGCCACCCTGTCATTCGAACCACGCCATCCCGGTTGCGAGATGAAAATGTCCCTTAGAGGACTTTTTGCCCCATTCGGTTGTCCTGTTCAATCTGCCGCCCTACCTTGAATAGTCTGCCAGTTTGACAGGCGGCTGTGACGTAAGTATTTAAATGTTCAGGAGATCCATCTAAATGCCCGCTCGATTCGAACTCGTCTCCAAGTACAAACCCCGGGGTGACCAGGGGCAGGCGATCGAACAACTCGTGCGGGGCTACCGTGAGGGGCGGAACGCCCAGGTGCTGCTCGGAATCACCGGGTCGGGCAAGACCTTCACCGTGGCGAATGTGATCGAAGCGCTCGGCCTGCCGACGCTGGTGATGAGCCACAACAAGACCCTCGCCGCGCAGCTCTACGGCGAGTTCCGCGGGTTCTTCCCGAACAACGCCGTCGAATACTTCATCTCCTACTACGACTACTACCAGCCGGAAGCCTACATCCCCTCCACCGACACCTTCGTCGAGAAAGACACCAGCGTCAACGACGAAATCGACAGGCTGCGGCTGCGCGCCACCTCCTCCCTGTTCGAGCGGGACGACGTGATCATCGTCGCCTCGGTGTCGTCGATCTACGGCCTCGGCAACCCGGACGAGTACAAACGGCTCGGCCTCTACGTCGAGCCGGGGATGACGCTCTCACGGGACAACCTCCTGCGCCGTCTCGTCGAAATCCAGTACGAACGCACCAACGCCGACCTCGACTACGGCAAATTCCGCGTCCACGGGGACGTCGTCGAGATCTTCCCCAAGTACGACGATTCGCCGGTCCGCATTGAGATGTGGGGGGATGAGATCGAACGGCTGACCAAGATCCACCCGGTGACGATGGAGACCCTGCTTGAGCTGAAAGGGGCGGCGATCTACCCGAACACCGTGTACGTCTCCGGCGAGGAGAAGGTCCGGATGGCGATGCAGACCATCCGCGAGGAGCTGGCGGTGCGCCTCGAAGAGCTGCGCAAAGCGAACAAACTGGTCGAGGCTCAGCGGCTGGAGCAGCGCACGCGGTTCGACCTGGAGATGATGTCCGAGGTGGGATTCTGCAGCGGCATCGAGAACTACAGCCGGCACTTCACAGGCAAAGCCGCCGGTGAGCCGCCCTACACCCTCTACGATTATTTCCCCGACGATTTCCTCGTCGTCATCGACGAGTCGCACGCCAGCGTGCCGCAGATCGGCGCGATGTACAACGGCGACCGCAGCCGCAAGGAGGTGCTCGTCGATTACGGCTTCCGCCTCCCCTCCGCGCTGGACAACCGTCCGCTGAAATTCCACGAGTGGGAGGAGCGCGCAAAACGGGTGCTGTTCGTTTCCGCCACTCCGGCCGAGTACGAGATCAAACGGGCTGAGGGCATCCTCGTCGAGCAGATCATCCGCCCCACAGGGTTGCTCGACCCGATCATCGAAGTCCGGCCGACCGAGGGCCAGGTCGACGACTTGATGGAGGAAATCCGCAAGCAGACGGAAAGCGGCGAGCGTGTGCTGGTGACCACCCTGACCAAGCGCATGGCCGAGAACCTCGCCGACTACCTGCGCAACCTGAACATCCGGGTGCGTTACCTGCACAGCGAAATCCAGAGCCTCGAACGGGTCGAAATCCTCCGTGACCTGCGTCTCGGCCACTTCGACGTGCTCGTTGGAATCAATTTGCTTCGCGAGGGGCTCGATCTGCCGGAGGTTAGCCTGGTGGCGATCCTCGACGCGGATAAGGAGGGGTTCCTGCGCAGCGAGACCTCCCTGATGCAGACGGCGGGGCGGGCGGCGCGTAACGCCGCGGGACGAGTGCTGTTCTACGCCGACCGTGTCACCGACTCGATGCAGAAGGTGATCGACGAAACGAACCGGCGGCGGGAAGCCCAGCATCAGTACAACGAAGCGAACGGGATCACCCCGAAGACGATCCAGAAGACTGTCGAGGAAATCCTTTCCCAGACCAAGGCGGCGCACGAACGGACCCAGGGCGATGTGCTGCTGAAGGACGTGGACCCGCAGGATATCACGGACGACGCCCGCGAGGAGCTGATCGCGCGCCTGGAGGAGCAGATGTTTCGCGCGGCGGACTCGCTGGAGTTCGAAAAGGCGGCGCGGATCCGTGACGAAATCGACCGTTTGCGTCCCGGTTCCGTTCCCGTGGAAATCCGCGAGAAAGAGCGCTCGCGCCAGGAAAGAAAATTCAAGTAGAACTGAAGGAATTCTAAAACAGGATGGACAGGATAGACAGGATGAGAAACGAACAAGTTGGCGGAATGGAAAACAATAATTAGTCATCCTGACGTCCCGACTTGTCGGGACGAGAAGAATCTTTGTTTTACAGTAAGTTACAAAATAAACATAGATCCTTCCCCGACGGATCGGGACAGGAACTTCGTTCAGGATGACTACGGGTAGAGTTTTATGAGAATCAAAATCTGCTACGGTAATTATTGTTTATTCGTTAATAAGACTGTTTCACGGGATTTTAGATCCTGTTCATCCTGTGCATCCTGATTCTGCTATTGCTGTTAAACTTCGAGGGGAAGATGAAAGTTCTTGTCATCGGTAGTGGAGGTCGAGAACACGCGCTGGCTTGGAAAATCCGCAAGAGCCCGCATGTGAGCTGGCTCGGTTGCGCACCCGGTAACGAGGGGACGCGAAGTGTCGCGCAGTCGGTGGAGATCGCCGCGGACGATATCGAGGGAATCGCCAAGTACGTCCATGACAACCAGATCTCGCTCACCGTGGTCGGTCCCGAAGCGCCGCTCGCCGCCGGAATCGCCTCCGCGTTCGACCAGAAGCGTCACATCCTCTTCGGCCCCACGAAGGAGGCGGCGAAACTCGAGAGCAGCAAATCGTTCGCCAAGGACCTGATGGCCGCGGCGGGGGTCCCCACCGGTCACTACGCGACCTTCACCGACGCCGAGGGCGCGAAAGCCTGGATCAGCGCATTCGACCGCCCGATGGTCGTCAAAGCGTCCGGCCTCGCCGCCGGCAAGGGAGTGATCGTCTGCGACACGACGGAAGAGACGAAGGCGGCCGTGGACCGAATGCTCGTTGACAAGGAATTTGGCGAGGCAGGCAGCGAGATCGTGGTCGAAGAGCGGCTCGAGGGGTCGGAGGTGAGTGTGCTGGCGGTCTGTGACGGCGACACGTTCATCATGCTCCCGCCCAGCCAGGACCATAAACGGATCGGCGAAAAGGACACCGGCCCGAACACAGGGGGCATGGGCGCCTACTCCCCCACTCCGTTGATCGATGACGCCGCAATCGAGAGGACCGCGAAACACATCATCGAACCTACGCTCGAAGCGATGAGGGAAAATGGGACTCCGTATCGCGGAATGCTCTATGTCGGCTTGATGATCACCGACGACGGTCCGAAAGTCCTCGAGTACAACGTCCGCTTTGGCGATCCAGAATCCCAGGCCGTGCTCCCGATGGTCAAAGTAGATCTCGTGGACCTGATGCTCGCGGGATCCTTGAACAAGCTGTCGGATATGCTCAAGCACGTGAATTTGAAATCCTACGATTGGAATCGGATCAGCCGGTCGGGACACGCGGCGTCGATCGTGCTCGCCTCAGCCGGATATCCGGGCGGCTACGAAAAAGGCAAGGTGATCACAGGGTTGCCACAGGAGAGTGACAACCTCCTCGTCTTTCACGCGGGCACAAAACGGGACAAGGGCGAAATCGTCACCTCGGGCGGACGCGTGCTGACCGTTACTGGGATCGCCGAGACGCTTCCGGAGGCTCTGAAGAAAGCGTACGCCGCGTGCGACAGAATCCAGTTCGAGGGAAAAACGCTCCGCCGTGACATCGGCTGGCAAGCGTTGAAATAGGGAGCAGGAGAATGTACGCGATGCCGTTTCTTTCACGAAGCCGGGAGCGGATTCGGAGCAAATCGGCTATCCGTGGTACGTTTTTCTGCCGGATGGCGGCATGAGAATCCATCTGTTGGGCACCTCCTCAGGGACCCCCGATCCCGAGCGGGCGGCGACGGCGATCCTGGCCGAGGACGGCGGACAGGCGCTGCTGATCGACGCGGGGGATGGTGTCGCCCGTGCGCTCGCGCGGCCGGCCTGCGCGGAGGTGGAAATCCGAAGCGTGATCCTGACGCACAATCACGCCGATCACGTTTCGGGCCTGCCCTTTCTCTTTCAACGGTGGAAAGCGAATGGCCGCACGCAGCCGATTGAGATCATCGCACCGGGAGATCTCGGCAGCGCGCTGGAGAACTGGCTTGCCGCGCTCCGCATGGCGCCGGAACGCCTCCCCTATCCTCTGGAATTTCAAAAACTGGAAGCGGGAGAATGGATTACGGCTTCGGGGCATCGGGTCGAAGCGTGGGAGACGGATCATTTCGCGGGGGACGGCACCGGCGATCGCTGCTTCGGGCTGACATTGAAGCCGCCGGACGGGAACTGGGTGTTTTCGTCGGACCTGGGCAGCCTCCAGCCGTTGCGCGAACATCTTCGCGGAGCGTCCGGATTGATCGTCGAAACAACCCATATCGATCCGGTTGAGGCCGTTCAAACGGCGAAGGAGCATGGAGTGTCCCGGGTTATTCTGACGCACATACAACTCGGAGTCGAACCCCACCCCATCGAGGGGGCGGTTTGGGCGGTGGACGGGATGGTCGTGGAAACGAGCCATTCCGGGGAGGCAAAGGATGAGTGACAGCGCATCGTTCGGTGTGCGTGACCGGTTGACCGGGGTCAGCGAAGCGATTTCGGATATCCGCTCGATGACCCGCCGGGTTGCGCCGACGAAGATCTCGGTAATCATTTCAGGCGAATCGGGGACGGGCAAGGAGGTTGTCGCCCGGATGATCCACGACCTGTCTCCGCGCCGGGATCACCGCTTCGTTCCGGTCAATTGCGGCGCGATCCCGGAGGGGCTGTTCGAGAGCGAGATGTTCGGGCACGAACGGGGAAGCTTTACCGGGGCGGACAGGCTTCGCAAAGGCTATTTCGAAGCGGCGCACGAGGGAACGCTGTTTCTCGACGAGGTGGGTGAGATGCCGCTCGAGATGCAGGTAAAAGTCCTCCGCGCCCTGGAATCCGGCGAATTTTTCCGGGTCGGCGGCACGGCTCCGTTGCACGCCGACGTGCGTGTGATCGCAGCGTCCAACCGCGATCTGCAGCGGGAAGTGTCTCGCGGCAGATTCCGGGAAGACCTCTATTTCCGCCTCCACGGCGTCGAGATCAGCATCCCTCCCCTGCGCGACCGTACCGAGGACATTGCGCCGCTCGTCGAACAGTTCGCGGATGAGTTTTTCCACGAGAACCGGGTTGAGCGACAACGGATCCTGCCTGAAGCGATGCGGGTGATCCAATCCGGTACCTGGCGCGGCAATGTCCGCGAACTGAGTCATTTTGTCTCCACCCTGCTGACGCTCGAGCGGGACGAACCGATTGACGCGGCCGCTGTCCGCAGGCACATGCCGCTGCCCGGAAGCGGCGCTCCTAACCTTCCGATCCTGGCTCCCGTGCAGCGCGGGGAACTGGACAACCAGATGATCCTTCAGCAACTTATAGATTTGCGCCGTGATGTGCAGAACATAAAGGAGATGCTGGCGCAGGTGCTTGTGCTTGGCCGTATTCCCACCGCGCTCCCCGAACATGTGGCGTACGCGGACGTGGAGGGTGAATCAATCCCACGTCCCAC